>Ga0222715_10000809_pt1 | contig 31068 bp, 26 predicted proteins | sample C33_9DmetaG_FD_165056 | JGI IMG/M metagenome (GOLD analysis project Ga0222715, IMG submission 165056) | Estuarine water microbial communities from San Francisco Bay, California, United States - C33_9D | ecosystem: Environmental > Aquatic > Marine > Unclassified | place: USA: California...
GCAAACTGCAATACTGTTGCAATCAAGAAAAGTCTAAAAGAAGCACCTATAGTTCTTGAGAGTAAAAAAAATGAAGAACCAGTTTTATAACTACTATTTCCAAATCTATCTCTTAGATAGGTATATATAGAGGTTAATTCTAATCTGTAATATAGTGGCAATAAGATTCTTGATATTATAAAATAACCACAAAAGAACCCAAATACCATTTGCATGTAAGAAAATTGGCTAGAGGCTACCCAGCCAGGAACAGAAATAAATGTAATACCTGACAAGGTAGTTCCTATCATTCCATATGCTATAACAAACCATGGAGAATCTCTATTTCCTAAAAAGAAAGTATCATTACTATCATTCTTACCAGTTATGTAAGAAATGAAAAAAAGCAATAAAAAATATGCTGCAATACAACTTAAAATTATTGTTGGATTCATTTTATAATTAATTAATACAAATGTAAAATTTTTAAATATTTATTTAATTTTACGTGCATGGAATTTCCCTCACAACTTGTTAAAAATGCCGTTGATCAATTATCAACACTTCCTGGAGTAGGAAAGCGTTCTGCACTTAGATTAGCACTTCATTTACTTAAAAAAGATAAAGAAAAGGTAGAAAAGTTTGGACAGTCTTTCATCGATTTAATAAATAATATTAATTATTGTAAAGAATGTTTTACCATTTCTGACTTTGATTTATGTCAAGTATGTACAAATCCTAATAGAGATAAAGGAATTATTTGTGTTGTTGAAGATATTAGAACAATGATGGCTATTGAGAACACTTTACAGTACAAAGGTGTCTATCATGTTCTTGGCGGCTTGATATCTCCTTTGGATGGAATAGCTCCTGATGATTTAAAAATTGAAGAACTAATCTCCAAAATAGATAAAGGAAATATTGGTGAAGTTATTTTTGCATTAAGCACAACTATGGAAGGAGACACAACAAATTTCTATCTTTTTAAAAGGCTTAAAGAAAAATCAATAAAAATTTCATCAATTGCTAGAGGAATTGCAATTGGAGACGAATTAGAATATACAGATGAAGTAACTTTAGGTACAGCGATTTCTAGTAGGCTACCGTATTCTGATAACATTAAAACTCACTAATTAAAAAACATTTAATTAATCAAGATTTACTAATTTTGCATAAAATTTTAAAAAATGGCTAGAGTAGAATTGATAATGCCCAAAATGGGTGAAAGTGTTTCTGAAGCAACAATAATAACATGGTCTAAAGAAGTAGGAGAACATGTAGAATTAGATGAAACAATTGTTGAAATTGCAACAGATAAAGTTGATTCAGAAGTTCCCTCTACTCATGAAGGAAAACTTGTAGAAAAATTATTTGAAGCAGACGACTTAGTACAAGTTGGTGAAGCATTTGCAATACTTGAAACTGAAGGTGGAGAAGAAATAAGAGAAACTGTTGCTGAAACTCCAGTCTCTGAGGTAAAAAGTGAAGCTGTAAGTAAACCACAAGAACAAAGTAGCAATAACACACCGCAAGAAAAAGTAGTTGTTAAAAATAGTAGTGATAGGTTTTACTCTCCACTAGTTAGAAGTATGGCTAGTAAAGAAGGAATAGGTATTGATGAATTAAATCAAATTCCAGGTTCTGGCAAAGATGGTAGAGTTTCAAAATCTGATATGATTAATTACCTTCAAAACAGAAGCGTTTCAACAACTCAAACTTCAAATACAGCTGAAACTTCTTCTGTAAAAGTTGAAGAAGCTCCAAAGATGGAGAACAAAATTGAAACTCCTAAAGAAACTACGCAACCAAAATCTACTACAAAAATTCCAAATACTGGCGATGTTGAAATAGTTGAAATGGATAGAATGAGAAAATTAATTTCTGCTCATATGACTATGTCTAAATCTACTTCTGCACATATTACTTCATTTGTTGAAGCAGATATGACAAACATTGTAAATTGGAGAAATTCTGTTAAGGAAGATTTTAAAGCTAGAGAAGGTCAAAACATAACATTTACGCCTATTATTATTGAGGCTATGGCAAAGGCTGTCAAAGACTTTCCAATGATAAATGTTTCTGTAGATGGAACAAACATACATATTCACAAGAATGTAAATGTTGGTATGGCAGCAGCTCTTCCAGATGGAAACTTAATTGTACCGGTTATTAAGGAATGTCAAAATAAAAATTTAGTTGGAATAACTAAATCAGTTAATGATTTAGCAACTAGAGCTAGAGCTGGAAAGCTTAATCCGGATGATATTCAAGGTGGAACTATTACAATGACTAATGTTGGGACATTTGGCAACCTAATGGGAACACCAATAATCAATCAACCACAAGTTGCTATAATGGCTTGTGGAGTGATTAAAAAGAAACCTGTAGTATTAGAAACTGAGCATGGAGATGTTATAGCAATAAGACACATGATGTTCCTGTCGCTTTCTTACGATCATAGGGTTGTTGATGGAGCATTGGGAGGACAGTTTGTAAGAAAAGTTGCTGATTACTTAGAACAGTTTGATACTACAACAATAGTTTAAAAAAATAAGACTCCTTTATTGGAGTTTTTTTTTATTCAAATATGAAATTAAGCCTAAATAAACCAATTGTTTTCTTTGATTTAGAAACTACAGGGGTAAATATTGTAAATGATAGAATTGTTGAAATATCATTATTAAAAATACATCCAAACGGAAATAAAGAATCTAAAACTTGGTTGGTAAACCCTACTGTTAAAATACCTCAAGAAACAATTGATATACATGGAATAACTAACGAAAAAGTTATCAATGAGCCTACTTTTGCTGATCTTCATAAAGAAATATTAAGCATTATAGAAAATTGTGATTTAGCAGGATACAATTCAAATAAATTTGATATTCCATTATTAGCTGAAGAATTTATTAGGTGTGGTATTGATTTTTCACTTAAAAATATTAAGACTGTAGATATTCAAAACATCTTTCACAAACTTGAAAAAAGAACGCTTTCTGCAGCATATAAATTCTATTGTCAAAAGGATTTAGAAAATGCACATTCTGCACAAGCTGACACAGAAGCAACATATGAGATTTTACTTGCTCAAATTAACAAATACGATGAACTAGAAAATAATGTTGATTTTCTTTCTGATTTTTCAAGAAGAGGAAATAATAATGTAGATATAGCAGGTTTCATAAGATTAAATAAAAATAATGAGCCTGTAATAAGTTTTGGGAAATATAGAGACAAAACAATAAATGAAATTTATGATACTAACCCAGGTTACTTTTCATGGATTAACAATGCAGAATTTCCCAAATACACTAAAAAAGTTTTAAAAGAGCTGGTGAATACATATAAGCTAAAGAAAAAATTTGAAAACTAATTATGAAAATTATTTGTATAGGCAGGAACTATCTAGATCATGCAAATGAATTAGGTAATAAAATTCCAACATCTCCCCTGTTCTTTTTAAAACCAGATACAGCTATTCAGCCAAAAGGACATCCATTTTTTATTCCTGATTTTTCAAATAATATACACTTTGAAGTTGAATTAGTTGTAAAAATCTCAAAAAATGGTAAAAACATTGATGAAAAATTTGCTCATAAATATTATGATAAAATTGGAATTGGAATAGATTTTACTGCTAGAGACATTCAAGAAGATTGTAAAAAAAATGGATTACCATGGGAAAAAGCTAAAGGTTTTGATGGTTCTGCACAAATAAGCAATGAATTCATAAATAAAAAATCATTGAAGTTAGAAGACATTAATTTCAGCTTGAATCTAAACAATTCTTTAATGCAAAAAGGTAATTCTAAAAATATGATTTTTTCTTTTGATCAAATCATTTCATATATTTCAAAATACTATACATTAAGAGCAGGCGATCTAATTTACACAGGTACACCCTCAGGAGTAGGAAAAGTAGAAATTGGTGATAGCCTTAGTTGTTTTATTAATGGTAGAGAAATGTTAAATGTAAATATTAAATAGTTTATCTACTTGCCCTCATACTATACTGAGGAGAAAAATCACCATTTTTAATATTTTTTAATTTTCCTTTAATCATTCTTTTCCTTAATGGAGTTATTTTATCAATAAATAAGACACCTTCAATGTGATCGTGTTCATGTAAAATTACTCTAGCATTTAAGCCTGAAAAACTGTCTGTATTCTTTTTAAAATTCTCATCAAAATATTCTAATGTAACTTCAGAAACTCTTTTAACATCTTCACGAACGTCAGGAATACTTAAACAACCTTCATTAAAAGACGAAATATCTCCTGATTTTAGTAAAATTTTAGGATTAATAAATACTTTCTTAATACCGACATGATCCGTATTTTCTTCATCCTCAAAAGGCTCAGTATCAATTATAAATAAACGCAATGATTTATTAATCTGAGGAGCTGCTAAACCAACACCACTAGCAGCATACATAGTTTCGAACATATTATCTATTAAGGAATCTAAATTTTCATAGGATTTATCAATATTTATACATTCTTTTCTTAAAACATCAGAACCAAATGGTACAATAGGTAAAATCATTATAAAATCTTATGAATTATATCATCAACACTCATACCCTTGGACTCGGCTTTATAATTTTTAACAATCCGATGCCTTAATACAGGAATTGCAATAGACTTTACATCTTCAATGTCTGGTGTGTATTTACCACTTAAAAGAGCATGACATTTAGAGGCTAATACAATGTATTGAGAAGCTCTAGGGCCAGCACCCCATTCAATGTATTCGTTTACTGTTACGTCCTTATTTTCGACATGAGGACGTGTTTTGTTTACTAAAGAAACAGCATAATGAAGCACATTATCATTAATGGGTACTGAACGAATTAAATTTTGATACTTGATAATATCCGAAGCATCCATAATTTTATTTAAAGAGATGTTATTTTCAGATGTAGTTCTCTTAACAATTTCTATTTCTTCTTCATATTTAGGATAATCAAGCTTTATATTAAACATAAATCTATCAAGTTGTGCCTCAGGAAGTGGATATGTTCCTTCTTGTTCAATTGGATTTTGTGTTGCCAAAACAAAAAAAGGTTTATCAAGTTGATATGTATTTCCAGAATTAGTAATAGACTTTTCCTGCATGGCTTCTAATAAGGCAGCTTGAGTTTTAGGTGGTGTTCTATTAATTTCATCAGCTAGAATAATATTTGAAAAAATAGGACCCTTTAAAAACTTGAAGGATCTGTTATTATCTAATATTTCTGAACCAACAATATCTGAAGGCATTAAATCTGGTGTAAATTGAATTCTATTAAACTTTAAACCTAAACAATCAGAAATAGTCTGGATAAGCAAGGTTTTAGCAAGACCTGGGACGCCCACTAATAAAGAATGACCGTCACAAAAAATAGACATCAATACTTGATCAACAACATTGTCCTGACCAATGATTACCTTACTAATTTCTTCTTTAAATTTTTTATATGAAGAAATAAAATCTTTAACTAGTTCAATATTATTGTTTGTATCCATATATTATTTTATCCATTTATTATAACAAGAGCAAGAAGAAAAATTTTCATTAATTTGAATATAAGTATCATTAATGTTATCAACAATCCATTTATCAATATATTTTTGTTTCTTATCTGATAATGCATATCCCTTTAACACATCAAAATCATTTGTAATATTTGCCTTATGCTCCTCAACTAAGTTATTTAATCTTATTAATCTGTAGGCAGCTTGAGAGTCATCATCTGATTTAGTTAAAGAAGGTGAAGTAATTCCCCCAACATTCATATTTTGAACAATGTATTTAATAGAAGGGTCAAGTTCATCATATGTAAAATCAGTTGAACCTGTGCTTGGATTAATAATTAAACCGCCATTATTTTTACTATTGTCTTCTGAATATTTAACTACGGCATCATCAAATGAAATTAAACCACTATCAATTTCATTTTTAATTATTGAAATTTTATCACTAGCAATTTTAATTGATGAAGAATTAAACTTTGGCTTTATTAAAATATGTCTAGCATTTATTTGCTCTCCTCTTCTTTCTATCATCTGAATTAGATGGAAACCAAATTTAGTTTCAACAACTTCAGATATTTCATTATCCTTCAACCTAAACGCAGCTCTTTCAAATTCAGGCAATAATTCACCTCTACTCATAAATCCTAATTCACCACCATTATTGGCAGAAACAACATCATCAGAATATAATGTAGCCAAAACTTTAAAGTCTTCACCAGAATATATTCTTGATCTAAAACCATCAAGCTTTTCCTTAATAGACTTTTTCTTTTCAGAAGATAATTTTGGTAATATAACTAACTGAGACAATTCTAATTGAGTTGGAATTAATGGAATATCATTATTTTCTAGACTGTTTAAATAATCTTTAACTTCATTAGGAGTAATATTAACATTCTTAATTATAATATTTTGTTTTTTCTGAGTATATAATTGATCTGTAACAACAATTGAAAGCTCTTCTTTCATATTATCGATACTTCTCTTAAAATACTCTTCTACTTTATTTAAAGATCCTAATTGAGATTCAAAAAATGTAATTCTTTTATTTACCTCTTGATTCACTTCATCTTTATTAATTTCAATAGTACTATCAATTTTTGCATGATGAATAAGTAAATTTTGATATAGTAATTCGTCTAAAATATCACATTTAATATTATTAGTTTGAATAATACCTTGGCTTAAGATTTGATTATATTGATTTTCAATATCAGAAGTTAAAAGTATTTCACTGCCAATAATTGCTTCAATTTTATCTATTGTTTGTGAAAATAATAAGTTATTAGTTAAAATAAATAAAAGTAGAACTAGTAGTTTTTTCATTTAATAAATTTTAATGTCATTTGATAATTTTGCATCATTCACAATATTTTTTTCTAACATTTTTATATAAGATATTTTATTTTCATTTAGAATTAATGATTTTATTTTATCTTTTTCAACTGAAAATGGGCTAATTGATCCTTTAAATTTAAAATCTTTAATAAACAATAAATATAAAAAATTATCATCCTCTACAATATCATATTTCCTTTTAGAATAAAAAATTTTTGTTTCAGAAATATTTTTGGGTAATTTTCTTTTAATAGAACTAAAATAGTTCCATGAGGAATCATTAACATAGTATTCTAAAGCATATAGCATACAATAACTAATCAAATCATCAATTTCATCATCATCATTAGATTTAAAGTTATTATAAAGAGATTTTAAATTAGGCGCGTTTTTGTCAATAATTACTAATCGACCTTTAAAGATATCTTGATCTAATTTAAATTTGTCAATATTATTATTATAATAATCTAAAATTTCAACATAAGAAATTGTAGTATCAAAATTTTGATTTATCAATTCCTTTTGATATTCAAATATTAATAGTGAATTTTTGAACTTTTCGACTGAAGCGTCTATATAATCATCTTCATGTATATTAATAAGTGCTTGTTTAAGCATGACTTGATCACTAACCCATTCTTCAATATATTTTTCAATAAATAAGCTTGTGTCAATGATGTTTGATGGTAATTCTAAAACAACATCATCATAGTACAAATTTTTATCGAAAGCGGATGCTAAAATATTTTTATCTACTGAATTCTTGCAAGAAAAAATTATTAAAGAAGCAAATATTATATACCTCACTATTATTATTTAATAAGCGAGTATAAAAGATCTTTATTTAAAGAATAATTATATTTATTTCTCAAATATTTAATCCAATTATTATCTAAATATTTTTGATAATCTGAAATCACTTTACCTCTAACATCGTTTAAAGTCATTGTACCAGCAGGTAGAACACTTTTTACATTAACAAGAATGTATGAACCATCACTATCTTTAATATCTTTACTTATTCCTTTTTTCCATTCTATCTGATCAATATATTTATTTTCGCCTTTTAAATATTTTTTAGAAACAATTTCAAGATTCAAAGGACTGTCTTTATTAATTTTAGCTAAAATTTCTTTATTTTCAATATTACCTCTGTTTAACTTATAAAGTAAACTTTTTACTTTTTTGACTATGTTGAGATCAATACACTTATAGACAGATGCCTCTACTCTATCATCCCACTTGTAATTATTAATATTTGATGAAAAGTATTTGATTAGTCCTAACGAATCATCAACAGCTTTTTTCCAAACATTTTTATTGGTAAGATCAAATAATAAAATCCCTTCTCTGTATTCATTTAATAAAGTTTTAAATTCAGGATATTTAGATTCTAATTGTGTTTCTTCATAAGTAAATAATGATTTGTCAAAAAAATCTAGATATAACATATCAAAATCGCTATTACTTTTTTGATTCTTTAAAATATAATTTGTAAAATCATTTTGATAGAAAATCATACCTTCAATTTTAAATAAAGGCTTATCCAATAATTCTGCACTTTTACCATCCCATGTAGTTTTTGATACATCCTTAACTGCAACTTTTCTCAAGGAATTAAAATTTTCTTTGTAAACCTTGATACTATATTGATCTTTTAATTTCTTAGACATAAAATCGCTACTTAATTTATTTCTGGAATCACGTTCAATACCAGTTTTAACCTTTAAGTATAAGTCATCATTTAATTCTATTGGAAAATCTTCGATTAGCATAACAATATGCCATCCAAAATCAGTCTTGAATGGTTTAGAAAAATCACCAGGATTTAACAAACTAAATGCAATGTTTTCAAATTCAGAAACCATTTTCCCAACTCCAAATGGTGGTAATACCCCACCTTTTACTGCAGTTGAACGATCTTCTGAAAAACGTTCCGCAACTTCTGCAAATGAGTCACCGTTCTTTAAAAGCTCATAAGTCTTATTAATCTTATTTTTTGCTTCATTTAGCTTTTCTTCACTAAAATTTTTACCTATTTTAAACATAATATGAGCAACTTTTCGCTCTCCAACAGCTTTACGTCTTTCATTAACTTTTATTAAGTGATAACCATATTTGGTTTTAACAGGCTTTGAAATATTACCAATATCAGTTTTGTAAGAAGCCGTTTCAAAATCATAGACCATCATAAAGGCAGTAAAATAGCCTAAATTTCCCTTATTGTCAACTGCAGATTTATCATCAGAATATTTTAATGCCGCATCTTCAAATGATATTTTTCCATTTAATATTTCTCTTCTTATATCAGAAATCTTACTGTACGCTTCATCATTATTTTCATCATTAATATTTATTAGAATATGACTAGCGTTTATGTCAAATTGTATTCTTTCAAGAGCTTCATCAAATAGTTCTTCATTAAACTGATCATCACGTAAATATGGTTTTGCTAATTGTTTACGATATCCTTCTAACTCAGAAACAAATGTAGAAACTGTATCATAGCCTAAACTTTTTGCTTCTTTAACTTTTAGTTTAAAATTTATGAAAAGCTCAATATATTCATCTAAATATGCTTTATCAATAATAACATCATCATTGTTCTTATTAAAAATATGCTTGAACTCATCAAGTGTAATCTGATCCTCTTCTAGTTGTAATAAAACATCTTGTGAAAAAGAGCTATAATTAAACACAAGTAATAATAATATAATTTTTTTCATTTTTTTTCTTCTTTATCTACTATAATTAGGGGCTTCTCTGGTGATTGTAACATCATGGGGGTGACTTTCAACAACTCCAGCAGTTGTAACTTTTATAAACTCTGCATTTTTTAATTTGTCTATATTTTCAGCTCCAGAATAACCCATTCCAGCTTTTAATCCTCCTGACATCTGATGGATAACTTCTGTTAAATACCCTTTATAGGCTACTCTTCCAACAATTCCTTCGGGAACCAGCTTTTTTAAATCATCTTCATGATCTTGAAAATATCTATCTTTTGAGCCTTGTTGCATAGCATCTATGGAACCCATGCCTCTGTATGTTTTGTATTTTCTACTTTCAAAAATAATAGTATCTCCTGGAGCTTCTTCAACACCAGCAATAATAGACCCTAACATAACTGAGCTTGCCCCAGCAACCATTGCTTTAACAATATCTCCTGAGTAACGGATTCCACCATCTGCAATTAAAGGAACTTCATATTTTTTTGTTATTTCATAAACATCCATAACAGCAGTTAATTGTGGAACACCAACTCCTGCTACAACTCTGGTTGTACAAATTGAACCAGGACCAATACCAACTTTAACAGCATCTGCTCCTGCTTTTATTAATTCTTCAGCAGCACTTGCTGTTGCTATGTTTCCAACAACGACATCTATACCTTTAAATTTATTTTTTACTTCTTTGAGTATATTAATAACATTTTTTGAATGCCCATGTGCTGTATCAATAACTATAGCATCTACATCAACTTTTATTAAAGTAGCGATTCTATCTAACACATCTTTTGTAACACCAACGGCAGCAGCAACTCTTAATCTACCAAATTTATCTTTACAGGCATTTGGTCGCATTCTGTTCTTAATTATATCTTTGAAAGTTATCAAACCAACTAGACAATTATTCTTATCGACAATTGGTAATTTTTCAATCTTGTTACTTTTTAAAATTTTCTCTGCCTTTTGAAGATCATTTATTAATGTGGTTATTAAATCTTCTGAAGTCATTACTTTCTTTATACTTAAAGTATGATCATTCTCAAAACGAAGATCTCTATTTGTAACAATACCAAGAAGTAAATTATTATCTCCAACAATTGGTATACCTCCAATCTTGTTTTCTTTCATTAATTTAAAAGCATCACCAACATTAGAATCAATGCTTAAAGTGATAGGGTCTTGAATCATTCCACTTTCAGATCTTTTAACCTTCCTAACTTCGGAGGCTTGTTGTTCTATACTCATATTTTTATGCAGAACACCAATTCCGCCTTCTTGAGCTATAGCAATAGCCATCTTAGATTCTGTAACAGTATCCATTGCAGCAGATACAAGAGGAATATTTAATTTAATATTTTTTGAAAAATATGTTTTAGTATTGACATTATTTGGCAACACTTCAGAATAAGCTGGTACAACAAGAACGTCATCATATGTAAGTCCTTCTTTTAAAATTTTATTATCCATAACAATATTTAAAGGTTGGCAAAATTAACGATTTTGATCAAAAAAAAGTATATCTATATCTAAGAAATTTGCAAAGGCGCCTGTAATTTACCTAATAAGAGTAAAAACCTCAACTTTTTCAGTGAGATCTCCTACTCCATTAAAATATGAAACATGATAGACATAGTTCTCATTTTGAACGTAGCTACCTAAATATGTTCCATCCCATCCCTTTGAAGGATCATTTGTTTTAAATAATACTTCACCTGATCTTGAATAAATTGAAAATTCATATCCAATTTCAGAAACAAAATTAGTTATTGGCTTAAAAACCTCATTGTGAAAATCACCATTTGGAGTAAATGAATTTGGAACAAAAAGAATTGGAGTTTGAGAAACGCATGAAATATTAGAATAACTTCCATTAGTTACGGATCCATAAGGATTATTATTACCTTCGATAGCTTTAATATAATAACAAAAACGACCATTACCATCACCAAAATCAGTTACTATATCAATAAATTTTAATTCCTCATTTGGATTATTTATCCTATCAAAAACATATATTGGTAAAACATCAAAATCTTCTCTATTTACTGATCTATATAATTGATATTCAACAACTCCACCTAACCAATTTTCATATTCATTAAAAGTTAGTGTGTTGGTATATTGTTCAAAATACAGGGGATCACTACCATAATCTAAATTAATTTCAGAATTTAGAAAAATAGTTTGGCCGTAAGATGTGTCTTGATTTACTTGATATACTGTCGGTGCCTGTAAAATATTACCACAGGTATCAACAGGGTATACTTGATACTGATAATAAGTATTTTGTGGAGATGCACTATAATCTGTAAATATGATATTAGAATTATTAAAAGGCACACTACCAACCTCATTAAAAATAGAATTGTTTTCTAAGGATCTATAAATTAAATATTTATTGATTATGGCATCATTATCAATTAAACAGCTTATTTCAACACTATTATTATCTTGATTAACTGTCACATAATCAATATAATTAAATTTTGGTTGTCCAGGAAGAGAAATTAAATGATTAATTTGATCAGAAACGGCTACCATAGTAGAATCGCCATTATATGCAGATATATAAAAATAATAGTTGTAACCCTCTAAAATATTGTTTATGGTATAATTCAAATCACCAGTGATTCTAACAGAATCTTTTATTGTATTTCCATTGAGATCAGTAATATCTAGGAAAAGTTTATAATGGCTTAAATCATCTTTAAAGTTTATATAATCATTCCAGCTGAAATCAATAGATAAATCACAAATATTAACTTTAGATGTAATATTCATAGAGTTATGCATAATACTTCTTGAACTTGCATTACCACAACTGTCCAATGACCTGACACTAAATGTTTCAAAATTATTGATAGCATTAGATGAATTATAAACATAAGATGTATTATTAAATCCATAAACAGAATCAATAGTTATCCAAGCTCCAAACTCATCAAGTAAATAAATAGCATATACATCAACATCAGTTGAAGTTGATGACCAAGAAATCACAGATTTTCCATTTGAATTTACTGAAACATCATTAATTACTGGTTTATATGGACTTATGGTATCCTTTAAAACAGCACCATTAATTGATGAATTTGAAACACAACCACTAGCATCTGACAAACTAACATATAATTGTTGAAGAGAATTACAAGTTTGAGCAGGAAAGACATAGCTATTGTTAACTGTATTTGCAGTATTTTGCCAGACTTGATTTCCATCTAATGCGTAAATATCAAAAGTATTTGAAGATGTTGGTAAATTTGGTTGACGCAGAAAATTCCAATTCATATCTGCTTCAGTATCAGAATTAATTGCAACAACATCCAAAAGAATAGATTGTAATGTATCAGATGGTGCAGATTCGTCAGCACAAGAAGATAATGAAGTTAAATAATAGAAATGGGATTCTTGATTTCCATCAACAGTAGAATGTATGTATGTACTGTCAGGAAAATATATACTATCTACAAATGAAAAAGGACCATTTTTATTAGTTGAATGGTACAGTGAATACACAGTACTTTGTGGAGCAGATGCAATATGTTGCCAAGAAATTTTAACATTTCCATTTTCTTGAACTGAAATACATCTTATATCAGGTGATATATCAATAGGTAAAGGTAAAACAGTAACTTTAATTGTTGCAAATTTTATTCCATTAGCAGGACAGAAATCATCATATACTTTAACTAAAAATGTAAACACATTAGAAGTTTGACCACATCCAATATTAGCTGCAATATGATTACATGAGGTTTGCCAACGAAAAATTCCAGAAACCGTACCAAAATTACTAAATGGAGCTGGAACACCTGCTGCATTATTAAATGTAGCACAAGGAGGATTTAAGCAATTTGATGTAGTTTGAAAATCATCAGCAAACTGACCTCCAGAAACCTCCATAACTAATTCTTGAGGAGTTAATCCATTATATAAATCGGCATCTATTCCATCAATAACAAATTCAACTAGAGAACCAGCATAAACAGTGGTATCGTAAGAAGGTAAACCTGTAATAGAATCAATAAATGGTTGTGACACATCGGGTGGACTATTAGGAATTGGAGATGCTGGTAAAGTCGGACAAGATATTAAAACAACCTGTACTTCCCTATACACTTCAGAAACTAATTGATTACATTTCCAAGATTGTACTTTTATACAAGTAACGAAGTTACCGGAAATATTTGCATTATATGATACTTCACCAGTAGCAGCATCAAGAGTTGGCGCTCCAGGAAGTGGTGATGCAACTGTATATGGAGCATTAAAAGTTAAAACAGGAGGATCTACGGGTGGGTTATATGTAGCAAGAAAATCATCCAAAGGCTCACCCCATGAATAAATTAAATCGTCTAACTCCTCATCAAAAGCATTGTGGCTGTAAGAAAAAGGGAAACCGGTACATAAAATTGTCTTTGGTTGTTCTTTAAATTCTGGAGAAGAATCAAAACATGGATCTGCAGGAGTTGGAATTCCAGTTGTAGGATCTACAAATGGATACATTGAAGCTCTTAAAGTAAAACCAGCAGATGATGGAGTAGTTATATTTGTAATAGCAGCGTTTCTACAACAATTATCCCAAGTAAATTGCCAACCTGTATTTGGAGGAATTCCAGTAAGTTGAACAGGTTGTGATTCAAATATATACTCCTCAACTGATCCAGGATCTCCGCCAGCGCAACTTAACTGATTATTACCACTTGCTATGGGATCACAAATTGGAGACACATCTTGCTGAAGAACAAAATCAACGTCAATACCAGTAACAGCTGGATGATTCCAAACTTGAATGACCTGAGTTAGAGTAGAAACAGTAATACCAGAGCAGTCTCTATATACCTTCATTGTAAAAACATACTTCCCAATATCTGGACCTGACTTCAGACATTTCCAAGTAATTTCACCTCCCATTAAATGGGAAGAAAAAGAATTAATGGAAAACAATACTAAAACAAGAAATAGAAAAAATTTTTTCATAAAATATTTAACAAATTTACAAATAAAAAAATTTAATAATTATCTGTAATTTAATAATCTTACACATTCAAAATACTAAAGATTTAAAATGTGTTTTTTTTGTACAATAAAATCGTTCCATAAATTATTCATAATCTCTTTAACAGAAATAATATCGTTTATAGAAGCTGATATTTGCCCTATTTCTAATTCACCATTTTTTAAATCACCTTCAAACATTCCTTTCTTTGATCTTCCCTTTGATAATAAATTAGTTAATTCTTCTTTACTAGCATTAGATTTATATGCATTTTGAATTTCATCATAAAACTCATTTTTAATTAATCTTACAGGAGTAATTTCTTTAAGGGTCAATTGTGTGTCACCATCTTTTGAATCAACAATCTTATTTTTAAAATTTTCATGAGCAGAAGATTCCTTGCTTGCAGCAAAGAGACTTCCAATTTGAACACCATCTGCCCCTAAACACATAGCAGCTAATATTGCACCACCAGATCCAATTCCACCAGCAGCAATTAAAGGTATACTAATTATAGATCTTATTTGAGGTATTAGACACATAGTTGTAATTTCGTCAATACCATTGTGCCCTCCGGCTTCAAAACCTTCAGCTACAATAGCATCAACTCCAGCATCAATACATTTAAGAGCAAATTTTTGATTAGCAACAACATGAACAACAGTTATACCATGATCTTTTAAATATTGGGTATACTTTTTTGGGTTTCCAGCCGATGTAAATACAATCTTCACCCTTTCCTCAATAATTATATTAATGTGTTCTTCAACGTTTGGGTATAACAATGGAATATTTACTCCAAATGGTTTATCAGTAGATTCCTTACATTTTTTAATATGGTATCTTAAAACATCTGGATACATAGAGCCAGAGCCTAATAATCCAAGACCTCCATTATTGCTAACTGCACTTGCTAATCTCCAGCCGCTACACCAAATCATTCCTCCTTGAATAATTGGATATTTTATTTTAAAAAGTTCAGTAAGTCTATTCATAAAAAATCTATATTTGTTCTTAGCTACGAAATTAAAAAAAAACAATAATGAAAAGTGATTATCAGATATTTAACTTGATAAAAGAAGAAGACTTAAGACAAAGAAATGGAATTGAACTTATTGCATCAGAGAATTTTGTTAGTAACAATGTGATGAATGCTGCAGGATCTTGTCTGACTAATAAATATGCAGAGGGTTACCCTAACAAAAGGTATTATGGAGGTTGCGAGATAGTTGACCAAGTTGAACAAATTGCAATTGACAGAGCAAAAAAATTATTTGGAGTTGAATATGTAAATGTTCAGCCTCACTCAGGTTCACAGGCTAATTCTGCAGTTATGTTAGCATGTTTAAATGCTGGTGATAAAATATTAGGATTTAATTTAGCACACGGAGGTCATCTCACTCATGGCTCTCCTGTAAATTATTCAGGCAAACTGTATAAGACCTCTTTTTATAATGTAAATAAGCAGACAGGCTTGATAGATTATAATATGTTAGAAGAGGTTGCCAAAAAAGAAAAACCTAAAATGATTATTTGTGGTGGCTCAGCTTATTCAAGAGACTGGGACTATAAAAAATTTAGAGAGGTAGCCGATAGTGTTGGCGCAATCTTACTCGCTGACATTGCGCATCCTGCAGGATTAATTGCAGCAGGACTACTAAACAATCCAGCAAATTATTGCCATATACTAACGACAACAACTCATAAAACTTTAAGAGGTCCAAGAGGAGGCATGATTATGATGGGAAAAGATTTTGAGAATCCTTTTGGTTACAAAAATTTAAAAGGAGAAAATAAAATGATGTCGACATTACTTAATTCTGGAGTTTTCCCTGGCTCTCAAGGAGGTCCGTTAGAGCATATAATTGCTGCAAAAGCAATAGCTTTTGGTGAAGCTTTAGACACATCATTTATTGATTATTCTAAACAAGTAACTCTTAATGCTAAAATTATGGCAGATTGCTTAACAAAAAAAGGTTATAATATAATTTCTGGAGGAACTGACAACCATTGTATGTTGATTGATCTTACATCCAAAAATATAAGTGGTAAACAAGCTGAAAACTCACTTGTTCAGGCTGATATTACTGCAAATAAAAATATGGTTCCTTTTGACACAAAATCTCCATTTATAACTTCTGGAATTAGATTTGGAACTCCAGCAATAACTACAAGAGGTGTAAAAGAAAATACAATTCCAGAAATTGTTGAATTTATTGATCAAGTTATTATGAATTATGACAATGAAGTAAAGATTAAAGACATTAAAAGTCAAGTAAATAAATTAATGAATAATTATAAAATCTTTGCGTACTAAAAAATGGATCCTTTAGACTTAGAAAATGAAAAAAAGGAAATCATTAATCGTTACAGAGCTCTACTAAGAGCTTGTAATGAAAAAACTACCAAAGAAGATAAAAAAGAAATTCGAAAAGCCTTTAATCTTGCGGTTAAAGGGCATGAAAACATAAGAAGGAAATCTGGCGAACCATATATTCTACATCCAATTGCTGTTGCTAATATATGTGCAAAAGAAATAGGACTTGGAACAACATCAATTATTTGTGCTTTACTTCATGATATTGTTGAAGACACAGACTATACAATTGAAGATATTGAAAAGTTATTTGGTAAAAAAATAGCTACTATTATAAGTGGACTTACTAAAATCTCAGATGTTTTTGATCAAAAAGTTTCATTACAAGCAGAAAATTTCAGAAAAATGTTACTTACATTATCTGACGATGTAAGAGTTATATTAATCAAGCTTGCAGACAGACTTCACAATATGAGAACTTTAGACGCAATGTCTAAACAACAAAAACTAAAAATTGCTTCAGAAACTCTCTATTTATATGCCCCTCTAGCTCACAGATTGGGCCTGTACCCTATCAAAACTGAATTAGAAGATCTAGGTCTCAAGTTTACCAAACCTGAAGTATACAAAGCAATATCATTAAAATTAAATGAAACAAAGTTGAGTAGGAATAAATATATAAATAAATTCTCTCTACCAATAAAAACAGTTTTAAAAAAGGAGGGTATAAAAACTACAATTAAAGGTAGGCCAAAATCAATTTACTCTATTAGAGAAAAAATTCTTCATAAAGGAGTAACGTTTGATAATATCTTTGACAAGTTTGCTATTAGAATAATTGTTGATAGTAATAATCAAAATGAAAAATCTGATTGCTGGAAAATATACTCAATTGTCACAGATTTTTACAAACCAAACCCAGATAGATTAAGAGATTGGATTTCTACTCCAAAAGTTAATGGGTATGAGTCATTACACACTACAGTAATGGGTGAGGATGGTAAGTGGGTAGAAGTTCAAATTAGAAGTAAAAGAATGGACGAAATAGCCGAAAGAGGATATGCAGCGCATTGGCATTATAAAAATCAAGAGGAAAAATCCAATAGTCTTGATTTATGGATTAATAAAATTAGTAGTCTTTTAGAAAATCCAGAATCAAATGCCATTGATTTTATTGATGATTTTAAACTTAACCTATATTCAGGTGAAATATTTGTTTTTACTCCCAAAGGTGATTTAAAGACCCTTCCAAAAGGAGCAACTGCATTAGACTTTGCTTTTGAAATACACACACAAATTGGAATGACTTGTTTAGGAGTAAAAGTTAATGGTAAACTAGTAGCATTAAGCTATGAACTTTCAAGTGGAGATCAAGTAGAAATTATAACTTCTAGAAAACAACATCCCAGAAAAGACTGGTTAAGATTTGTAGTAACATCACATGCAAGAACTAGAATTAAAAGTGCATTAAAAAGAGAGGAAAAAGTTATTGCAGAAAAAGGAAAAGAACTAGCTGAAAGAAAATTAAGACATCTGAGAACAAAACTAAGTCGAGACACTGAAAATCAACTAATTAAATTTTTTAAATCTTCTAGCTCGCAAGAATTATATTTTAGATTTGGAAATGGTCAAATTTCTAATAACGAATTAAAAGAATTTGTTAATCTTAAGAATTCTGGATGGTATCAAAACATAAAAAACAGAATTTACAACTCAAAATATTTAAGTAAAACACCTGTTAAAAATAACTTAATAGTATTTAATGAAGATGATGAAATTCTTGATTATAAAATTTCAAAATGTTGTAATGCTATTCCTGGAGATAATATTTTCGGTTTTCTTTCAATAGTAGATGGCCTAAAAGTTCACAGAGAAGATTGTCCAAATGCTATTGAGTTAAGGGCTAATTATGCATATAGAATATTAAAAGCAAAATGGACAACGAAAGAAAATCTTGATTTTACTGCAAATTTAAAACTTAGTGGAATAGATAGTGTTGGACTTGTTAATAAAGTTACTCAAATTATATCTAAGCAATTACATGTTGATATAAAAGCAATAAATATTTATACTCATGATGGTGTATTTGAAGGAGAAATCACACTAAAAGTACACAATGAAACGTTCTTAAGCGAAATAACTAAAAAGTTAGAGCAAATTGAAGGTATAGTTAAAATTTCAAGAACTTATAAACATAGTAGAAATATTAAGGTATAAATATTTCAAAATCTTTAATAAAATAATGTTTTTAATTATTTTTATTTTTTTATTAAAATTATGACTCAACAACACAAAACAATTAATGAAGTTACTAAAGTTTTTACTGACTACTTAATAAAAAATAATCAACGTAAAACTCCTGAGAGGTATGCTATTCTAAATGAGATATATGAATATGATGGACATTTTGATATTGAAACTATGTATATCATGATGAAAAATAAAAAGTACCGAGTAAGTAGAGCTACTCTGTACAATACAATAGAGCTTCTATTAGATTCAAATCTTGTCAGAAAACATCAATTTGGAAAATCACATGCACAATTTGAAAAATCTTATTCAAATAAACAACATGATCATTTGATTTGTACAAATTGTGATAAAGTTATTGAATTTTGTGACCCAAGACTTCAAGGAATAATGAGTTTTATTGAAGAAAATATGAAATTTAAAATCTCTAGACATTCTCTAAACTTATATGGGAGATGTCTTGATGAAAAAAACTGTATTAAAAAATAAATAGATGAAAGTTGATGTATTATTAGGTCTTCAATGGGGAGATGAAGGAAAAGGAAAAATTGTTGATGTCTTAACTAATAACTATGATATTATTGCTCGATTTCAAGGAGGGCCAAATGCAGGACATACTCTTGAATTTGATGGAATTAAACATGTATTACATACTATTCCCTCAGGAATTTTTCACAAAGGAATAATTAACCTTATTGGTAATGGTGTTGTTATTGACCCCGTAATTTTTGAAAATGAAATTAATTCAATCAATAAATTAAATATTGAAATATCTGAACTATTAATTTCAAAAAAAGCTCATCTTATTCTACCTACTCATAAACTATTGGATGCTGCATCTGAAAAAGCAAAAGGGAAAAATAAGATTGGATCTACTCTTAAAGGAATCGGACCTACATATATGGACAAAACAGGAAGAAATGGATTAAGAGTTGGCGATGTTAGTTCAAGTAGTTTTAATGAAAAATATGAAAAACTAAAAAATAAACATATAGAACTTTTAAAGTTTTATGATTATGAATACAATTTAGAAGAACTAGAATCAATATGGTTTAAAAGTTTAGATACTCTCAAAAAATTCAAACATATTGATAGTGAACACTATATTCATGAGGCATTAAAAAATGGGGGGAAATTATTAGCTGAAGGGGCTCAAGGCACATTATTAGATATTGATTTTGGCTCCTACCCTTTTGTAACTTCTTCAAATACAACAACTGCCGGTGCCTGTACAGGTTTAGGAGTAGCTCCAAATCAAATAACTGATGTTTTTGGTATCTTCAAGGCATACTGTACTAGAGTTGGAAGTGGGCCTTTCCCCACTGAACTTAATGATGAAGTTGGAGAACATCTTGGCAAAGTAGGGAATGAATTTGGTGCTACCACAGGAAGAGCTAGAAGATGTGGCTGGATAGATTTACCTGCTTTAAAATATGCAATAAATATTAATGGTGTAACTCAATTAATGATGATGAAATCTGACGTCCTTTCTGGAATAAATAAAATAAAGGTTTGTACTCATTATTTAAATTCAAATAATGAAAAGATAGATTATCTTCCTTTTGAAGATAATGAAAAATTAACACCTGTATATGATGAAATAGATGGCTGGGAAAAAGATCTAATGAAGATTAACAATCTTGAAGAAGCCCCAATTCAAGTTCATAATTATATTAAATATCTTGAGAATCATCTTAACACTCCTATTAAAATCATTTCAGTAGGACCTGATCGAAAACAAACATTTTTTAGATAAACTTGAGACACTTAAATCTTATAATTTCTTTCCTACTTATAAGTATTATTTCTTTTGCTCAAAAAAATCAGAAGAAAATAGAGATAATAAATGCAGATTTCACTTACGTAAATAATAAATCTCACCCAGATTATTGGCGACTGATTGGAAATGTTAATATAAGTCATGATCAAACTGATATGTTTTGTGATTCTGCACATTATTTTTCAGAAAAAGAGAAGATTATAGCTTATAAAAATGTGAAAGTTAAAAAGGGTGATAATATAGATATTAGTGGAGACATACTGAATTATGATGGAGAAAATAAAATTGCAATAATTTCAAAAAATGTTATTTTAATAAACAAAGAAAATATTTTAAATTCCCAAAGGCTTATTTATAATATTCAAAAAAAGAAAATTAGTTTTAATTCATTAAGTGAGATTTCTAAAGAAAACCAAAAGATATCAGCAAAAAAAGGCACCTATAACACCATAAACAGAACATATCAATTTTACGACTCAGTAAATTATTATAATAATAATTATCAGATAATAACTAACAACCTAATATCCGATGAAAAGAATCAAGTAACCATATTAAAAGGACCATCAAAGATATATTTTGATAACAAAGTTGTTTTTTGCGAAAAAGCAAACTTATATGAAAAAGAAAATAGAGCAGAATTTTTCAAAAACACATCTTTTAAAACAGATAAATATATATTATTTGCCGATAGTTTATTTTTTGACAAAAAAAATAATAATCTAAAAGCAAAAAATAATGTTTTGCTAGAAGACTCTATTAATAATTTTTTTATTAAAAGTAATAAGGCTAAATATATAGAAGATGAGAAAAAAATGATTTTTGATAAAAACCCATTACTAAATTTAGTTTCTAAAGAAGATACTCTATTTATAAAAGCAAATGAATTTCATAATCAAGAAATATTAAATAAAGAGACTTTATATGCTTTTAATAATGTTGAAATTTTAAATAAGGAGATTAAAGGCAAATGTGATTCACTTACATTTTCAATATCAGATTCTTTGATTAACATGTACGAGAAACCATTATTATGGATTGATGAGTATCAAATATCTGCTGATAGTATGAGCATTAATTATTATGACAAAACAATTAAAAAACTATTTTTAATTTCAAATCCTATTATTATTTCAGAGCAAGACTCTTCTCTATATAATCAAATAAAAGGAAAATACATGGAGGGAGATTTCATAGAAAATAAGCTAAAAAATATAAATGTATTAGGTAACGGGCAAAGCATCTATTTTATTAGAGAAAACAAAGAAATTATTGGCATGAATTATATCGAATCATCAAATATTTATTTATCATTTAAAAAAAATAGAATAGATAATATCAACTATAAAAAATCACCATACTCAATTACTACTCCGTTAGAAGATATAATAGAAGAAAAAAAATACCTTAAAGGTTTCAATTGGAAAATAAAAGAAAAACCTGAAAAAAAAGGAATATTTAATCAACAACTCTAAAAGAAGTCCTTCTATTTAGAGAGCGGCCTAACTCAGTACTATTTGTAGATATTGGAACCTTATCTCCAAAACCTTTAAAAGAAATCTGGTCATTTTTAACAGATTTTGATACTAAATAATCATAAACTGATTGTGCTCTATTTTTAGATAATAAGAGATTAGAATTAGAATTACCAATTGAATCTGTATGACCTTCTATTAATATGTTAATGTCATACTTAATAATATATTCAGCTAGCAGATCAAGCTCAAATAAAGAATCACTTATTAAATCATAGGAATTAGTAGAAAAAAGTACATTTTTTAAGATTATCTCCTCACCTGCTTTTGATTGTATAATTTCTAGTTCAATTTGATTTAGCTTATTTGCTTTAAAAATTTCAGGTAAATCAAAATAAAAAATATCATCTAATCCATATCCATCATTTGTTGAAGCATAATAGGCAGTAACACCATTAGAAGAAACAACTAATGAGTTTTGATTTAAATGATTATTAATTGGGTAACCAAGATTAACAGGAGAATTCCAACTATCATTTACATCATTTCTTTTTGAAAGAAATAAATCATAATCTCCTAAACCAACATGACCATTTGAAGCAAAGTATAAATTTAAATTATCTGGATGAATATATGGTGACATTTCATCCATCTCAGTGTTAATTTCAGGACCTGCATTAACTGGTCTAGAAAAACCATCTTTTTTGATTGCAGAAATCCAAATATCTGTACCACCATATCCTCCAGGACGATTACTTACAAAATAAATAAAATTTCTATCAGAAGAAAAGCAAGCTTGAGAATCCCAATATTTAGAATTAATGTCTTGTCCAAGATTCACAAAATTTAAATTATTAATATCATTATAACCATAATAAAGATCACAGCTTCCAAAACCATCGCTTCTGTTGCAAGCAGTGTATATTAATAAACTTTGATCACTAGAGAATGATAATGCCCCTTCATTGCCAGCAGTGTTAAGTGGTGATGGAAATGGAAGCGCTTTTTGCCATTCTCCATTAATTTTATTTGAATAATAAAAATCTTCCTGTGGTTTAGAGTTACCATCTTCTATCCTTCTAGTAAAAATAATTTTATTATCATCAGAACTTATTGCAGGACCAATTTCTGACATATTAGAGTTTATGTTACCTCCAAGATTTATAGGATTAAAAACTACAGGATTATTGATCGAATTTATAGAAAATTTACAGCTTTTAATTAAACGTTTAATTTTACTATTACAAAAAGTAGTATCAAGCTTACAGACTGCATTATAATAATAAAGAGCTTCAGAATAAAAACCTTTCTTATAAAAATTATTTGCAACTTTTTCTACACCTTCATAATCATTAATATTACTGACGTCATAAATTTCTAGTAATAGTTCTGAGGATTTAAAAACATCATTTTCGATAAAATAAATATTTGAAAGCAAAAGAAAAGGTTTATCCCAGCTGTTATTCTTTTCTATTATTTTAATCAAAATATCTTTTGATTTATCAAAATTATTCTTCTTGAAATATTTAAATGCTTTATCATAGTTTTTAAAGTCTTTTTTTTGACAATATAAAGAACTACTAAATAGAAATATATAAATTATTAAAAAAAACCTCATTATGGAATATTCATGTATTTATGTGCCTGTAAAGAAATAGTCCATTCAGGGTTTTTTGTTACAAAATCAATGATAATAGGTAAAATTGAATCTTTTTTACTCCACTCAGGCTGAAGATACAATTTGCAAGATGGTTTGACATTTTCTTTGTGTTTAATAGCCCATTTAAAATCATTTTTGTTAGATATTATAACCTTTAGTTCATCAGTTAAACTATATATATTATTTAATGGCTTCATTGTCTTTTTAGGTGATAAGCAAATCCAATTAAATGATCCAGATAATGGGTATGCTCCAGATGTCTCAAGATGAACTTGTATATTATTTTCAAGTAATTGTTTGGTTATATATTCCATATTCCACATTAAAGGCTCACCTCCTGTGACAACAACAGTTTTCACCTTAGTTTCAATAATTGATTGAATGATAGAATCTACACTAATTAGAGGGTGTAGATTAGGGTCCCAACTTTCTTTTACATCACACCAGTGACAACCAACATCACATCCTCCTATTCTTAAAAAATAAGAAGTTTTTCCTGAAAAATAACCCTCGCCTTGAATAGTTAAAAATGATTCCATTACAGGTAAAACTATACCATTTTCAAGGTCAATATTATTGTCATTATTCATTGTTACAAAAATAGATTATTTCAATTGATAATAAAAAGAATATTATCTTTGTTAAACAAATTAAAAGAAATGAAACAGTTAATAGAATGTGTCCCGAATATTTCAGAGGGAATAGACATAAAAAAAATAAATGAAATAGCAAATGTTGTTGAAACAGTTAAAGGTGTTAAACTGCTTAATGTTGACCCAGGAAAGGCAACTAACAGAACGGTTATAACATTTGTTGGTGAACCAAAAGAAGTTGTGGAAGCTGCATTTCTATTAATAAAAAAGGCACAAAACTTAATTGATATGAGTGAACACAAAGGGGAACATCCAAGAATGGGTGCAACTGATGTATGTCCACTAGTTCCAATTTCGAACATATCTATGCAAGATGTAGTCAAATGGGCTCATATTTTAGCCAAAAAAGTAGGAGATGAATTAAACATTCCTATATATTGTTATGAAAATGCAGCTTTTTCAGAAGAAAGAAAAAATCTCGCTAACTGCAGATCAGGAGAATATGAAGGTTTAGAGAAAAAAATCGCACATAAAAACTGGAAACCAGATTTTGGTCCTTCTAAATTTACAGACTCAATAAAAAGATCTGGAGCTACTGCAATTTCAGCAAGAGACTTTCTAGTAGCTTACAATATTAATCTTAATACTACTTCAACAAGAAAAGCTAATGCAGTTGCATTTGACATAAGAGAAGCTGGAAGGATCAAAAGAGAAGGAAATGTATTATCAGGAAAAATCATAAAAGACAAAGAAGGAAACCCACTAAGAACACCTGGATTTTTTAAATCTGTTAAAGGAATTGGATGGTTTATTAAAGAATATGAAATTGCACAGATTTCATATAATTTAACTGATATTAAAACCTCTCCACTACATGAAGTTTTTGACAAAACTTGTGAAAGAGCAAGCTCAAGAGGATTAAGAGTAACCGGATCTGAACTAATAGGACTTGTTCCTAAAAAAGTACTTGTTGATGCAGGAAAGTTTTTTTTACTAAAACAAAAAAGATCAATAGGTATTAGTGAAAAAGAAATTATAAATATTGCCATTAAATCACTAGGCCTAAATGAATTATCTTCATTTAAGATGGAAGAAAGAATAATTGAATTTATGATAGAGGATAATACTAATGACAAGTTAATAGATTTATCATTAAAAGATTTTTCCTTTCAAACAGCTAGTGAATCTCCTGCTCCTGGAGGTGGCTCTATATCAGCTTATTGTGGTGCAATGGGGGCAGCATTAGCTACTATGGTTGCTAACCTATCTGCAAATAAACGAGGATGGGACGACAGATGGGAAGAATTTTCACAATGGGCAGAAAAAGGATTTGAATTTCAAGAACAACTTCTATTATTAGTTGACGAAGATACAAATGCATTTAATCAAATAATGGAATCTTTTAAACTTCCAAAAGAAAATAATGAAGATATTAATAAAAGAAATATAGCTATTCAAAAAGCAACAAAAAATGCAATTTTAACACCATTTAAAGTTATGGAGATTGGATTGTTATTGATGGATGTAATAAAGAAAATGGCAGAAATAGGTAATCCAAATTCAATAACTGACGCATGCGTTGCTGGCTTGTGTACAAGAACAGCAATAAGAGGTGCTTTCTTAAATGTAAAGATTAATTGTTTAGATTATAATGATAAAGATTTTATAAATAAAATTGAATTTGATGGAAATGAAATTTTAAATAAAGCCATCAAGTATGAAGAAGATATTATAGAAATTACAAATAAAGTTATGAATTCTTAATGCTGAAAATTTTCTTAGCAATCGCTTCAGAGACTTTTTGTTTAGTACTTAAAAGACTTTTAAGTGTCTTGTAGTCAGATTTAATTTCTTTTATATTTTCATCTTTTAGTATATGCTCTAAATTTTGTCTTAAGTTATCCACTGTTAATTTAGATTGTATCAATTCCACTACTGACTCTTTATCCAATAAGATATTAACTAGACTTATGTATTTTATTTTCACTAAGTATTTTGCAATAAAGTAGGAAAGATTCGATGTTTTATAACAAACTATTTGTGGCACATTCATTAATGCGGTTTCTAAAGTTGCAGTTCCTGAAGTAACTAATGTAGCTTTAGAAACAGATAAAATTTCAAGAGATTTACCATAAATCAAATCAACATTTTCATATTTATCAATATATTTATTGTAAAAATCAATATTAAAACTTTTAGTAGCAGAAATTACAAAATTATAGTCAGGAAAAAATTTAACAACTTCAAGCATTAGAGGTAGAACTAATGAAATTTCCTGTTCTCTACTTCCTGGAAATAAAGAAATAACAGGTTTTTTATTATAATCAAAATTAAATTTCTTACCGTTAATATCCTCAAATACAGGATTGCCTAAATATTCTACATTTAAATTAAAATCTTTATAATATTCTTGTTCAAATGGAAAAATCACAAACATGCGATTAACATATTTTCTGATTTTATTAATTCTACTTTTTTTCCAAGCCCAAATTTTAGGAGAAATATAATAGTAGGTTGTAATTTTATTTTTGTGGGCAAATTCAGCAATCCTTAAATTAAAGCCAGGATAATCAACAAGTAACACAAGATCTGGAGAAAATTGCAGAATATCATCTTTACATTCATTTATTAAATTGTAAATATTTTTAAGGTTTTTAAAAACTTCCCAAAACCCCATATAACTTACTTCATCAATATGCCTATGCAAATGCATTCCTTGAGATTTTAATTTATCACCTCCCCAACCACGAATCTCTACATTTTTATCTTTTGTTAATTCTTTAACAATCTTAGCAGCATGTTGATCTCCTGATTTTTCGCCCGCAATTAGATAAATCTTCATTAAATAAATTTCAAATAAACAATTACGAAGCCATAAAGAATTGTAGCACCTAAAATTCCTCTTGCTGCAGCATCTCTATTTGTTTTGATTTTCATAAAAAAAATCAATAAATTGACTAGAAGACTTAAACTTATAATATGAGGGAGTTTATTACTTTCTAAAACTTTATTAATCATATAAAACAAATCAAGTTCCATTATAAAGAGTACATAAATTGAAAATGCAATAAATGGAGATATAATACCTACAACAAATCCAATTAAGTTCTGTTTATTCATTAAAAATATTTTCTAAATCATTGATTTGATCAATATAAGTTAGGTCATGGCTTATTGGAACAATACTCACAAAGTTCTTATCCAATATATTTTGATCTGCTTGTTCTGATTCATCTTCATCAACAAATTTTCCTGTTAACCAAAAATATTTATTTCCTGATGGATCTAATCGTTCATCAAATTCTTCAATCCACTTTCCTTTTGATTGATGAGCAACCTTAATTCCTTTAATATCACTTTCTGGTTTATACTTAGGGAAATTAACATTCAAACATCTATTAAGTTTTGAGCTAAGCAGCTTATTAGCTATGCTAAGAATATAGTTATCGGTATGAGAAAAGTCAGCATTCATATCATGATCTAATAAAGAAAATCCAATTGATGGAATATTATGAATAGAAGCTTCGATAGCAGCTGCCATTGTTCCTGAATATATAACGTTAATTGACGCATTAGAACCGTGATTGATTCCAGATACACACAAATCAGGTTTTCTATCTAAAATTTTAGATAATGCTAATTTTATACAATCAACAGGAGTACCACTACAAGAAAATTCTAATTGTTTTCCATTATCAATTTTCACCTTCTTACATCTAAATGGTTTATTTATTGTAATTGCATGACTTTGAGCAGACTGAGGACCATCAGGTGCAACTACTACTACCTTACCAATAGTATTCATTAATTTAATTAAATGACGCAGTCCTGGAGCATAGATACCATCATCATTTGTAATAAGAATTAAGGGCAGATTCATAGATATTTTTTAACAAAACTAATATAATTAAGTTGTTCTAAAAATATGATTTTTACTAATTTTGTAAAAAAATTAAAAATGATTTGGATAATAATGATTCTGTTTATGGTTGTTGGTGGATTTGTCAGTAACCGTCTAAAAAATAAATTTAAGAAATACAGCAAAATAGCTACTAGCTCGAGGCTAAGTGGAAAAGAAATTGCTCAAAAAATGCTTGAAGATAACAATATTAATAATGTCAGAATAATCTCTGTAGCTGGTAAATTAACCGATCATTACAACCCTCAAGACAGAACTATTAATTTAAGTGCGGATGTTTATAATGGCAGACATGTTTCTGCGGCAGCAGTTGCTGCTCATGAGTGTGGTCATGCTATTCAGCATGCAACTTCTTATCAATGGCTACAAATGAGATCACAAATGGTTCCAATGGTAAGTTTTAGTAGTAAGTTAATGAATATTATCATGATTCTAGGATTAATTGGTGCTGGAGTCTTAAAAATGTTTCCTTTCGCAACAATAATTTTAGTTTTTGTGATATTACAAGCTGTTGTTACACTTTTCACATTAATTACCCTTCCAGTTGAATTTGATGCAAGCAGAAGGGCTTTAATATGGCTTAAAAGCGCTAACATAAGCACTCCACAAGAAGTTAATTTTGCAGAAGATGCGCTTAAATGGGCGGCAAGTACATATGTTGTTGCCGCATTGGCTGCAGCTGCCTATTTACTATATTATGTTGCTCTGCTTAAGGAATAAAAATAAAAAAAGCCCTATTTCTAGGGCTTTTAATTAAATATCAAATTGATATTATTTTTTAGTTAAGAATGGTAAACCAGTTCTTGAGTTTTCTTTAACATTGTATCCATCAGGTTTATCACAAGCAGTATCTCTTGAATCTTTTGAGAAAAAATAAATTCTTTGTACTCTTCCTGTAGATTTTAAAGTAACATCTTTACAGTTTAAGTGATATTCTGTTCCTTTTGAATTGTTGTGTGTAAAAGCCATAATATTTGTTTTTATTAATAATTAATTATGGACTAATATAACTAATTGACTTAAATAAACAAAATCTACTAGAGGAGAAATATATATATTGTTAATAAGTTTAATTATTTTATGAATTTATTGATTTATTGATTTACAATATTATTTTTTAAAATATAAAATAAAAACAATCAAAAATAAACATAAAACACTGTAAATCAACATTTTAGATTTTTTTAAAAATTTATTATCATTTATTTGTTCTACTAGAGAAAGTTAAAAAAACTACTAGGTTAAAAAAAGTTAATAAGTCTAAATAAAACTATAAAAATTGATAAAATGAGATTAAATAATTAATTATTATTTAAAAAATTACAATTGAGAGTAGGCGATTTTATATTTTTGTGTATGGCTTTTTTTACAATTATAAAATGAAAAAATTTGTTCTTTTACTCCTTTTATTTCTCTTTGTCTATAATCTTAATGGGCAAATATTTAAAGACAAGTATATAAAAGATGCTACAAAAGTTGCAAATATTTGGTTAGAACAAATCAATAATAAAAACTATAGCGAAGCATATAATCAATATTCTGAAAAAGTTAAAGAAAACTCAGACTCGACTTATTGGTTAAAAGCAATAGATCAATTGATGATCGAATTTGGCATATTTAAAAGCAGAAAAATATCTTCAAGTAAATTTGAAAACACTGTTGAAGGTTTAGGAGACGGGTTTTATGTTTTTTTAGAATATGAGAGTATATATAAAAACATTAAGCGATGCGATGAATATATTCTGCTTGGCCAAAACGATAAATTTAAATGGAAAATATTAAGATACGATTTTTCTTACGAAAGCAATGAGCTTGATCCTGAAAAAGAATTACCTAATCAAGGTGATTGATCCAAGAAATTTTGTAATTTCTGAATCCTTTTTTTCTTTATAATTTATTTCAAAAACATAGGCTCCTAATGGTGCTTTTCTCCCATTTGTCATTCTTCCATCCCATGATCCTAATTTATAGTAATCACTTATAGTATTATTATCACAACTTGAATTCTCTAACATACCATTTGTAAGTAATATTTCGTTGGATTCAAATATTAAAGTTGATGTCCACCTATCATAGATTTTAATATTAAAATCAGAAAATAATCCCAACGCTTTAATAAAGAAAACATCATTACAATTATCATTATCTGGAGTAAAACTATTTGGAATATAAAATTTATTATCAGCTACAACACAAACACTCACGCTAGAAGAATCAATACATCCACCATCATTTATTAAGTATAAGTTGACTTGAAACTGACCTGTATCTAAATATGTATGTGTAGGACTAATAGAATATACATAAGGAATTTTAGTTCCATCACCTAAATCCCAATAACTATCTGAAGAAATTTCATTAAAATTAACAATACTAAGATCTATTAATTGAATATTCCCATCTAAAATAGATAAACAATCATTAACATTTAAAGAAAAAATTGAAGATAAATTACTGTAACCTTGGATTCTAATGGTATCATAAATAATACAATTGGTTAGAGTATTTGTTA
>Ga0222715_10000810_pt1 | contig 31062 bp, 54 predicted proteins | sample C33_9DmetaG_FD_165056 | JGI IMG/M metagenome (GOLD analysis project Ga0222715, IMG submission 165056) | Estuarine water microbial communities from San Francisco Bay, California, United States - C33_9D | ecosystem: Environmental > Aquatic > Marine > Unclassified | place: USA: California...
GCCTCATACTCGTATCGAGCCATATCAGCATCGATAGCGCGTTGTGTCATGCCTTGACGTTGCGCCCCTACTCTATCCATTGCATTGAATAATCCTAATGGAGCATTCATTGTAGTAGGATACTGACCTTGACCAAACTGCTGTTGCTGTATACCCATCTGAGCAAACGGCATACGCATACCTTGAGCCTGTTGATAAGCCTGATTGTACATTTGAGCAGTAGGTTTAGTAAGACCAGACTGTACTGCATCTGTAATAGCGCGATCAGATACTAACTGATTACGGCTTGAGCCTCCCGGTTGATACTGTACCTGATTCTGTCTAATGCCCGGTAGTATATTCTTTTGCAAGTTACCCATAACATCACTGGTAAACGCATCCGTCATTGCGCCAAACGGTGTACCCGCTCCAGTACGTACATTACCTGCTAGTAGATCAGCAGACTGTCCTGCATTAAAGCCTGTGTAACCACCAAGGCTACGCATAAGCGCACCTTCACCACCTGCTTGCATACCAATAGCCCTTGGGCCTGTAGCATAGTTGAGTGTAGACTCTTGTGCCATAGTCTGAGCAGGGTCAAAACCTGCAATCGTTTCACCCGGATAGTACGCAGGTGCGCCACGATTGTATATGTTCTTGGCTTGTTCAAAGCCTCCTGTCAAATACCCCTTTTGTTCAGCCCAAGGCTCAACATTAGTGGTGCTTACTTGTGTTCCGCCGCCTCCACACATATTTAATTCCTCAATTTGTATATTTCGCCAATATGTTTAAATCCAAGACTGTTTTCTAAAAACTTCTTTAGTCCTGATCCTTGGTGTCCATTAGTAGAACCCATAGTTATTTCACTTGCGCCCATTCGTTTACCCCAAGCAACATATTCTTTTAACAGCAGTAGAGCAAGCCTTGTCTTACGATGATCTTTACTTACAAACAAACCTAAATCATCTGTTATCTTTGCATTAGAAAAAAAGTATTCACCAATAGTGGCTAACATACCTGCTATTACAACGCCATCTTTTTCTCCTACCCATGCGTATCCATGACTCATACAGTATGACACAGTACTAACAAACTTCTGGGTATCGAAAGGTATATCTTTATACAAGCCTTCTTGATGCATCTCTTTGGCTAACGCTACAACTTTGTTTATGTCCTTTGTTTCAGCGGGACGAATCATATTTTATCAACTCCCATCTGAATCAGGAGGTCTTCCCGGTGACCCCGGTGTCCACTCCTCCTCTTCTTCTTCATTACCAAATAGTTCTTCTGGAGGTGTAATATTTAAATCGCCAAACGGTGAGCCGTAATAACTTACAGGGCCAACACCAAAGATATTAGGTTGATACTGTGCTATCTCATTAGGTAACCCATATCGTTCTGAGTATTGCTGTGACCAAGGTTGGTATAGTAGTCCACCATCGCCACCAAAGGGATTACCTGCCTGAATAAACTCTGAGTAATCTCTGGCTTGTGGCCTATCGTATGCTTGTGTAAGCAATGGAAAGTATTTGTTAGGTCTTGGGTATGGGCCAATATTAGAATCCAATAGCCCACTTCTACCACTGCTACCACTGCTACCACCTGACTCTTCACCGCCTCCAACATCATTACCTCTTTGCCACCAAGCATTACCAGAGGCTTCTTTAGCAACTTCCCTAGCCTTCCAAGCATTAAAGGCATCCATCTTACTTATCCATTCTTGTTTAGGAGCGTCAGCAGATGGAAGAGTTACGCCGGGAACTTCATCATAGCGAAGTTGTCTAGCGTGTTTTAATATTTTGTCATGGTCTTTAGACCAAGCATCTCCACCAAACATTCCTCCGCTACACATAGTTAATTCCTTTCATTATTTAAATCTCCAGTTTCCAAAGATTATTACTTTGCCATCATTACGAACTGTTACGCCAGTATCTATGGTTTCTGTAATGGGTCTAACCATCATCAACTCGTAATAGTTTTCTGTAGCGTAGTTAAACGTAGCCATAAATGGCAGGTCAATTAAGTTAGCCGCACTAACTGTGACCAATGCTAATGCAAATACATATAACTCTTGATCGTTTTTCTTTACGAAGTCTTCCCATCTGTCCCATTCGGACTTGGTTGTTTGTCCTTGATCCCACTGTATTGTTTCGCAGGTTGCTGATCCTCTGCCGTTTCCAGTTCCCACAACTCCCTTGTACGAGCAAGCAATGTCTCCATACCTTTTTGCCAATGCGCTTGTTCCGTTGAGGTGGTACTCAGATACGACAACTGGCTTACCAAGCCTAAGTGCTTCTTCGATACTTTTTCTGAATTGTGACTCACTCAGGTTAAAACCAGTTTGCAAATAGATAACGTCTGCTTGAGCATAGTATTCAGGTTTGACTCCGGGGGTTAGGTGTACACCAATAGGTTTGTTAACACCTTTGTTTCTAAGGTTCTGTATTAGCACGTTTACTTCTTGTGCTGAGTAATATTCATCGCACTCAAGGCATACAACGTAATGGCTAACAAGATCATCTACTGCATCTACTACTTGGTTCTGATAGTCTATCTGATTCTGTAGCCCCTGCTTGTATGCTTGTGGACTGTCATCAGATATAAGCCACATTACAGGAGCCAGATTTTTATTACGCAACTTATTAAGACGATCACGCCAAGCAACTCTATTAACACTACTCACCTCTTTAAACGAAGAGTCATAACTTCTAGCCATTACATCAGCGTGTGTATCACCGTTAGCGTTTAACTTTTCTATAACCAAATCACGCCAGTGATTACTTGTCTCATCTGACAGCCAGTTTAATGTACTGTACTTGTCCCTCTCTATTAGGAATGTAGACTTGTAGTCGCCAATTACGGCAGTGCTGACTATAGCGGCAACCAGTAATGCTAGAATCTTTTTCACTGGCTAACCTGAATAACGCTAAGTGTTGCGCTAGGAATTGCTGGCGCAAATGCAGATGCCACTAAACCATGCAAGTCTAAGTCTAAATCGTTGGTAGCCCACATAGCCTGCAAGTAAGAACCGCCACTTATCTCAAATATCCCAGAACGGCTAATAGTTCTTCTGTGGTTATTAGACTCTAGCGTATGTACCATGCCAGAGTTAGCAATATCAGTACCATCTACAGCAGGCCAGAAGTAAACCTCTTTAGAACTGGCATTTTCTGAGTGGATGGTTGCAGTAAAGTCTATATAGTACCTACCACTGTGGGTAAAGTTAATCTTAGTAGTATCTACGGAATCTACTGATACACCCCTAGAATACGCTGTTCCACCCCATGTAACACCTTGTCCAGTATCAACTGCCCCTGCAATTTGATTGCTTGTGTCGTAGAACTGCCCATAATCTCCAGCGCCACCAGCGCCAGACATAGCAATCCATTGAGTGCCATCGTACCAATAAATATTTTCACCTTGTCCAGTAGCCCAATCTGATCCATCTGAGTACCGTATATCTCCAGCCCTTGGTTTTTCTGGCGCTTTATGCGTAGACTCAAGCCTCATTACATCAAGGTTAAATATAATATCTGACAATCTGTTTAGTTCGCTAAACAAGTAATCAGACAAGTTCTCATTGTTTACTGGAGCAGGGTTAGGAGTCCATCTGTTTACTGACTTAATGTTTTTAACTGGAGCATTAGCCATAACTTCTTAAACCTCTAAGTCCACGTTGCTGTACTTCAAATGCTACACCATGCAGTTTCCAATCCATGTCCGTAGTAGACTCTACTTTAATACCAAAGTATTTTCCGCTTATACGGCATGATACTTTAGATTGACTGTTAGGATTAAACGCTACTGGGCCTTCCCAAGTAATACCTTGTTCTGTACTTATCTGCCTACCGATATAAACATTAACAGTGTTGTCACCTGATACTTCAATCTGGGGATATACCGCAGATACAAACTTAACAGACTGCGGATCATTTAAATCAAGACCTGTACGTTCTATATACGATACCATGTTAATACCGTCTTTGGTGTTACCAAAACTATCACGAAATATCTTGGTATTAGTTACGTCACAGAATACTAAGTTCTTTTTGACGTTATCGTAGTTTCGTTCACCCCATGTTCCTGTGCCAACATCCCAATACTCTAAACTGGCATCCCATGTAGCGCCAACAGTAATATCTATAATACCATTGTTAATAAAAGAGGTATCTGGTAAATCTCTGAATGAAAAAGTGTTGTCTTTCCAATTCCATATAAGGGCTTTGTCTACTACATCACTGCCAGAACTAGGAAAGCAAGCAAGCATTTCATTACGAACATAGTCTGCGGCAACAAAACATTTTTGATAGTTATCGCCAGACAAATCTTCAAACATTGCCCTACGCACTTTGTTAGGCAGTAGAGGTGTTACAGTTTGACCATTACATATGTAACAATCACTATTACCAATAAAGAAATGACCGCCATCAAACTCTTTGATAGCCTCTTTAGATAATGCGCCAACAGTAGGGCTAAGAAGTTTAAATGAGAATATGTAGGGAGTTCCTACATAGTTCATAATGTAAATAGAATCTTCTTTATAGATTAAGAATGAATCACCTAATGGTAATCCGTCTACAATATCACCGGGCGTATCAGATAGTTCGTACTCACCTGCATCTAGTGTAGCGTCAGTCTCATCCCATGTAGAAGGAGCCGCACCATAAGCGGCTTCAGTAGACCATTTAACTAATCTTGGCTCTGGGTTGTCCCTGTTCCAATTAAGACCTACAAGAAATGTTCTAAATGATCTAATAGACTTACATGAATTACCACTAGGCCAGTTTTGTAGTTCTCTAAATGGCGTAGCAGTGCTAGGTATACCCGCAGACAAAGGCCACATTTGCGGCGTATCAAATCCATTAGTAGCAACCACAAGACCGTTAAGGTTGGTAGCAGTCCATCTACGACTAGAAGTATTTGCACCGTAATCATCATCTGTTGTAACTGTAGAGCCTGACACATATACAGTAGTATTGTCAGGATGAGCATAGGTTGTTGTGCCTGTAAGAGTAATGACCCCTGTTACTGTATCTCTAGCGCTGTAAGTTAACTCTTCATATTGATTAGCAGTTCCAGTATCTATTCCAATTCTTAACGTACCTGTAGCAGACAGGGCGGTTAATGCCGCTCCTGTATCTACAGTAATAGTAGCCGCACTTGCTAAAACAGCACCATTTAAAGTTAGTGTGTTTTGTCTTGTAACATCAATCCATGTAGTACCTGTGTAAACCGCAATGTCTGTAGAGCCATAGGCTATCCAGTAATACAGTCCTGCTGATGTTAAATATGGATGAATGTAGTATGGGGCAAACGGACAAGTAGCCATCACTTCCTTGTAACCTGCGACTTTCTTTACGCCGTTATCAAGGAATCTTACATTGTTTCCGTCAGACCATGCACCTTGTGGAAGATTATAAGGAGGTATATCCTTAATTATTCCTATAGAGCCTACGTTATCAAAAGGTATTAGCGGCATTTATTCTGGTGGCGTGGGCCATGTAATGTTAAATGGATCAGACTGAGTTGTAATATCTCTTAACTCTTGTCTGTAAACTTTCCACTCATCTCTTAGGCTTTCTTCCATAGGTACATCAGGTAGAACAGTCCAATCAGAATCTTCTAGTTTATACTTTTGTTCGACCCTTACGCTTGACCACTGAGTATCTGGAACATATCCTAGAACTCTGTTATAAGCAGGTTTGTCAGGCGGGTTGTTATAAATAACGTGTTTATCGTAGTTGTCCTCAGAAAACTCAAATTCATTGGCATCTATCATAAACCCATTATTGGGCGTTAATTGAATAAGGCAATCACTAACAAATCCTGCTGATAAAATCATAACCATTCCTCTACAATAAATTCATACTGTGCATACCCTGCCCAACCATCAAGAGGATACTGGTTTTGTCCATATATTGCTATTGTTCTTGCTCCTGCTGCAAGACCTGTAATCTCCCAAGTATGACTACCCATTCCACGCATAACACTTGTTCCACCCGCATGACTACCTGCCGCTAAGTCATCATCAAAGTATTGCATAAGGATTGCCCCAGAAGGAGTTACGCCTGTTGCGGCGGCATCAACATACAAAGATACCAAGTTTCCTTCGCTTGGGCTAGGCGTTCCAAAACTAGAAGCAACTTCACAGTCACATCTCCAAGTTACAGCAAGTTTAGATGAAGCGTTTTGCTTTGTGTAAGATATAGACATATCGGTCAAGGTAGGTGTAGACGCTCTAACGGTTGATGTGCTAGTGCCTGTATAAAACTGCCTGTTCAAAAGTGTGACACTGTTTGCTACAGCAGACACAACCTCCCAATCAGAGTTAGCAGTATTCCTAACCTTAACTAAATCAGTAGAAGTATCAAACCAGAGTTGTCCTGCTGACGTAGATGTAGGTGCTGTTGTTCCTGTATGAATACCGTTAATGGCTTCATATGCGTTAGGGAGTGTACCCTGTAAAACAGACTTAATTAGTCTAAGGTGATCGTCACCCTGACTAATTGCATCTGTACCTGTAGGGTTAGTGTCTACCAACCCGCTAATAAAACTTGCGCTTTCTAATGCCATATTTTAACCTTTAGGATACTTTGTTTTAATTGACTGTCGTAATCCTTCCAACGCAGTGACAGACGCCATGCGTTCTTCGACTACGCCTTCCCATAAAGCGACGATCAGTTCGTCAATTGATGGATACTCAACCTGTCGATCACGTTGATATTGTGTTGCGTCTTGCTCTGCTTGCAGTCGTGCGACCTCTGTTTCGTAATCTGATTGAACAACAGAAACTTGGTTGCCGTCTTTGTCCATTGCTCCCGCAGTGTCATCAATAGAGACAACGTTTGGATATAGGTTGTAGATTGCTTGATGGTTCATGCGCCTATCTCCATTAAAGTTATAGTGCTTCCAGTTGTAATCGTAGAAACTCCAGTCATTTGATTGATAAGAATTGTGTTAGATGAATGACTTGACCATACATCAAACGAATAAGTTATTGCAGAGGTTGAAGATGGTGAATCTAAAAAATTGCCTGACGCTGGTTTTACTATATCGGAGGCTCTGTTTTGCAAATTAAAACTTGAAGCGTTAGACCCGCTAGACGGTTGTGCTATTGCAGTCGTGTCCCTCATTAGGTTGCAAAATCCTGAGTAACTTGCGGAGGTTGAATGATTTATTATCCAAGAAATTAAAATTTTGCTACTTGTTGCTGATGGTGTGATTGATGCTGTTAATCCCGTAAGTGTTACAGCGTTTCCAACTCCAACAGCATTTGTTGAAAAAGTATCATTTTTAAAAGTTGAAACAACCTGCAACACTTTGCCAAAACCCGAAGCAGTGCCTGAGTTTGTTATTGTTCCACCACTGTCAATTGTCAGCGTTCCACCACTAGGGATCGTTAGCCCACTGTCTTTAATTGTGACCCCATCGACTGCAACGCCATTAGCAGAAGTTCGTTCGGAGATCGTGTCAACTTTAACTTCACTCATTTAGGGTATGCCTCCTTAACGGCTTCGATTGCATCAAGCCAAGTGCGTGAGCCTTCTGTTTGGTCGTGATACATCATGTCCATTTGTTCTTGCCAAGATGGGTACGCTTCTGCTCTTGCTATTGAATAGTCTGCTGTTTTTTTTAAATACCCGCTTTTTTCAATCTCTGACCATGCTGTTTCCAGTTCCGCTTGAGTTGGCTGTGGGTCAGGACCACTCCACTCAATAATCTCATGCGGAGTGTTTGACTGGCTTAATCGATATTGATTGGCGTTAAGACCTAAATGAATAATGCAAAGACTAATGTCCATTACGCCTCCTTGTAAATTTCGACGAAAGTGTATTTTTCGACAACGTTACCAGTATCAGCACCACCCTCGAACCCAAACCCATAAGTTGCGTACCCAGTTGCACAATGGTGACGTATTTCGTAAACATTAGACCCGCTAGGAGTTACTCGCGCCATTCCGGTCGAAGGATCAGATTCACCGTCATAAGTATCACCCCATCGTGCATCTCCATATTCGATGTACGCTGTTCCTGTAACGTCATAAAGTGCCGCTTTATGCCTACCAACTCTTGCGGCGGGCGCAGACCACTTTATAAGATATGAACCCGCTCCAAGAGTAAATTGATTGCTTGAAATTGAAACAATGCCATCGGGGTCAGCAATTTTTGTATTCAAATCTCTGGTTCGCCACAAAGCATTTGCAAATGTGCCTCCGCTAGTGCCTGATGATTTCTGATCGCAAATAAGAGCATAAGAAACAAACCCGCTACTGAACCCAGTTGCGGTTGCGCCTGTTGCGTCAATCGTCGCACCCGATGCAATGTCAAGAGTCGTGCCTGATGGGACTGTAAACGTATCCCCCGAATCCCCTAATGTAAAATCCGTACCTGTAGCGGGGCTTATCTTGTTTGCTTTAATTTCACTGGACATCAATTAACTCCCATGATTGCGTTTCTTCGTTCCAAATGTATTCATTGCTATCAGCGGGATAAGGAACTGGTGCTTCCCAATTGCAAGTTTCTTTGTTTAAAACCCAACTATCGTATGGTTGCGGAGGAATAAATGCATCAAGTTCTGTGTCGTAAGTAAACCCGATACCTGCGTAGTTTTTTCTTATTAATCCGTTGTAAGATGTTTGAATCCATTCACCGTCTAAACTTTCAATAAATTCTTTTTCTGATCTTATAACTTGTTCAACAATTCCATTTGTAATTTTTGCGTAATGACTCATTTTTCATACCTAATGATTACAATTCCAGAACCGCCTGAAGTGCCGGGTTTGGTTCCTAAAGAACTTTGAGTGTGATAATCGTAATATGTAAAAGTTGAACTTCCGCCACCCCCGCCACCGCTATTAATATCTCCGTTTAACGCAAGGTTATGGGAGGGTTTACTTGATAATCCCGGGTATTCACCGCCGCTACCTAAACCGCCACCATGTCTGCCAACACCCCCATGATGTGCGGGTTCACCTCCTCCACCACCTGATCCTCCACCGCCACCTGCTCTAAAAGTAGCAGTTCCATCTATAGACGATTCAACACCATATCCACCATTACCACCCGCAAGTTGTGTTCCAGCAAAGCCTATGCTTCCTGCTCCACCTCCACTACCACTACCATACGCATGACTGCCACTACCACTAGAGCCAGTGCCTCCCGCATAACCTTGGTTTGTTGTTCCAGAGCCAGGAGTTGTTGCCGATGGCGCACCACCACCTCCCGATCCACCGCTAACCCCTGCAGTTGTATAATTACGCCCTCCACCACCTCCAAGAGAAGTGATCGTAGAAAAACTGCTATCCGATCCATTGGAAGGTGTAGTTCCATTATCAGCGCCACCTGCACCAACAACAACAGCGTAAGTTCCTGCGCTTAATGTAAGTTTGGATTCTGCTGATGCACCACCGCCAGAACTTTCTCCGACAACTGAACAACGATAACCACCTGCTCCACCTCCCGAACCAAATCTATAGGATGAACCCCCGCCTCCACCTGCGATAACAAGATACTCAACTTCAATGTCTGATCCTGTTATCACAAAGTTGCCAGATGAGGCAAAAGTATGAACAACATAATCTGTTCCACCCTGAGTTATTTCTGTTATCACTCCTCCGCTAGTTGCATAAACAGGAGGCACCCAAGATGATCCGTTGTAAACTCTTAAAAGGTTTCCTGTAGTGTCGTAATACATTTCACCAACAGAAGGCGAAACTGGAATAGAACTTGATGACGGAAAAACAACAGAGTTTCCTGTCATTGTAATTTTACTAGACCCAGAAATAGGACTAATTGTTCCAAGTTCTAATTTAGACATCTTGACTCACCCATCCTGATCCAGTGTAAGTTTTAAAAACGTCTGCGCTTGTATCAAAATAAATTTCTCCAATATCGGGAGATAATGGATTTGATGTTGCTGTAGGAATTACAATGGTGTCAGAATCAAATGTAACTTTAATGTGACTAGATTCAGGGCCAATTTCATTTACATTTAAAGTACTCATACGATAACCCACGTTGATCCGCTAGGAATGGTTACGGTTGCTCCAGAATCTACAGTCACTGGCCCTGCGCTCATAGCATTTTCATTTGTAGATATACTATAACTTGTGGTTACATTTTGTTCATTCTCATAAAAAACTTCGTCACCACCTGCGCCTGTAGCCCCTGCGCTAACAACTCCCCAAGAAGTATCTGTACCGTCTGTAGTTAGATACTTTCCTGATTGACTTGATACGTTGGGAATAACAGCAGTAGTAGACGCTGACGGAAAACTATTCTTAAGAACAGTCTTTAACATCCTAAGATGGTCATCACCTTCACCTACGGGATCACCATCTACAGGATTAGCAGATACTAATTGTGTTATCCAACTTGCTGTTTCTAAAGCCATTATGCACTAGCCGCCGTTAATGTTACAGTAACTTCAAGAGTGTCACCAGAGATAACTGATCGTGCAGAACCAAAATCAACAGCCCCGTAAATTGTGCCTGACGTTCCAGACTTTGTGCTATCACTTACAATAAAGGCTCCTGCAATAGTAGCCGTACCATTAATAGAATAACTAGCCTTGCTTGCAGAGTTGTCAATACTTCCTGCCGCCGCTGTACCTAATGTAAGCGTTTGTCTAGCGGCTTGACTGTAGGTAACATTCTCAGTCCACCCTGCATGAGATGCCATAGTATCACCTGCCGCTACAGAACCTGCATTCTTTAACCCTACATACCATGCGGTAATTTGTGTAGCGCCATCAAAGGTGCTAGACAGTACGTGGTTAAGACCCTCCGTAACGACCAAGTTCTTTTTGGTTAAGTCCCATTTTAAATTGCCTTCGGAGTCGAAACATTTTATGTTCCAAATGTTTTTAAGTCCTAAGTTCATATCGCTATCATGTTTCATGTGCAAGCCTCCATTGGCTTTAAAGTTATTAGTTTGGGTAATCAATTTTTGTCCATATACTAGAAGGTTCTTCAACTGGGTTCCATAGTAGTGAATCACCGTTAGAGTAAGTCATAGTTATTCCAATTGTAGTTGTTTCTGAATGATTTGTATTATTTATGTAATTATTTTCAATACCATAAATAGCACTACCTACGGCGGCTAAAACACTGTTGCTAGTTAAACCACCATTAATATCAAACTGAACCGATCCTGATATAGTAAAGCCACCAAAATTACTGTACCCCTGCTGTAATCCATAAGATATAGACTCTATTACAGTATGTTTAGAGTCTTTACCAGATGTTAGGTTTACACCAAAATTAATGGCTACTATATAATCAACACCAGTTAGTAATACTAATCCAGAATTAACCGTAAATATAGATGTTTCTGTTTTAGCGGGACTATCCCAATCAATACCTATATTAGACCAGTATATAGGTGAACTGGCTTCAGCCCACGTTATAGGGGCTGTCATGGATACCCGCTAGTATTCATTACTCTTAGTGCAGAACCAGAGTGTCTGTCTTTATTATCCTGTTCTTGTAGGTCTGTAATAGACTGTTGGAATGCTGTAGCCCATAACTGTACTCTAGGGTCATTCATAATAAAAGGTTCTGCTTCTAGCATAGAACCATACAAGTAGACATCAGGAGCGTTAGTAAGCACCCAGTTAGTAGTTACAGTCTCGCTAAGATTTTCAAACCTTTCGTAAAACAACATTTCTATTGTCTGTACTATATCTGGTGTCGGGCCTAACTGAAGTTCATTAGCAATAATAGTATAGAACTTGGGAGTACCGTTAGAAGAACCGCCATATAAGCGGTCAAATATTTCAGGTGTGACATATTGCATTGGGGTTACAGGAGATGTATTAATCTGTAGATTACGCATTTGTATAAACCTAGAAGGTAATGCTAGGTTCTGCTGTCCTGCTACAGTAGATGCGGTTTGCTTAGACTCCATAGCACGAATGCGGAGTAGGCGATTAAACCTAGACTCCGCTAATGCTATAAACTCTGGAATACGATCAGTCAGATCATCACGATCCATCCAGTTCGCTACAGCAGTTTTAAGTTCTGTATAGTTTGATATAGCCATTATCTACGAGAAACGTAATATACTTTGTCGTTTAGTTGTGGGTAGTTAACTTGGGTGTTGCCCGGCTGTGGGGATTGATATAGCCACATAGTTATAGCCTCGTTGGTGTTGTGCGTAAGAAAGCGTTATCAGGATTGTTAAGATACTTCTTCATTAACTTGCTATCTTTTTCTATTGCACCGTTTGTTTCTTTCATCCATTGTTCCCATATAGTTACAGGAATAGATGCTACTCTCATGCCATGCTGTTGCTTACCAAAGGTACGCTTGTCACCATAGTTATTTAATAATTCTTTATTGTTCTTTAGTATAGGCCCTACATCTTGATGAGTAACAACACTGGCTGTACCATCAGAGTGTTCTTCTACTGTGGTTTTGCGGTAATGTTTCTCTCTCATAGCGGTAGTGATCCCCTATCTTTTGACATTGCTTTTAAATCTTTTACTGCTTTCTGTACAGATGCTTTAACAGTGTAAGGTTTTTCTTTTACTGTTTGCTCTTTAGGTTTTTTAAGACCTTCTTTAAGTAGTTTTTTACTCATAGTATCCTCAGAAAGAAAGGCTCCCCCGAAGGGGAGCCAAACTCATTACGCCGCTTTGACGCCGATCACAGCACCGTTAGCCTGACCATTCTTACCTCGAAGGCCATACTCAGCAACCATCATCTGCTTGACGGAATCACCAGTCTTAGCCAAAGTCTCAGTCGTAAATGGACGCAAATAATCAATGCTCCAGAAATCGAAATCAACAATGTACAACTGGTTTGCTAGACACAGACGGCTAGGTACAATTTTAAACGTACCAAAGTCTGTAACGATTACATCAACAGAGTTGACAGCATGGGCGGGTGACGCTTTGTCATGGTTAGTCACGAGATCAGCAACGACAGAACCTGCCAGAGCCGACATCTTAACTTTCAATGACGCATCACACATGATGACATCTGGGTTACCACCTGCTTCCCAAACTTGCTGTACGCAATCATTGACCATATCCATAGTCAATACAGCGTCAGCACCTGCGGGAGCCGCAACAGAAGTACCATCACCATCGTTAGCGATAGGAGTACCTGCTGATCCATCAATGATGTTGGAATCAGCCGCAGTAGCGTCACCAAGCCAAGACATAAAGGCCGCAGTTTTACGAGGAACACCCGCACCACCTGCCGCTTTAACATCTTCACCAGTAAGCATCAACTCCATGTCACGCTTAATTTCTTTAGCGCGTTTGGCAAGTTGATACGCTTGCGAGGACTTACGACCCGCCCAATCAACTGCTTCTGCCGTACCTGAAGTCTGAACAGCCTTCTCAGAAATCTGAGTGTGGTTGGTCAACTTCGTAGGTTCAACAACAGCCAGCGAATCAGGATCGTCACCCTCTAGTTTCTGGTTAGCGGCGGCGGCGGCCAACTCATCTTTCTGCCACTCGAACAGAGTATTTGAGCAAGAGCCTTTACCTGCGCCAGACATAAAGGGCGTGTCCATAGGACTAATATTATAAATGATATCACTAAGGTCTTCGCGTACCTGTACGCCACCAAAGGTCAATCGGGTATTCGTAGGGACTGTCATAACAGTATACCTCCTTTGTTAAATGTCTACAAAATCCTCAAGAAGAGATACAGAGTCATTTACATGACCGCTCTCCTTAAGACGCTTCATTTGTGCAGTACGTTTAACTTTGGCTTTCTCATTTTTCTTTTTGCCACCAGTTCCAGACTTAACCATTTTAGCGGTCTTTACTTTCTTCTTAGTCTTAGTTGACTGCTGTGCTTTCTGCATTTCTTGGAATGCTTTGGCTTGCATAAGTATAATGAGTGATCTATGGTCAGTTAGTTGGGCTAACTCTTCTTGAGAAAATCCCTGAGACATTGCAAATTCAGAAATATCTTTGCTTACTGCCTGTCGAAACTTAGGGTCTTTCCATTCTGGAATAACCTGTTCAAGTTTAGCGCGTTCTTGATGAGCGATCTGGGCTTGCATATGTTGTTGCTCTTGAGCGGCTTGCTCTTGAGCCTGTTGTATACCTGCCTGATCTTGTTGCATTTGAGTCTGTAAATCAGCAACCTCACTTTTCTTTGTGAGATACTCTTCACGATCCTCAATCTTTAAACGCTCCCAATCTGTATTATTGACTAGATTGTTCAGCCTACCGTATTGCTGTTCTACAACAGCGGATGCGGCATCAATGTACTGCTGACGAAATTGCTGAGTCTGGTAAACTTCTTGCTGTGCCTGTTGAGCAACGGCTTCGGCTTGCTTGCGATATTCTGCAATCTCTTGGGTTTTTTTAGTATAGTCAGACTGACGGCTATAGCCTTTGATGAGTTCGTCTTGGGTTACTTCTAACTGCTCACCATTAACGGTTACAGTATAGAGTTCCTCAACTTCCTCCTCCTCTTCTGACTCCTCCTCAGAATCTTCATCGGAATCCTCTTCAACTTCAGATTCTTCCTCCAACTCCTCGGAAACCTCGTCCAATGATTCGTCTTGAGTTTCCTCAGTAGACTCTTCAACTTCTGTAGGTTCGCTTGCCTCGGCTTCTGGTTTGGCCTCTTCAGGCTCCAAGATTCCAAGGAAAGCATTTTGCGCTTCTGAAATACTACCGGGTTCTACAGGGCGCGGGTCAATGGTATTCTCTGCCATTAATTTTTTCTCCTTTTAGATGTGATATTCTTTGAGTTTCTTCGCCATCTCTCCAGTTTCAATAATACTGGTTAGATGAAGGCGTATCCGCTCCAAGAGTCGTAAAGAAAGCCATGCTTGTTCTCTGGCTTCCACTTCATCAATACTTGTACTTATCCAAGTGTTGTGAATATTTTCTGCTAAAAGGTCAAATGCTTCGTTGTATAGTGGGTCGTTGAGCAGGCGGTTCGCTTGTTGCTCTCGTTGTTCGGTCATGTTTATCCTATGGCTACTGGCCTATTTTGTTGTGCTTCTAGTGAAAGTTCTGCGGCTTTTAACTGATTGCTTACAGCGTCATCTGCGGCCTCCTGTTGGACTTTCATCATTTTAACTTGGAGTTCACCTTGCTTAATCTCTAGTTCTTTTGCTTTGTTCTGCAACTCCATCTGTTGCATCTGTTGCTCTGGAGTAGGTTGTTGTGGCTGTGGTGGAGGCGGTGGAGTCAAGAAGTCATCGACGTTCTGGTATCCCATAGCCTTTACAAGAGCCGAACCAAGGTTGTACATATTCTGTGGTGTTACAATAGGTAATCCACCTCTCATGGCATCTGCCGCAAATGAAAGCATCTGTGATAGATGAGCCATCTGTTGATCTTTAGAGCCATTACCCAAGGCAACCGAGACAGTACAGTCCATCTTGTCATTCCACATATCAGGGCGTACCTGTACCCATTCATTGCGTAACATGACAACACGTTCCTTGTCTTGGTTTTTTAGCAGGAGTTCGTAGATTTTATTCATTAACTCCTTAACGCCTGTCTCCGCGAACTGACGGGCAATTAACTCAACCCTACTCTGGGCATTGGTCATCACCGCATTCACCGCTGTGGCTGTTGTGTGGCTTGTGAGAGCGTCTGCGTTAACACCCTGTGTATTTTTGTTTACACCAGACCTTGCTTCCCTCACCTCGTCTAAGTATCCAAGCATCTGGAATGAGTATGGCTCAAGAGGAGGGGTAGCCAAGGGCATGACTGCATTGGGTGATTTAACTCTAACAATACCGCCCGGACGTTGTGTAAGAAGGTCATCAAGGTTAGCCTGACCTTCCAGTACAGCGTATCGACCAAAGTTTTGGTTGTATGCATTGTCCATCAGGTTACGCATAAGCGTAGATTTGATGAGTTGCAAGTCCATTACTAGGTCTGCAATAGATAAACCAAAGAACTTGTGTGGTATTTTAAGAGGGGTAATACTAACAAATGGCTTGTTATCTACCTCTTCATTAGAGAATATGTAGTCACCCACATGACAAATCTTTCTGAGTTCGGCAATACCGTCTTCATTATAATCTGTCTTTATGAATGACTCATGTAACCAATATTCTCTTAATGCTTCCTCTTCTGCGCCACCCCAACCATAATTACTGGAGTCATCAAACTCGTATCGGGCTAGTCGTTCAGCATTGTAAGTCTCTGCATCGTACCCTGCACCTAATTCTTCTGGGTCAAAGTCCTGATCGGGGTACATCTGCCGCAGTTCTGATACCGTCTTCCTGACTCTATGGCATACAAATCGTGCTTCATCAATACTCTTCGCTTCTTTTGAAATTAAAAATTCATCAGGTGGTACATTTTCTATACAAATCTTGCCATTAGTTTCTTGTCGGATAACCACAATGTTGTATAAAGTTTCATCTAGGTAAACTTCTTCACGTTCGATGACCTCTATATCAGGATTACTAATAAGAACGTCATGCTCCATCTGGGTAAGGTTATGGTATTCCTCACGTTGTGGGTCTGGGTACTCATCCCACCATACTTTTACAATACCATTCTTCTGTAGGAGTGCATCATGGAACCATGAATACAGAATCTCCCAACCGTTATTGTCCTTAGAGAATACATAATTAACGTAATCAGTGGCTTGTTCAGCCGTCTTTACGTCCTCTGGGCCATGTGGTGTGAACTTAACAAACTCGTCACCAGAGCCAAAGATACGCATAAGACTAGGCTTAATCCACTCGATAGTGTCTTGTACAGTAGAGTCAACGTACTGACTTCTGCCTTCTACTTCATTACCAAAGGGTAGCGCATAGTAATACTCTTGCGCTTTTTCCCTTTGTTCTGATACTTCGCCATCATATCCAATAGCATCAGTTATCTCTGATCGGATTCTGGACAGCAGTTCTTCTTCGTCAGACAATGCCATATTCTCCATAATTTATATCGTTAGTCCAAGTAGGGTCTGAACCTGCGATAGCGTGTCGTTGTGATTGGAAAGCGTAACGTGTGGCTGACATCAGGTCATCCCTTATGGCAACTACCTTGTTATCCTTCCTGTGATACATTCTGTATTCTTCAAACCAGTCTGTCAGGGTGCTGAATACTTTAAACTTACCGGCTTCCATGCTCTGTAGCATAGCCATAAGCCCTTCCTCTACTGAGTTAGAGCCTTTAGTTTGGCCTAGTCCCGGTGGATTGTGGAAGTGATCTAGTGTAAAGTTACACCCATGACCCCTGTATTGTTCTGCCAGACCGGGGTTTCCCATGCTATCTCTACGGTTTCCATCATGTGGGTAGACAATAGGAATAAAACTAGGTCGTTGTTTTATAATGCTTGCGTGTACACTAGGGCTTGCTTTGGATGCTCTATAGCAATCATAGATGTAGAAAGTATCTTCTTCCTGATCTATAGCACACCACACTACTGCGGTAGGGTGATCCCACCCAAAATCTATAGCGGCTACTCTAGGCCAATGATCCTCTATTACAATAGGATCAATCATTAGATCCTCTTCGTTTACAGGAAATATCAGACCGGAACCAATAGTAGGTCTACCGTATCTACGCATTTCCCGCTCATGTGGAGCATATGCACTAAGAATCTGTGTCATTACGTCTTCAGAAAGGTGTCCATTTTCCCCTTTCATGGACTTTATCTTCTCACTGGCATCATCCCAAGTAGCATTGGTGAGGCTCTGACCCTTCTGTATACGGTTCATAAAACTTGCTACAGTCTCTGTCATGCCTTGTTCTGGTGTGAAGGTCATGTAAACCATGCCTCTTCTATCCAGAGTTCGTGTAACGGCCTGTGAATAGAGTTCCCTACTGGGTTCCTCGTCTAGCCATACCACGTCAACAGAGCGTCCCTGCCACTTGTCTACACCCATCTCGTAGGCTTTAAAGTGTAAAGAAGAGTTCCCCCCAGAAATATGCCGTATCAATGCTACGGACTTGGCGTTTGGCACTCCGGGTTTACGTTCCGTTTTTATAATATATTTTTCTGGAACAGCACCGGAACCAAAGGCTTCAGGGTCATCAGGGGAACCCAATAGTTCTGCTTGTACAATGTCCCTAGTTGTTTCGTTAGAGACACCACCTGCCCATGCTGTGATGGGTTGTTTAAATCTTCTACCCTGCCACCAGTCTGGGTACATTCCTGTCAGGTGATAGGACATTTCAGCCGCACCACAGTAGGACTTACCGATACGGTTAGCCGCCATCAAGAGGCGTTGTGAGTTATTTGCTCCTGTTTTATGGAAGTCCTGTTGATAAGGGTAAGGATCGTACTGATCTATCTTGTTAAATCTTTCTAGTCTGTTTAAAGCCTTTGCTAACTCAAGTGCCCTAGTGTTTGTATCCAAGAGAGGCTAACTCCTTCTTAATGTCTTCTGCGCTCATTTGATCTATAGTGGTGGTTTCTATCTTCTCAACTGGTTTCATACCTGCCCTGTCAAGGATATCCTTTACTGCCCCCAATCTTACGGACTCACTTTCTGCATTTTCAGCCAAGTCAGTAACCCATTTAAGTGCTTGTGGTATCTTATCCTGTAAGGCTTTGTAGGTAGCATCCTTAATCTGTTCACTGAGTTTGTTCTTTAACTGGTGACCTTGGGCTTTAGCAGTCTTTTCTGAGTATCCCGCATGGATGGCACTCTTGGTGGCATTACCACTCCTCACATACTCCTGAATGAATAGGTCTTGCTTGTCTGTCATATACGCTCTCAGAGGCTCTGTAATGGCCTGTACGGGGTTTTAAGGGTCTAGGGTAGGCTAGGGTACTGGGTAGGTTCTATATTACTGGTAACACCTTTTGAAGTGGCCTTAGTAATAGAGGGTTCTCTTAAGGCCAGTTAATTCAGATGTTCTCTATAGGTCATCTAATTCAGATTCTCTATATTACTAGGGCCATCTTTAAGATGATCTGAGTAATGAAGTCTCTATAGGGGGACAATAGATCAATATTAGATAATGCTTATGAATGCTCTAAATTACCCACTGGTGAGTGGGGAGAACATATATATATATTCTAGCATATACAAGGGGTGGGGTGGGGGTCAGACTATTACGGATGGTTCGAGGTAGCGTGTGTGTGTGGGGAGAGGATGTCCATTCTTGCTCTAGAACTTATACAGCCACAGCCACAGCAAGAGTTATGTTTCTCCCTATGAGTATATGATACTTGGGTGTCTTAGGTTTCTATTGGGCGATCCCGCGATACAACGGCGGGCGGGCTAAAGCCCTATCGCTTGCGACCCCCGGTCGCTCAATGCCCGGACAAGTCCGGTAACAGCGCTTTCTTTAACGGCATAGATATTCATATGAATATAGATGTTGGTTGTGGTTTATCTGTATAACCACTATCAACAGTATAGAACTGTCACGTACGGCCTTGTCGCTCACTAACTGGTGGATGGCTGAAGAAACAGCGGGCTACCAAGGAAGTGTTGTCGCGCTGACATAATTATATGTCGCATATGGGATAATCGGTGTATTTCGTTCTGTGTTTATAATAGTCCACTGGCTGGCAATAACGCCACCAGTCACCAAGGACACATTATGGACTTTGAAGAATTCCGAGTTTTACTTTCTCGCATTAACTACATTCGTGACTTTTATATCGCTCAAGATGATTATTACCATGAGTCTATTGATGATATGATTCTCAAGATCATGAAGGATCTCGAAAACGCATATCCCGACTATTACAAACAATTCAACAATTGGAGATAAGAACCATGATTACAAGCATAAACGAAGTTATTAAAGAAGTCCGAAGCCGACTGGCTCGGAAGGTATCCCAGAAGGCGCTCAGCATTGCAGACGCGGCTTGCAAGCGAGAGCAGAAGTCAGCACTTGCCGACGGTATAGACGGCGTATCAGAGTTTTTAAACGCTTCAGCGGATCGGGTTGTATCAAATGAGCAGTTGCGAGATATGGGTTTGGTCGTGTCGGAAGATCAGGCGCGCCTCTGGTATGGTATCTGCAACCGTCTTGGCGGTCTTTGTGTCTCACCGTTCGACGGTCTGCCATTGGATTCCCACGCCGCCGCAAGGTTCCGCATTGAGTGCGATTTGGAATCGCTGAAGAGTGAACGCCCCGAGCGCAGGGAGAACCGACGCCGTCAAATCTCCGCGCGGGTTGAATCTCTCCGCTGTGCGGTGGATCGGGTCGAGGAAGTCGGCGAAGGGTTCGACCTGCCCGAAGGGTTCCACGATCTTTATGTTGAGTGCATCGAAGCCGAGATTGCCCACCTCAAGCAGGCCACCCACAAACCCAGCATTGAGTTAGACGCTGATATCTTGCTACTGGAGGCCGAACTAGCCAACACGTAGCCGGCTTGATACCCTCGGCCCGCAAGGGTCGGGGGTTTATCAGTACATTCTAATATGCTGTAAAAAAATTTTTAACAGCATGAGTGCGGAGGCAGAAGCCTCCTCTGTTCCCTCGCTTCGCTCGCAACGGCACTTCGCTACGCTCAGCCACGGCATACGGCAGTTGAGGAGGTATGGTACTTTAGAGAGGCAATGAGTCTAGGTATGAAACTTTAGTGAGGCATCAGTAACCTATTGATTTCAAAAGGTTATGTTGTATTTTATTAATACTAATAAAGTAAAGGAGATAAGTTAAAATGGAAACAATTATTGCTTGGCTTTGGGTAATATGTATGATACTATGTGGTGTAACAGTAATACTATGGAGCAAAACAAAATGAGAGGAAATAAGACAGTGAGTCAAGACATATACGATGTATTCATGATGATCGTTGGTAACCCCGATGATCTGGAGATTGATGATATAACTGACTATGTTATATCTAACTTTGACCTAGCAGAGATTGATTTTATTGTAGAGTTGCTAGATAATCTTGATGCTGTAATGGTTAGAGAAGAATTGCGTAACCATATACAGGCATACGTTGACTCAGTTACAATGAATCAAGACTTAGGAGCGATACACTAATGACACCGTTTATAGAACCGATGGACTGGGATTGGAACATGGATCAGATGGAGGCTTATGAATACCAACGTGATGCAGAAATTATCGAGGGTGATATGGTATTATGCGATGGCGTATGGTATGTAGTCGATGAGATTGAGTGGGATATGATGCCAGATACTGATGAATGGTATCGTATATGTTACTGTTCAGATCAAGATTGTCTGGATGTTGTGTTATCTGAGGGTATGATTGAGTCAGTTGACAGATCAATGAGGAGTGTCATATGAAATGCTGTTATGAGTGTGAGAATCTACGCTCTATGCGTTGGCTACCTACAAATAATAAGTTTGAATGGCGTTGTTCTCTTAGTCATACACCTTGGGATGACGTATGGGAGGAGCATAACTGTCCTGATTTTGTACAGGGATACGAGGATGAAGAGCATGATCTCAAGGAATAAGTCTTTTGAATCTGAGTATGCTACCCTTAATGTAGAGCAAGTTGAAGAAATCTACGTTGAACTTAGGGAAGGTACTTCATTCTCTAAGATAGGCAAAATGTTTGATGTGTCTACCGCTACAGTACAGAACGTAAACAAAGGTAAGTATTTTAGAGTAGATTACATGACATATCCCATAGTGGATAGACGTAGAAAATATCTTACTGAACCGGGAGAGAATGATGAGTTCTGGGATTGGTTTGTACCTGAACCTTACATAGACAGAGGAATTTAAACAATGCTTTATTCAACTGAACTGTCATTAAGTGACAAGCAAAAAGAAGAGGTAGACAAGGTGATATATGAGCAGGTTCAAGAGAACCTAGATGATCTCTCAGTCTTTGAGGATTACTGGCATGGAATGACTTGCTCAGATGGGACGTTACTAGACATAAATATCTACGACAGACGTACCTACGGTAATCAGGAGTGTTTACAATGTTCCGTTTACTTTACAGGTGCAGATATGATAATTGATTACAGTAACCCAGTATGGTTTGAGTCAAAGCACCTTGATTTTATTGATCCAAACACTAACGCACAAGTAGAAGTTTATTTCTAAGGAGGTACTATGAAACCTAAAGATAAAGTATATGATATGGTAGTTACACCCTTGATCTCTAGACTAGAGCGCATCGAGGCAGGTGAATCCATTAGTCCTTGGCATAAGCCTTGGGTTAAAGATGGCACTGAGAATATGTTAAACGGTCTAGGCAGTGCGCGTAACGGTGTAACAAAGCGTCAGTATAATGGTATCAATTGGTTGATACTTGGTATGATGTCAGATCATACGTCAAGAGATTACTTTACCCTGACTCAGTTAAAAGAGTTGACAGGTAACAGTCACCCAGTACCTAATGAGGTATTCAAAGATGCGTATGATGTTGTGTTCTATAAGACTCTGGTCGGGACAGATGATAAGACAGGCAAAGATAAACGCATACCATTTATGAGAACATATAAAGTATGGAACCGGGATCAGATACCCGGCTTGCCTGAACCAACACCTGATGTTGTCGCTCCAGATTTTAATCCTACTACAGAAATAGATAAGTATATCAACAACTTAGAGTTGCGTGGTGGTATACATATCGGTGGTGACAGAGCGTTCTATCGTCCATCTGATGATGCGATAGCGTTGCCACAAGACTCAGCGTTTACATCTGATGCTGAACGTGAGTCAACCAAAGCGCATGAAGGTATCCATGCTACTGGTGCAAAACATAGACTTGACCGTAAGAAAGGTGCCAAGTATGAAGATGCTTACGCTTACGAGGAGTTAGTTGCTGAACTAGGAGCGGCAATGACTTGTTCCTACATAGGTATTCCGCTTGAGCAATTGCAACACACTCAGTATATTAAGTCTTGGCTAGCCTCTTTAAAGAATGATAAGAGTTATATCTTTAGTGCAGCGGCTGAAGCCAACAAAGCATTTCAATATCTAACAGGAGATAAGTATGTTAATACAGCAAACAAGTAGAGATGCGTATGAATCTGTAAACCGTGGTAAGATTCCTATTCGACAGCAGATAATAGATAAGTTTCTTTTAAAGAATGCTACAGGTTGTTACTATAGTGTACACTGGACTTGTGATCAACTAGAATGTATGCTAGATAGTAAGCATCAAACAGTCTCAGCGTCTATTAGATCGCTTGTAAAAGAAGGTGTACTACAAGACTCTGGTTTCAAAAGAAAGACTAGGAGTGGGCGTGGTGCTATCTGTTGGGAACTAGTAGACGTACCTCAACCTAATAATCTTCTGTAAGATTCTTGTTTGATTGACGATTGTACTCAGTCTTTTTCTTAAGGGCTTTAGGCTTGTACTTATTGTACTTGGCTACAAGATTACGTTGACGCTTGAGCCTAGCCTTGTCCTTATCATCAGGATTAGTCATTGTATTCTTGTGTAACTAAGGAAGGTAATGGTGTTATTAGGAATCAGTTCTTACAGTTATAGAATGCTACCACTATTTTGACATAATTTGCAGAGAGAGGTGGGTTTCGACAGGGTGAGTGACGGCATCCTGAACCAAGGTTTGATAGGGTCTGCCTCTCAGTTTATGACCTTGCTCTATCATTCCATCCGTCACGCTTCATTACTAGGGTCACTATTAATGCTTTAATACAAGTGGTATAATAGGGGTGTAATTCTTAATATATTAGAGGGTACTTAGTGAAACCGTATGAGATTGTAGCAAGAAGGGCAGAGAGTCACAGTGATGAATACTATGCCAACAAGAATAAGCAGGGTCTGAATCAGGGTATGACTATCTCAGCAAAGGATAGCGTACTGAATAGGATACTGGCTTGTATATCTTGGTTGGATAGGATGCCCGGTCGTGATGACATTAAAGAACCGTATGTTAAAAGGATATGGTCAGCATATCAAGAGGTACAAGAAGGTAACATCGACGATACTGTAGCCATTAGTGAGGTGCTGAATACCAAGAGAGTAGAAAGGCTAGAGGATTTATCACCAGATGTTAAAGAAAATATAGGTGCTTTTTCCAGTGTGAAGATGACACAGTTAGGTACTGACTATAGAGGTAGCAAGTCTGATCCATACTGGAAGCCACCAAAGAAAACTAAATCAAGAACCCTAATGGGTAAGGAATTACAGGACGCTTATGAATCATATCTGCAAGTGCGGAAGGATAGTAGAACATAAAGCACATAATATGTGCGGTAAATGTTGGACAATGAAATACTCAACTCAATATATAAATGGTGAACACGTTCCTTATGTTGAGATGTTTAAACAAAGCGACGGTGCTAAACTACCTGATGAAACTAGGGAAGAATGGTTTGCACGTTGCGAGAAACTAGTGAGGAAGACAGGCTTTGCGCCCACAATCAGCAAAATCAAAGGGGAGATACCTACAGAAACTAGTGAGGGATCAGATCAGGGAGATGTTCAACCTGCCTGATGATGATGTAAGATCAACTGCTATGGGGCAGTCAGGTGAAGATGTTCAACTATCAGATAGGGCTAGACAAATGTTTCCGTATAGTGTAGAATGTAAGAATGTAGAGAAGTTAAATGTCTGGTCTGCATATGAGCAGTGTGAAAGTAACTCAGGTGATTACGAGCCTGTGTTATTTATGAAGAAGAATCGTAAGGAACCGCTTGTCGTTATAGATGCCAAGCATTTTTTTAATTTACTACGGAGGTTAGTTAAGCAAGATGAAAACGAGTTATAGTAATTGGACACCAAGAACTTTTATGGATGAATTCTTTTCGCCAATGAAGTATGCTTATGGAGATATGTCAGGCAGAGGAACCAAAGAGGAACCCTTTGTTATCAAGAGGCAAACAGTAATCACTAAAACATATCATGGTTACATCAATGATGACGGTAGTTACCACGAAGTGTTAGTACCAAACAATCAGGAATCAGATAATGAATAAACTAGAAATGGATTTTAAAAGACCTTATCCTTATCATAAGATTAAGTTTAGGAAAGGCGGAGGTAGCAAGGAGTTAGCCTATATTGATGCTAGAAATGTAATGGATAGGCTAGACGAAGTTGTTGGTGTTGCTAACTGGCAGACTAAGTACCATTGGATTGGTAATCGTATGATATGTGAACTATCTATTAATATAGATGGCACATGGATTACTAAGTCAGATGGTGCTGATGATTCTAATATTGAAGGCGCTAAGGGTGGTATCAGTGACGCTTTAAAAAGGGCGGCTGTACTATTTGGTATAGGCAGGTATTTGTATTACCCCAATGCTTTTAATCAAGATAATAAACCTGCTCCTTGGGCAACACCAGAAGGCTTTGATGAACTAATGAATAAAAAGAAGGAGGCGGCTTGAGCGAATTTAGAACTGAGTTAGGACTCAACATATTTAAAAATAAGTATGCCCAGAATCAGTACGAGACATGGGCAGACAGGGCACACATCGTGGTTGATGCTGTTGCAGGTACTAACGGTGGTACTGAGACAGCCCTGCTAACTAAGGAAGAGCGTGACCAGTTGGTTGAGTATCTGGTTGACTTCAAGTGGTTGCCGGGAGGTAGGTACCTATGGTATGCAGGACGTAAGGCTAGGTTTTATAACAACTGTTATCTACTCAGGGCTGAAGAGGACAGCCGTGAGGAATGGGCAGACCTTTGGAAACGTGCAGGGTCTTGCCTAATGACAGGCGGTGGTATTGGTATTGATGTAACAAACTTCAGACCAAAGGGGCGTACACTATCAAAGACAGGTGGCGTTAGTAGTGGGCCTATCCCATTCCTGTTAGCCACTAATGAGATTGGGCGCAACGTAATGCAGGGTGGTAGTCGTAGGTCCGCCATGTATGGTAGTATGAACTGGCAACACGAAGATGCTCAAGACTTTTTAAAGATTAAGAACTGGACACCAGAACAGAAGGCGGCTAAAGAGGCAGACTTCAATGCTCCTGCTCCGCTAGACATGATGAATGTATCACTCAATTATGATGATGCATGGCTTAAAGATAAGAACAATCCAGTTTTTCTAGAGAATGTTAAGCAAGCAATGATGACAGGTGAACCGGGATTTAGTTTTAACTTTGGAGATAAACAAAATGAAACCTTACGTAACGCGTGTTGTGAAGTGGTATCTGAGGATGACAGTGATGTATGTAATCTATCGTCAGTTAATATGTCACGAATTGAATCGATTGATGAATTCAAAGACGTAGTACATTTGGTAACTAAATTCCTAGTGTGTGGTCTGGAACGTGCTGAACTACCTTATCAAAAGGTATATGATGTAAGAGAAAAGAACTCACGTTTAGGTCTGGGTCTAATGGGTATGCACGAGTGGTTACTCAAACGTGGTTATAAGTATGAGGTCACTGATGAGTTAAAGAAGTGGCTCAAGGTATACCGTAATGAATCTGACAATACATCAAGAGACTTCTGTAATAAGTTGTATCGTGTGATACCCAAAGGTGTGCGGGCTATTGCTCCTACTGGAACAATCAGTATCCTAGCAGGTACAACATCAGGTATAGAGCCAGTCTACTCGGTAGCATTTAAGCGTAGATATCTTACTGATGGCACACGCTGGAAGCATGAGTTCGTAGTAGATGGTACAGCACAGATTCTAATTGAGATGGGCATTAACCCTAACGACATTGAATCAGCAGTTGATTTGGCTAGGTACCCAAGAAAACGCTTTAAGTTTCAGCATGATGTTCAACGTCCTTACGTCGATCAGGCTATTAGCAGTACGGTTAATCTGCCAGAATACGGAAGTGAATACAACAATGAGGATTTAATTCCAGAATATGCGGGATATATAATAGAGTTTGCACCGGGGCTACGCGGTCTGACCATCTACCCTAATGCGGCACGAGGTGGTCAACCAATTACCTCAGTACCATATGAAGAGGCAATCAACAAAAGAGGCGTGGTGTACGAAGATAACTCAGAAGAACAATGCTTATCAGGAGTGTGTGGAATATGAGCGGAGCAAACTTAGATGCAACTATCTAAAGATGTACGTTGGAGATCAAAGAAGTATACTGATTGGGTGGCTACGTTACCTTGTACTAACTGCGGTGCTGATGATGGCACCGTGGTTGCTCACCATCTTAAGCATAGACACACGCCGTGGAGTGGTGGTGGCATGGCGATGAAGGCACATGACTGGCTGACTATGGCATTGTGTTATGTGTGCCATGACAAGGCTCACAATGGCGACCATGATATATTAGATAATCAGTTCTTACTTATATGGAAGACACAGAATCAAGCCTTCAAGGAGGGGAGACTACAGTATGTTAGTGACTGAAGAAAAAGTTGAGGGAATATTGAACTATCTCTCACAAAGTGATGATGACTATGGTAAACTATCAGCAAGAGTTAAAGGACTCGAGAAAGATGAAAAGATTATTATTGCACAAGGGCTATTGGAACATCGTCGGTACGAGAAAACAATGGCTGAGTCGGAAGCAAAAGCAAGATGTTCAAAGGAGTACAAAGAGTGGCGGGAGCAGTATGAAGATGCAGTGGCAGACTTTGAGATAATGAAATCTCATAGAGGTACAGCACAAATCCTTTGGGAAACGTGGCGTACAGAACAAGCAAACCTCAGAAGATCATAGGAGAATTAAATGTCTGAGAAATTTGTAGTAGAAAATGAAGCGGGTCACTACCCCAACGATAACAAAACAGAAGATTGGCAAGACGATTTCCGTGCTAAAGTATACATCCCAGAAGCAGGATGGTACTGGTCAGGAATAAAAAAGAATGAAGGTGGTAACAATAGACCTCCTTTAGTTTCTAAACTTAGAAAGATGACTCAAGAAATGGTACAGAAATATTGCCATGATATTAAGATACTTACTAAAGAGCAAGCCAAAGAAAAGTTTAGCAAGGCTGACTCTGGTTCTAGCCGTAGTCGTGATAAACCAGACCTTGCTGACGACATACCGTTCTAATGATACTATCATATAAGAATGGTAAAGAGTATGACCTTGAGTATGATGACAAGGCACACTCTTATAAAGTGGAGGGAGTCAAAGTGCCGTCAGTCACACGAGTGGTTGACGGCTGTTTCCCTAAAGACTTAACTCACTGGGCTTTAAGCATTGGTCAGGAGGAATATGATAAAGTAATTAGCGATGCTTTAGAGATAGGTAACGATACCCATCAGTGGATAGAACACTATATAAACTACGGTCATGCGTGTACTGAACCGGAAGATTATATATCTAAATCAGTTAACGCATTCCTTGACTGGACAACTGAGTACAACCCAGAGTGGGTTGATGCAGAACGTAAGGTGTACTGTGATAAGTATAAGTATGCAGGTACAGTAGATGCAGTGGCTAAGATTAATGGTCGTGTTTGTGTAATAGATTTTAAAACGTCCAAGAAAATCTACAAGCCATACCACTTACAAGTAACTGCGTATGCACAGGCTATCAAACGTATGGATGGATTGAGGCGTTGGCCTTTAGGTGTAATACTTAGGCTTGATAAAGAGACAGGTAAGTTTGAGCATAAAGTCTTTGAACCCAAGCATAACTTTAATACCTTTAAGAAATGTCTTGAGTTAAAACAGTGGAGTTCTTTGAGGATAAAGAATGAAGAAGGCTTGCTCGGAGATGATGGAAGGCCGTGACTATACGGTAGAGAAGTACAGTAATGAGCATGGACACTGGTATTTAATCAAGTTAAAGAATAGACTGGCAGTGAAAGGCCCATTTAAAACAGAAGAACTTTTAAACGATGCACTAACAGAGGAGATTACATTCCGTGGACTTACTAATAATAGGTGATCCTCACGCTCATCCTGACTATGATAACAAAAGGTTTACAGCACTAGGTAAGTACATCCTAAAGACTAAGCCAGATATTATTGTATGCCTTGGTGACTTTGCTGATATGCCTAGCCTTAGTTCTTATGACAAAGGAACAAAAGGATTTGAAGGTAGACGTTATAAGAAGGATGTTAATGCTGTTATAGACGCACAAGAAAAACTCTTTGCACCTATCAAGTCTTATAACAAACGTCAAGCAGAGAAGCATAAAGTAAGATACAAACCTGAGTGGCACATGACGTTAGGTAATCACGAAGATAGGATTAACCGTGCTACCAACTCTAGCCCTGAGTTAGATGGTGCTATCTCTATTGATGACCTACAGTACAAGAAGTTTGGTTGGCATCTTACTCCTTTTAAACAAGCACTAACACTGTATGGTATATCGTTTAGTCATTACTTTACTGGTGGCGTAGCAGGTAGACCTATTAGTTCTACTCATGTGGCTCACGCTTTGGTAAGTAAACTGCATTGCTCCAGTGTGCAGGGACACTCGCATCTGTACAACCATGCGGAACAGACTCGACCTGATGGACAAAAGATATTCGGTCTATCCGGTGGGTGCTTTAGCCATCCTACATACACCGAGAATTGGTGTAAAGATACGGAGTATCAATGGTGGCGGGGGGTAATTATGCTTGAGGGTTTAGATGGAGAAGGATATTACGATGGCATCCATGCTATCACTCAGCGTAGTATTATCTAATGGCTAAGAAGCATGACATTGTAGCCGAGCGTCAGGTTTATGCTAAGATCAAGGCATTAGAGAAGGAGAAGTTACGTAAGCCTGTGCCTACTGAGTTAACTCCTGATCAAGTATACATGAGGCTTTGTATGGCTAGGGATTGTTGGAGTAAGCGTAATGAGTTAGCACCCTCTGGCATTCCTTGGCCTGATGTATTCTTTAAGCACTGGGGTATAACTCTTCAGCAATTCTCCGAAGACGAACAACAGCGCCAGAAGGAAATACATGAAAGCCATAGTAAGGAGTCTGATCCTGAGATTCCATAGAGTCAGTAGGGTCTTTAGTAGATGCAATAGAGATACTGTCCTTGTCTTCTCTAATTAACCATCCAACAGTAAAAAGGGTGGGGCAAGTTGGTTCTTGCTCCCACCCTGCTGTTGCTACTATGTCACGCCACTCTACTATTACTAGTTCTTTCTGTTCAATTTCGTCGGGCTTGGTAGTATCCACCCCAGAACCATCGGCACTATGAAGACTAACATTAAAGTCCATCCGCCTATCTCCACTATTTTGTGTAGTAATGTAAAGAAATTATCAGGTGCCTTGATAATAGTCTGAGTCTTTTGGTTTGTTGTCAAAACCTCTGTCGCTACATCGGTCACAAAGGCACCCGTCATGGCTCCCAGTATCGGCGCACCTACACCCCCACTGATCGCAGTCCCAACACCCGCACCTATTGCTGACCCTGTTGCTACTACTGTCGATTCCTTTAGACTCTGACAACCTACTGTACTGGCACTGATGACGATGGCGATCCAAAGATTGCGGACAAGATAGCCAATCCTGCTACGACTACGATTACAATCTTGATCCTTCGATCTAATGCGTTCCAAGTCTTTGTTATATTTTCCCACATATAATTCTCCTATTTGTTTTTTCTTTTTTTTCCGCTAGCGGTAGTAGACCACTTAACTTTCTTAGGCCCAGTTTTCTTTTTTGCCTCAGATTTTGATATGCTTTTGGCTACTTTTTTTGGGCGGCAAGCAGGGTAAGGACGTTTAGATTTACCTTTAGCAGTTTTCCTGCCACAAGGTTTACCAGTTTTAACATCTACCCATTCCTCACCAAACCATTTACCAAGACCACCTTTACTTTTTGGCACGTTTTTTTACTCTGTTATCAGCACCGCTCCATGTACCACCCATACGCTTGTACTCTTTAGCGGCCCAAGCATTAGCGTAAGCAGAAGGATAAACTTTAAACTTAGCCTTTGCTTTTGATTTTGCAGAAGACCATTTAGATGGAGAGTTAGGTTTTGATTTTGCCATTAATATTTTTTACCTTTTTTCATTGGCTTTTTCTTCATAGGTTTTTTCATTTTTTTACCGTACATTATTTGCTCCTTGCTTTTTTCTGTGCAGTTTTTGACAAGTCTTTAAAATGAACTAAAGGCTTTGAAGTCTTGCCATGAGTTTTACCTGAATGAAGTTTTCCATTAGGCATTTTATGATAAGCACCTTTGTGTTCAGTGCCGTCCCTAAAATAATGTGATGTTCCTTTTGCCATTACCATTTCACCTTGTTAGCCCAGTATGCCGCAGACATCTTGCCTTTGGCTATGTTCTTAGCGTGTCTAGCCTTGAACGATCTTTGTCTAGCAGATGGTTGCCTGTCTCCAGTAACACCTTGCTGTCCAAATCTTATAG
>Ga0222715_10000811_pt1 | contig 31026 bp, 31 predicted proteins | sample C33_9DmetaG_FD_165056 | JGI IMG/M metagenome (GOLD analysis project Ga0222715, IMG submission 165056) | Estuarine water microbial communities from San Francisco Bay, California, United States - C33_9D | ecosystem: Environmental > Aquatic > Marine > Unclassified | place: USA: California...
ATAAAGAGACCGTGTTATATATTTCTGTGTGGCCTTTACCAGGTGCCAATGAAATTGAGATAGGCGATCGTCTTTATGACAAACTAGCGCAAATCAATCCAACGCTACCACAAGGTATGAGTATTACTGACGGCTATGATGGCACTATCTATATGCGTTCTGCGTTGTTAGAGATATTTATTACCTTAGCTGAAACCATTTTGTTAGTGGGCTTGGTCGTTATTATTATGATGGGATCAATACGCACCGCGCTCGTTCCGTTAATTACCATCCCGATTTCTATTTTGGGTGCAATTGCGGCAATGACACTAATGGGATTTAGTTTAAATCTACTTACCGTGTTAGCCGTCGTCTTATCCGTCGGCTTAGTGGTCGATGATGCGATTGTTGTTGTAGAAAATGTCGCCCGGCATATGCGCAACGGAATGTCTCGCATTGATGCCGCATTGATCAGCTCTCGTCAGCTACTTACACCTATATTAAGTATGACGATTACACTGGCTGCGGTGTATGCGCCAATTGGTTTGTTAACTGGCTTATCTGGTGCGCTTTTTAAAGAGTTCGCATTTACCTTGGCTATCGCCGTATTGATTTCAGGCTTTGTGGCAATCACACTATCCCCGATCATGTCAGCATATGCTAATGCAGAAGGAGGCAAAGAAGGAAAATTCACTCTCAAGGTCAATGCAATTTTTGCCAAGCTCCAATCCATGTACGGTCATTTTTTACAGCGCTCTGTATTATGGCGCAATCAGATTTTGTTTGTTGCGGTGTTTTTATCTTTACTCAGTGTTCCTTTTTATTTGTTTTCATTAAAAGAGTTAGCACCGACAGAAGACCAATCAGGCATAACAGTGATTGTCGAATCTGCACCAGAAGCTTCTTTAGCCTATAGCATGACTAATATGGATGATGTTGTGGATACCATGAGTTTACTTGATGGGTCTAAGTTCATGTGGCAAATTGTCAATCCGGGCGCGACATTTGGTGGTATGGATTTTGTGCCACCAGAAGAGCGAGAGCAAGGTGTACAAGATTTATATTGGCAGGCTTTTGGAATGCTCTCGGGTGTACCTGGGGTAAAAGCGTTTCCAGTACTTGATTCAGCATTGCCTACAGCGGGAAATTTTGATGTGGAAATGGTAGTGATGAGCACAGACCCATACGCTGATATGCAACGTTATGCGCAATCAATGTTGCAGCAAATTAATCAATCTGGAAAATTTTTATTTGCAGACACAGATTTAAAAATTGATTTACCACAAGTTAGGTTTTTACTTGATCGCGATAAAATTGCCGATCTTGGCATGAGTTTACAATCGGTGACGTCACAATTAAATATCCTTTTGTCTGGTAATTATATCAATCGTTTTGACCAGTTAGGCAAAGCCTATCGTGTTATCCCTATGCTGGAGCAAAACGGCCGCCTAACACCTGATGATATTTTATCCTTACATATACGTACACCTGCAAATGATTTGATTTTAGTTAGCAGTATTGCGCAGTTGACAACTGAAGTAGGGCCTCGAGTATTATCTAAGTTTCAACAAAAAAATGCCTTTCGTTTATTCGGTGGTGTGATCCCAGGGACAACCAAAGAACAAGCGTTACAAGTGATGGAGCAAGCAGCAAAAGACATATTACCGCTTGATTATACGGTGGATTATGCTGGTGAGTCTCGCGAGATCCGCCGCGAAGGAAATTCATTGGAAGGGGTGTTGTTAGTTGCCTTAGTCTTTGTATATCTGTTACTTGCAGTACAGTTTAATTCGTTTCGAGACCCGTTAGTAGTGTTACTTGGCTCTGTGCCTTTAGCTTTGTCTGGTGCATTGATGTTTGCGTTTTTAGACTTCACCACGATTAATATCTATTCTCAAGTCGGCTTTATCACCTTGGTAGGATTAGTCGCAAAAAATGGTATTTTGATTGTTGAATTTGCTAATCAAATGCAGAAAGAAGGCTTGTCCAAATTATCTGCCATCGAACAAGCCGCACAAACTCGATTACGCCCTGTATTAATGACAACGGCCGCCACTGTACTTGGACATTTTCCGTTAGTCTTAGTCACTGGTGCAGGGGCTGAAGCGAGAAATAGTATCGGCATTATTTTAGTTGCAGGCATGATTTTAGGTACATTTTTTACTTTAGTGGTATTACCGAATGTATATTTAGTTTTAGCCTCTAATCATCAACCTGAACCCAATCAAAATAACAGTGCTGTCGATGTCTGACTCTATCTGGCTTGAATTTATCACTATTGCTGGTGTTCATCTTATTGCTGTGGCGAGTCCTGGGCCTGATTTTGCTATTGTCTTAAAACAAGTCATCAACCAAGGTCGACGCGCTGCTATTTATAGTAGTATTGGGATTGGTTTGGGGATCATGTTACATGTAGTGTATTCAATATTGGGCTTGAGCTTACTGATTAAAAATACACCTATGTTGTACAACATTATGCTGTATGCGGCGGCAGGGTATTTATTTTATATTGGCGTGTTGGCTATGCGCAGTCAACCGACTGAACAAATGGCTCATGATGATGGCCTTAGTGGTTCTACTATTACTAAACAACCTGCTAGTACTCAACAACCAAAGCCTCAGAGTAACTGGCAGGCGTTTCGGCTTGGTTTTGTGACTAACGGGCTAAATCCCAAGGCAACCTTGTTCTTTTTATCATTGTTTAGTGTAGTCGTCGCGCCGTCAACTAGTGATTCTGTGCGTTGGGGATATGGAGTGTATCTGGCTGTTGCAACAGGAATATGGTTTATCAGTCTAAGTGTGTTACTCTCAAATTCACATATTGATCAATATTTACAGCGATATAGGCACGTTATTGATAGATTGATGGGTGTGGTATTGATAGTATTAGCTATCAGTTTAGTTTTGTTTTAATTAGTATAAAGAGTCTTATGTCGTCATCTTATAGCCAAGTAGAAGCTGCGTTAAATGGTCAATATGTATTTAATATTAAATCCTTATTACGTTATTCGCATCAGCAAACCAAAATCCAAATATTTCCATTTATAGGTGCAATGTTTTTAACATTTGCTGCTGTGGTTGTGTTTGCCATGATATTGTTATCCGTTTTTGGTATTGCTAATCCACTTGAGATTGAACGTTCGACTGCCTTGCAATTAGAAATGCTCATGATGTTTTTTATGGCACCGATTATTACGGCTTTTTTAGTGATGGGGATCCGCTCAGCGGTAGGTAAACCAATTAAACCACTGGATATGTTGGCATATTTCCCTCGAATATTTTTATTAGGCATGGTGTCTATTTTTATATCCTTGTGGATCAGTGTCGGCTTTCAACTATTTATCATTCCAGGTCTATATTTGTGGGTGGTAACGTCTTTAGTACTTCCATTGATGGTCGATAAAGGGGCTTCACCGTTTCAAGCAATCAAACTATCATTTAAATTAACGAGTAAGTATTTAAGTTCTTTTGTATTTATTCATGGCATTATTTTGTTGTTAATTATCGCATCGGCATTAACCTATGGACTATTATTCTTCTATACCGTGCCTTTTATGTTGACGTTAAAAGGAAAAATTTACGCAGATTTAGTAGGATACCAAATTGAAAACGACATCATCGAAACACACGAATCAAGAAAAGACGACACCACTTTCGATGCTTAGAAGCATTGTATATTTAGGTTTTGGCTGCGTCATAGCATGGGCCGTTATCTATCCATTTTGGATATCAACGGATACAACTGTGAGTAAACAACGCAAAGTTGATTCCATTGTCTCTGTTGAAAAAAAAACATTAACACGTTCTTTAGAGCTCTTTGCGATGCCTCATGGTGCGGCATCAGACGATATTATTACTGATGGAATCGATCCTTTTGCCCCTGAATTTACTGATGATTATCCAATTCCTGATTTTGCTAGTTTTACTGATGTAAAAGAAAAGAAAACGGTTTATTTTGATTTTATTCGACATTTCGCAGAACAAAACAACGCTATTTTACTACAAAAACGTGCATTTATTTTAGCGTTAGAAGCGCAAGCTATCGAATCGGGTAATCTTGAATTGCCGATTGACGAATATATCAATGAACATCTGAGTGACGCTGAACAAGAAAAAATAGTATTTTTACTTGATGAATACCGTGTCAAAGAACAGAATACTGGCGCTGTGATAGCGCGTTTGTTACTTAGAGTTCACACAGTACCGGTTGAGTTAGTTCAGGTGCAAACAGCCAACGAATCAGGGTGGGGCACTTCGCGTTTTGCTACTCAAGGCTATAACTACTTTGGTTTATGGTGTTACACTAAAGGCTGTGGCTTCGTGCCTAGTCGTCGTAATGATGGTGCGACGCATGAAGTCGCAAAATTCAGTTCACCAGCCGAAGGGATGTATCAATATATCCGTAATCTCAATCGTAACCGGGCTTACCGTGAATTACGTTACACTCGTGCTGAACTGTTTGATGACTCCAACATGCAAGAGGGCTCTTATGAGCGAGCCATGGCATTAACGCATACGTTAGGTGCTTATTCCGAGCGCGGTGACGAATACATTGATGAATTACAAGCCATGTTGCGGGTAAACAAACCTTTTTTACACGATTCAGAAAACACAGAAAAATAGAGAGAAATAGTGAAATTACCCATATTGTTACTTGGCATTGCATTAAGCTTATCAAACCCTGTAAGCGCAACGTCTACAGAAGAAATGTTAGAAGTCGAATATAAGACTTTTTATAGCCATACGCGTAAGTTATCTGGTGATGATATTACTGCCCTAAGGTTTGCGTTTGGCTTTACTAATATCCATGCTGATAATGCGTTATGTCATATTGAAAGTGCTTATATACATACCCAAAAACAAGATATCCCATTGACTGTTTCTGATGAACAGCGTTTTAGTATCCCAACAGAAAAAGCCCTTCGTTTAGCGGATGCAAAAATCAGGTTAGCATTACGTGAACAAGCTAATCATTGCGACATTAATGTGCAAGTTGAAACGCTACCCGAATACATTAAAACCGAGTATACACAAGCCGATCTGAGTTTTATCCTCGGTCAATATATGGCGTTTTTTGATGAGATGGGCGGCTTTATGTCATTTTTAATGCCACAAGTCAGTGGGCTACAATTGCGTTTTGCAGATGATAGTCTGAATGCAGACTTAGGTAATAATCTGCAGGTTGTTCAAGGTATCTTACGTTTATCTAAGGCTCAAATCAGTGCATTGAAGACAGTAAATTTACCAACTGACCCTCTCAGAATTACTGCTCTAACTGAATCTAAGTAAGGAAAATTGGTTGCGGTTAATTAACTAACCGCAACTTGTTATTTGCGTTCGAAATCAGCAAATGGTTATCACCATAATACTTATACATCTAAATAATTAAGTTGATATAGGATTTGTTTTTCTAATCGATCTACTGCTTCTTTGCCTGCTGCATAAAGTTCTTGGGCTTTTTCAAACTCAAGTAAACCGACATCTCGTAGATGGGGTTCGATTAAAATATCAGGAGGGTCACCAGCTAGTCGTGAGCGTGTCACTCGAGCTTGCATGATATCAAGGCTATTACTCATAACACTCATGATACCTGGTGGAGTAGGTGTATCATCCTTTGGCTCAGGTGAAAACCAACTGCGCAAAAAGCTTTGTGTCTTGGCTAATGTTTCATCTGTCTTTTGTTGCGCTTTGACATGTGCTTGAGTATTTTTATCCAGCATTTCGGGTCTAAAATCAGCACTCAAATTAACGGCAATAACAAAATCAGCGCCTAAACGACGACATAAATTAACGGGAACAGGGTTAACTACAGCGCCATCAACGAGCCATCGACCGTTAAATTTAACAGGGGGAAACAAAGCTGGTATTGCACAAGATGCACGAACGGCTTCAACGACTTCGCCATCCTTAAATACAACTTCTCGACCTGAATATAAATCGGTAGCGGTTAGGGCGAAAGGTTTTTGCATTTCGCTAAAGTTAGCCGCTGAAAACTCATCAGCAAGTAATTTAAATACCTGTTCGCCACTGGCTAAACCACCTCGACTGATACCGACACCAAGTAATCTCAATACTTGCCAATCGCTCAGATCAAATGCCCATTCTTTTAGCTTGTTTAAATTACCAGAAGCATATGCTGCGCCGACATAAGCACCAATTGAACAGCCGGTAACTATATCTATTTTTATTCCAAGTGCTTCTAATGCATCAATGATCCCAAGATGAGTCCATCCTCGGGCTGCGCCAGCACCTAATGCTAATCCAATCTTCATAGTGACCTTATGTTTTTATTTTATTTCTAGGATCTCAATTTTAGAGTTATCGACACTGTTGTTTGTCGTGTGTAGTTCAATAATAGCTGAATTTTCTAATTGTGGTTCATCAAAACCAATATCACCATCGATCACTGGCTCTCCGGTTGTAGTGATCCCCGTGAAATCATATAACGAATCATCGGCTAAATGCGATGGCACCACTTGTTGCAGTGATGTTGCCATTGAAGCTATACGGGTAGGGAAGCGTTCATGCCAATCTTGAAGCATTAACTTGATTTGTTTGCGCTGTAAATTTTCTTGGGAGCCACACAGATTGCAAGGAATGATCGGGTATCCGACTGATTCGCTGTACTGGGCAATGTCAGACTCGGCACAAAATGCTAATGGACGAATAACAATTTGTTCGCCATTGTCAGATACCAATTTAGGGGGCATCGATTTGAGTTTACCACCATGAAACATATTTAATAATAAGGTTTCCAACATGTCATCACGATGATGACCTAAGGCTATTTTGGTGGCTTTGTGTTGTTTTGCTGTTTTGTATAAGATTGCACGTCGTAAGCGCGAACAGAGTGCGCAGGTAGTTTTACCTTCTGGGGTTTTTTCTTTTACTATACTGTATGTATCTTCATTAACAATATAGTGCTCTATTCCTAATGTGGTCAAATATTCAGGGAGAATATGAGCTGGAAAGCCAGGTTGTTTTTGGTCAAGGTTAACCGCAAATACTTCAAAAGAAATCGGCGCAACTTTTTGTAAATAAAGTAAATTATCTAACATCGTATAAGAATCTTTGCCGCCAGACAAACATACCATGACGCGATCTCCATCTTCAATCATGGCGTATCGAGTGACCGCTTGAGCAGTTAGTTTACGAAGTTTATTTTGCAGCTTTGTATTGACCATAATTGCGCCTAGTAATGTCTTTGACGCAATTATAAACTGATTAATGCCGAGGTGAAATAAAACCGTCAGGTTTGATGGTTAATACATCACAATTAATCTTATGCATAATGTGTTCAGCTGTATTTCCCAAGTGATAATTGGTGAAGCCTGTTTTGCTGCCACTACCGATGATTAAAAGATCGGCGTGAATATTACTCGCGACGGAAGGAATAACTTGTTCCGGTAACCCTTCTTGGGCATACAAATAATCTGCACGAATATGGTGACGTAAACCGAACATGTCTAATGCTTCTCTGTGATGATTTTTAATTGCACCGTTAAGCGATTTAAATGTGAAACTAGGGGTTGATTTAGCCATCGGTAGGGGGATCCTAGGATACGCATTAACGAGATGGACATTACTCGAAAATAATCGCGCAAAATCTTCAGCCGTGGAAGTGAGTTTTTCATTTAAATCATTATGACTGCGATCTTCGTCTCCAGTATTTACAGCCGCTAAAATATCGGCGTAGGAGGGCCATTCATTGTGTTTTACTAACAGCACCGGAATAGGTGATTTACGCATTAAATGCCAGTCAATTGATGAAAAAACATGGCTTGTAACCGAATCATGCAATTTGGTCGATTTAATAATGATATCGACTTGTTCGTCGGCCGCTGTCTCAACGATACTTTTGTATTCACGTTTATGCCAGTTAATAGCGGTGAGTGTGCGTCGCGGTAATTCATAAGCATCAATCAAATCAGATAAGGCTTGATATTGATCGGCAATATATTCAGCTCTAAATTCCTCACGTTCTTGCGGGGACAACATGGTAGTTAAGTCATAAGTAGGATGGTATACGGTCATTAACACCATCAGTTTGGCACCCGTTTTATTAACCAAGTCAATACCACGTAATAATGCAGGTTGCTCTTTCTGCGTGGGCTCAATCACCACTAATACAGAGTTTATATCAATCATTTTTATAGTCCGAGCTAATGTTCACCCGAACTATAAAATGTGAATCAGTTTTATACTACTGCTAAAGTCGATTCAGTTGATTAAGATCATATTGTTATCTACAAATAGACAAATTCTATGCCATTTTGATCAATATATCGTTGTGCAAGCCTTGAGAGCGGTTGTAGATGGTTTCAAAATCGATTATTTCAATCAATTTTCCGTCGACCCTGATCAAGTTTTCTTTCTGAAAACGCGTCAATAAACGAGAAATCGTTTCAACGGTTAGCCCTAAATAATTACCGATTTCATTCCGTGTCATCGACAAATTGAATTGTTTTTCTGAAAATCCACGCTCAGAAAAGCGTTGTGATAGTTGGGCTAAAAAATACAGTAACCGTTCTTCGGCTTTACGCTTGTTCAGCAACATCATCAGTTCATGACCTTGTTTAATATCGTTACTCATACAGGTCATGATTTGCTTGCGTAACTTAGGAAAACGCTCTGACATTTCTTCAAGGGTAGTATAGGGGACTTCACAGACCATCGAGGTTTCTAACGCGGTAGCACTGGATTGGTGAAGTTTGCTACTCAGGGCATCAAAACCAATGAGATCGCCCGGTAAGTGAAACCCAACAATCTGTTCTTGACCATCACTGGTCGTGATATAGGATTTGAAAGAACCACTTCGCACCGCATACAGAGATTTAAATCTAGTTTGAGCTTCGACGAGAACATCGTGTTTGTGTAACGGTTTTTTACGTTCGATGATTTCGTCTAAAGTTTGAAGTTCGTTTTCGTCGAGGCTAACTGGTAAACATAAGTGTGAAAAACTGCATGACTGGCAGTGAATTGAGAAGTCCATTTTATTCATAATGTTGTGCACGCCGTTAAGATTTAAGAAAAGAAAAAAGCCATATTATTTTTATTGAATTTTATTCTAGTGTATTAATGCCATACTAAGCAACGCTATTGCGGAAATAATTAGAATGATAGCGATGAACTTGCGAGCTAAAGGCTGACTAAAGAGATCATGCAAATACTGTCCACTCATGCTAGTTGCAAACACCGCCGGTAATGTACCGACACCAAAACTAAGCATGACCAACGCACCATTTGTTGCACTGCCTGAGCTCATTGCCCACGCTAAAGTAGAATACACTAGACCACATGGCAACCATCCCCAAATCATCCCATAAGGTATTGCTTTTATTGCATTATTTAAAGGAAGAAAACGAGCCGACACGGGTTTTATTAATCTGAAAAAACGTCCGCCGACACGCTCTAACCAAGTGAGTGATTGGGTAAAACCACCAATATAGAAACCTAATAATAAGAGTAAAATACTAGAAAAAATAAGTAATATTTTAGGGCTGATAAAGGTATGTTGCGTTAACATATTACCCGAATATCCGACCAATGCGCCTGCTATAGAATAGCTAGATACACGACCAAAGTTGTAGGCGGTTAATAGACGATAACGGCTGACAGTCGGTGTGGCACTAAAGAGTAAACTACTGGCTATACCGCCGCACATACCCACGCAATGCACGCCGCCGGCTAGACCGATAAGTAATGCAGTGATATAAATTGAATCCATCGACTGATAACTACTTTTGGTTATCGGATAGGTGGTCGACGATTGTTGGATCTGGTTTCTGTGAAGGATGTGTTGATGGCACTTTTTCAGTCACATCATCATCAAATAATATAGCAGAGCCTTGTCTTTCTAGATCATCGAACTGATTTGCTTTAACTGCCCAAAAAAATACTAACAGTGCAATTGCAACGATGATAATCGCGATAGGTATTAAGACATAGATGACATTCATTTAGGCAAATCCGATTGCTGAAACGACAAAAGTCGAGATGAGTTATAAACGACAATAATGGAACTGATTGACATGCCCAATGCTGCCATCCATGGAGTAAGTATACCAGTTATAGCAAAAGGTAGCACGATAAGGTTATAACCTATCGCCCACATAAAGTTTTGGATGATAGTTCGTTTGCAAGCTGTAGCTATAGCCAATAATTGAGTGAGGGGAGCTAAACTAGGTTGCAAAAAGATAACATCCGACGCACTTTTTGCTAAATCAGAAGCATTACCCACGCTAATCGACACATTTGCTTGAGCGAGAACCGGTGAGTCATTAATACCATCACCAAGCATTAATACATGTTCTCCTAATGCTTGACGCTCACGTACGTAAGTTAGTTTTTGTTCTGGTGTGCAGTGAGCTTTAATATGATTTATCGGTAGTTGTAAGGCGATGCTTTCAACATTTACCTGTGCATCACCACTTAATATACTTTGCTGATATTGCTTGAGACTCGTTAATGTTACTTGGGTATCTGGTTTTAGAGAATCGTTTAACCAGATCCCACCTAATAATTGTGTATCAGATTCTACATAAATAGTCGCGTCATTAAGAGCAGGGTATTGTGCTATTGAGGTTTGATGACGCATAAATTGGCGTGTACCACAACGTATCACCATACCATTAATCGTCCCTTCGACCCCCAAACTTAGATACTGCTTGGGATTAGTCACTTGGATCGTTGCTATTGGTGCAAATGCTTTGGCTATGGGGTGCTCTGAGAATGCTTCGATACTTGCGACGTAGGATAATAATCTATCTGGCGCAAGATCTGTAATAGACTCAGAGCGAACAATTGAAAACTTACCTTGGGTGAGTGTGCCTGTTTTATCAAATACTAAATGATCAACGTGCGTTAATGCTTCTAGTACGTTTGCTTGTTTGAGTAAGACTCCATCTTGTTGTAAGCGCGCCATGGCCGAGGTTAATGCCGAAGGGGTTGCTAGACCTAGCGCACAAGGGCAGGTAGCGATAAGGATTGAGACGGTTATCCAAAATGCTTCTTCATTGCCTAATGCATGCCACACGGCAAAAGTAATACTGGCAATTAATAAGACGGCAACTACAAAATATTGTGATAACTTATCTGCCATTTGTGCGATAGCTGGTTTTTGTGCCATCGCATCCGTTTGCAAGCGCAAGATTTGATTAACTAACGCATATTTTAATTCGGCTTTGACCCTAATTATTATACTGTTATGTTGGTTGATTGTGCCACCGAAGACACTTTGACCTATGCCCTTAGTAACTGGCTCAAATTCGCCCGTCAACATAGATTCATCGATGTGACTGTCACCTTCAATTATTTCACCATCAATGGGGATCGTTTCGCCTGCTCTCACCAATACAAGCTGTCCAGGTATTAACGATTTAGCGGTTACTATTGTTTGCTCTGACGTCTCAGGAGCAAGTACCGTTGCACTCACTGGCACATACTTCATCGTGTTGGACGCGATTTCCGTTGCTTTGTAGCGCGCTCGATGTTCGAGAAAGCGACTGGTTAATAAAAAGAAAATAAACATGCATATAGATTCAAAATACACTTCACCTGTATGCAAGTATGTTGCTTTTATACCAGCAATATAGGTTCCCATAATCGCAAGAGTAACAGGTACGTCCATATTTAATACGCGTTGTGATAATGCTTTGATAGCCCCAAGATAAAATGTTGATGCGGAGTAAAATACTACAGGGGTCGTTAACACTAAACTTATCCACTGAAAATACTCACGCATTACTGCATCAATATTACCCAGCCAATCAAAATAAAAGCCCATTGATAACATCATGACTTGCATCGTCATGATACCCGCCAGACCAAGTTGCTTTATAAAACGTTTATGTTCAGTTTGGTAGGTCAGTTCATGTTGTTCTGGAGAAAAGGGTTGAGCATCATAGCCAATCCCAGATAAGCCACTTAAGATAGCCGATAAAGAAGTAACCGTAGGCTCCCATTTAATGGAAGCCCGAGCTGCACCAACATTCACGGCGTTGTGCACCACTCCAGGCTGCTTGGCTAAGTGTCGTTCAATCAACCAACCACAAGCCGCGCAGGTGATACCTTCAAGGGTTAGCTGTACTTCTTTTAAGTTGCCTTGGTCTAGGACAAAATCTTGTTGGAGTTCGGGAGCATCATAAACACTGAGCTTAGCTAACAACTCAGCTTGTTCAGCTGCCGAAGGGGCACGCTGAGCGTTTTCTGTTCTGAATTTGTAATAATCGGTGAGTTGGTTGTCAACTATCGATTGGGCAACTGCAGCGCAGCCTGGGCAACACATAATTTGAGGTTGGTCAAAGACTCGGACTACAAAGGAGTGATCATCCGCTGCAGCCAAACCACAATGAAAACAAGTATAGTCCATGAGATAGTAAAACCTTTGCCTTATTCGGGATCAAATGAGATGGAGCCAGAGTAGGGTAATTGTATCGTTTTTTGAATTTTCCACTGCTCATCTAACGGCATCAAAGAAACTTTCCATTTACCTATTATGTCAGTCGTATGACTACCGCGATACACGCCAGCAGCGTCACGCGTCAATAACAGTTCAAAATCTCGGGCAGCGATAGTGACATGGTAAAAATTTAATTGCAGCGCTTGACCTTGTTGCGGTGCTCCTGAGTTAAACGTTAATGCAACGCGATCACCGCTAATTAAGAGTGAAGATGATATATCAAGGCTTTGCGCTTTTTCAATCTTATCCAAACGTGCGTTAATGACTTTACCTTCTTTGTAGTATTCATCTACCACCAAGTCATTATCAGTGGTCATAGCTAACTTTGCATAATTCAATGAAAAAATCATTGAAGACAATGGCACTATAATTAAAAACCAAGGCCAAAATTGTTTGTACCAAGGTGTGTTTGCATTAGACGATGAATCTGGTGTGCTCATCAGAACTCCAAGAGGTGTAGGGATGGTGTAAAGTAAAAATAATAAATAGTTAAAAATAAAAAGCCCCGTAAAAACGAGGCTTTAACTATATCATAAAAGTGTTATTTATTAGATAAACTATAGATATATGAAGCAACTACATGGATTTTATCATCACCTAGTGTTTTACTAAATGCTGGCATAACACCATTACGACCGTAAGTAAGTGTTTCTGTAACACTACGTTTACTGCCACCATACAACCACACGTTATCAGTCAAGTTTGGCGCACCCATCATTTGGTTGCCTTTGCCGTCCATACCATGACAAGCGGCACATGCCATAAAACGTGTTTTGCCTTTCGCTGCCAGCTCTTGATCAACTTGGCGACCAGATAAGCTTAATGTGTACTCAACTACTTCAGCAATACCATCTTCACCAAATGCATCTATCCAAGCAGGCATGACAGCATTGCGTCCGCGTTGTAAGGTTTCTACAATTTTAGCGCCAGAACCGCCATATAACCAATCATCATCTGTTAGGTTAGGGAAGCCGCCGTTTTGTCCACGGGCATCTGAACCATGACATTGTGCACAGTTCTGTAAGAACAGACGCTGTCCCACTTTTAATGCTTCAGCATGTTGTGGATCAGTTGCTAATGTCTCGACATCGATTTTCGCATATTCAGCAAAGATAGGGTCAAATTTTTCATTGGCAAACTTGATTTCACGGTCATATTGGATCAAAGCACCTGATTCAATTGACGCTTGTAACTTTTGCTCTGACTCTTCCAAAGTAAGGATACCTTGGTTAGAACTCTGCCAGCCCAATAAACCCTTATAAGAACCAAGACCAGGGTAGAGTGCTAAATACGCTAAGCCCCAAACGATGGTAATGTAAAACATAATCGTCCACCAACGCGGTAGTTGATTATTGATTTCAACGATACCATCAAATTCATGGCCCATTGACTCGCCTTCTTTAACACCCGTTTTGTTTGCTAGTGTCCAGCGAAGTAAGAAATAACAGCCGGCGATAGAGCCGAGCGTAATTACCGATATCCATATTGTCCAAAACGTGGTCATGTTCAAGACTCCTGTTTGTTTTTAATTATCTTTTTTTCTTCATCATCAAACACTAAGTTTGCATCTTCTTCGAACCGCGCTTTATTGCGACTTGAAAAAGCCCAATAAAGCACACCGATGAAGGCGATGAAGACGATAACAGTAAAAATACTGCCGATGATTGCCTGGTTCATTATTTTAAATGCGTCCCGAGTGATTGAAGATAAGCGATCAATGCTTGCATCTCTGTCTTGCCTTGCACGGCGGCTTTCGCGCCAGCAATGTCTTCATCAGTATAAGGCACTCCAAAATCACGGAATAATTCAAGTTTCTTGGCAGTTAGTTCACCATCTAAGGTGTTTTCTGCTAACCAAGGGTAACCTGGCATATTTGATTCAGGTACAACATTACGTGGGTTTAATAAGTGCACACGATGCCACTCATCAGAGTAACGATTACCCACTCTTGCTAAATCAGGACCAGTACGCTTAGAACCCCATAAAAATGGACGTTCCCACACTGATTCACCAGCAACTGAATAGTGACCGTAGCGCTCTGTTTCAGCACGGAATGGACGGATCATTTGAGAATGACAGCCAACACAGCCTTCACGGATATAAATATCACGACCTTCCATTTGTAGCGCAGTATAAGGCGTTAGACCTTTAACGGGCTCCATCGTTTGTTGTTGATACATCAAAGGTGTAATTTGCGCCATTGCACCTAGAGCGATAGCAAACAAAACAAGAACCGTTAATAAACCAACGTTCTTTTCAATAATCTCATGTGGATTTTTCATGCTCAACTCCTTATGCCGTTGCTACAGTGGCATCTGCGACTGAATCAGTCTTAGGTGCGCGAATAGTTTTGTAGCAGTTATAAGCCATAATTAGCATACCAACAACAACGAAGGCACCACCAATAGCACGTAAAACATAGAAAGGTTTAGATGCTTCTAATGATTCAACAAAGCTATACGTTAATGTACCGTCAGCATTTACCGCACGCCACATTAGACCTTGAAGAACACCAGACATCCACATTGCAACTATGTATAACACCACACCGATAGTCGCTAACCAGAAGTGGACGTTAATCAATGAAGTACTGTACATTTTTGGTTGGCCAAACAAAATAGGCACAAGATGGTAAACAGAACCGATTGATACCATTGCAACCCAGCCTAGCGCACCAGAGTGAACGTGACCGATTGTCCAATCCGTATAATGGGATAGGGCGTTAACGGTTTTAATTGCCATCATAGGACCTTCAAAGGTAGACATACCATAGAAAGACAAAGATACGATTAAGAAACGTAAAATAGGATCAGTACGAAGTTTATGCCAAGCACCGGAAAGAGTCATAATACCGTTAATCATGCCACCCCAAGATGGAACGAATAAGATAATAGACATTACCATACCTAAGGATTGAGTCCAATCAGGTAAAGCAGTGTAATGAAGGTGGTGAGGACCAGCCCAAATATACAAAGATACTAATGCCCAAAAATGCACGATAGACAAACGATAAGAATATACCGGACGACCCGCTTGTTTCGGTACGAAGTAATACATCATACCTAAGAAACCAGCAGTCAAAAAGAAGCCTACCGCGTTGTGACCGTACCACCACTGCATCATGGCATCAACTGCGCCAGCATACAATGAATAGGATTTGGTGAACGAGACTGGAATTACCATTGAATTACCAATGTGTAATACTGCAACCGTCAACATAAACGCACCCAAGAACCAATTGGCAACATAGATATGTGATGTTTTACGGATTACTAACGTTCCGAAGAAGTTAATGATGTATGCGACCCAGACCAATGTAATCAGAATATCGATCGGCCATTCTAGCTCTGCGTATTCTTTTGAAGAGGTTAAGCCTAAAGGCAAAGTAATGACCGCTGAGACAATAACTGCTTGCCAACCCCAAAAGGTAAATGCGGCTAATTTATCCGAAAATAAACGCACTTGGCTGGTTCGCTGCACAATATAGTATGAGCAAGCAAATAATGCACAGCCACCAAATGCAAAAATGACAGCATTGGTATGTAAAGGGCGTAAACGTGAATAGGTTAAGTATGGAATATCAAAATTAAGTGCTGGTGCAAATAATTGGGTTGCTATTAGCAAACCTAGAGACATTCCTATAATACCCCAGATTACGGTCATCACCGTAAATTGCCTAACGACTTTATAGTTGTAGTTAGGTTGAACTTGAGTTGTCTCGCTCATCGGGTCGTTCTTCCATTGTTAAAGTAAAATTGTTACCGTTTTCCGCTATTTATTTAGTATTAAACTCATAAAAGAGTTCGATATTTTATCGGAGCTCATAGCTAGAATGTGAGGATGATATAGTGTTTAAATAGAAAATGGTAGACTAAGGAGCAGAAGCTTGATCAAGGTCAACTCATTTAACCAAATTTTAACAAGATAGAGGCTTTAAGTTAACATAATGACCAACACTAATTTACATAAAGCATTAATATTAATCACGTTTGTTGTTTTATTGATGATTCTCTATCAACATAACGTCGGTTCACAACACGATAATTCGAACACATGTGAAGTATACGCTCAAAAATGCACCGTTACGCTTGACCAAGGTCAATTGATCATTGATTTTCCTGAGCAATTAGTCGTAGAAGAGATGCTAAACGTCAAATTTACTTTACCGCAGGGCATAGAAATTGAGCAAGTGGTGATTGAAGGTGTCAATATGTATATGGGGAAGCTACCAGTTCATTTTGAACCAGATAGACTTGAGTCATCTCTTAAAGCTGAATATCACGTTGACGACCAACTTACACAGCGAAACGGAGAGTTCTTTCTTGGGAGTTGTCATTTAAATGAAATGCAATGGCAAATGTTGATCACTCTGAGTATTACCAATAGTGCAAATAAAACAGAGCAATCAACATCTAAGGTGATCATTGTGCGCGCGCTTTTTACCACGCAACAATAATCAGCTGCCACAAAACTAACGATGCTATAAGTAATTGTTTCTCTTTATAGTTGGCTTTGTAAATAGTTCTCTAGGCCCAATGATTTGATTAATCCAAGCTGCTGTTCTAACCAATGTGCATGATCCATTTCCGTATCATCTAACAACACTAGCAACATATCTCGCGTCACATAATCACGTTCTTTTTCGCATAGCGCGATAGTTACGCGTAACTGCTCTGCGACTTCATATTCAACCCTTAAGTCACTTGCTAACATGTCTGGTACGGTGTGCCCTAACTGATAACCAGTGCGAGTTACCATGTCCGGTTGACCCTCTAAAAACAACATACGTTGGATCAATTTCGTCGCATGGCCTTTTTCATCATCGAACTCATGATTGATTCGTTCAAACAGTTTCATATAGCCCCAATCTTCATACATTTGGGCATGGATAAAGTATTGATCCATGGCGGCGAGTTCGTAGCCAAGTAAGTTATTTAACGCATCAATAATAACGGGTTTACCTTGCATAATGTGCTCCTTAAAGTTGCGCTTGCAGATAACGGGCTAGTCCCATATCTGCGATTTGTTGTTGTTGAGTCAATAAAAAATCAAGATATTCTTCTTCATCGACTAACTGTTTAGTTAACAGATCTCGAGAAACAAAATCTTGCTCGGACTCTAAAATGGCAATACTGTCGGACAATAAGCCTATATGTTGCGTTTGGAATTTCACATCACAGCTCAACATTTCTTCTGGCTCTTCACCAATGTATAGTTTGCCGAGTGCTTGTAGATTCGGTAAGCCCTCTAAAAAGAGTACACGCTCAATCAGCGCATCAGCTTGTTTCATATCTTTGATAGATTTTCTATATTCAGCAGTATTGAGTGCTTCATAGCCCCAGTTTTTGAACATACGAGCGTGCAAAAAATACTGGTTAATTGATGTTAACTCAGATGTCAGAACTGCATTAAGTTGTGCTATGACAGTGGCAGATATTTGCATTTATCACTCCTTATTATTTTTGTTAACGTTTAAATTACTATATATCAAATAAAGATTTTTTCAATAAAATCAGAGGCTTGCTAATGATAATCGTTATTGTTTTGATTCCGCACACACTTTTGCCCACATTAATGATTCTTCAGCGAAACCTAAGCCCGCTTCGGTGAAAAAGTTAAATACGCGATCAACTCCATTGTTGATTAACGGCTCAACTTCATCTTCATAGCGCGCAATGGCAGCAATCCGCCCATTAAAATTAGTGCTCTTTAATTGTTGAGTGATATTGGAAGTATCCTCAATAGAAGGTAAAGCGATGAGCACGAGTTCTATATTTTGAATATTGAGGTTTTCCCACAAATCAATATCTTCACCGTCACCGACTATTGCATTTTTACCTAATTTTGCTAATTTCTTAATTTTATCAGGGTCAGAGTCAATGCCGCATACCTGTTGTCCTAATTGTGCGTGTATCGCTTTAAATGCGCCTTTACCCACACGCCCCATACCAATAACTAATACTTTGGCTTCACCCAATGAAGGGTAGATATCTTGATGTAATGGGACAGGGTGTTCATACTGTTTAATGTAAGTCTTGTGCTTGCAATAATATTGATGTGAATGTTTGTATAACACACTCGTGATCACAAATGAAAACGCGGTTGCTAAAGCAAGTATCACTAACCATTGTGTTTCTAACATCCCGCCAGTCACTGCAACAGCACCAACAATTAATCCAAACTCACTGTAGTTAGACATCATTAACGAGGTCAGATAAGCGGTTCTGGCGCGTAAACGTAAACTGATAAATAGCCCGAAAAATAACAAAAATTTGATGGGTAACAATAAACACAATACTAATGCAACACTGACTAAATCGATTGATGGTAATGCAGTTAAGCCAATAGTTAGGAAAAAACCAATTAAAAACAGATCTTTAAATGCCATTAAGGACTTGGATAGTTCATTTGCCTTCGCTTGACTTGCTAGTAATACGCCGGCGATTAATGCTCCGAGATCACCTTTCACTCCGACTAACTCAAACAGGTGATATGCGCCTAAGGCAAAGATAAACCCTGTTAATGGTAGCATTTCGCCATGACCAGAGCCTGATAATAGCCGTTGCAGTAAAGGGCGGGCGGGGAGCAATAAGATCAACAATGCCGCCCATGGAGAAGGGACTTTACCGGTAGCAACCACCAAAAACAGCACGGCGAAGATATCTTGCATCACCAAAATACCAATCGCTAATTTCCCGTGTCGAGTTTTAATTTCACCTGCTTCATCGAGAATTTTAACAACACAGACGGTTGAGCTAAAGCTAAAGGCAAAGCCAATTAACACTGCGGTATGCCAAGTCAAATTAAACCACGATGTGGCAACAAACAATCCTAAAGCGAACACCGCCGCGCTGCACAATGCTATCCAGATAGAGCTGTGAGCGATTGATCCAATTAAAATCTCACGCTTGAGTAAGTCTTTGATGTTGAGTTTCAACCCAATCGTAAACAACATGATAGTGATGCCTAAATTAGCGATGGCCTGTAATGTATCGTTGTTAGCGTAACCTAATGCGTTTAAGAAAAAACCGGCAATAAGAAACCCAATGAGTGGCGGTAATTTGCAATATTTTGCGATTAAGCCAAAACCAAATGCAACTAACAAAAACATAATATCCATGTAACTTACTATTCCTAATCCAAACAAAGTAAATAAAAAAAGTGTAATTAACCAATAAATCGAATTATTTCGTCAGCAGTCTGTTTGGGTGCTTCTAACATAGGCATGTGCCCTAAATCTTCCCAGATTATACTGACGGCTTTAGTTTTATCTTGCCATACTTTGGCACATGAAATATCAATAATTTGGTCTAATCCACCCCATAACATCAATATAGGACATGTTATGTTGGTTAGTTTGTCATCTAACATATGCTCGACATTAAAAAAATCATGATAAATATGCTCTAATTGTGCTTTATGTTTAACGTATTCATGGGCTTTGTATTGTTTAATCGAGTTAGGGAAATACGGCGGCTTAGCCATCGTTAATGCAAAAAACTCAGCAAATTGATCTGGTGTATCCATAAAAAATGGATTGCGCCCTTGGGCTGCTAATTGTTGTAACGTACTCGGTTTTGGCGGGACCACACCGGCAGGATCAACACATATAATTGATTTAGTTTGTTCGGGATAATCAAGCGCAAACTGTGCCGCGATAAATCCGCCCATCGAATTACCTGCAATATGTACTTTAGTTAAGCCTAATACATTTATGAATTCCGCTAAACGCTGTGACTGTGCTGGGATAGAATAATCTGCATTTGCATCATAACCGGTTACGCCATGCCCTGGTAAATCTAGCAGGATCACATGATAGTGTTTGGCTAGGGTTTTGGCACATCTAAGCCATACCGTATGCTCAGCACTGAAACCATGAAGTAATATTAATGTTGGCTTTGCTATGCGATTAGAGATCTGGTCCTTCGCTCTGCTTATTTTGCTGTACTGACTGTTTTGTAGATAAAAATAATTGATGCTGCCGACTTTTTTATAATATGGCGTAAAGCCATATAATGTCGATTCGATAGTATGGCTTAAACGCAAGACATAACCACCAAATTGCTCAGGATGACGGATAGCGCCATATAGAATCATCAGCAGGATGACGAGTAAAAAATACAACATAAATAACTCCTATTTAAATCCGTTATGGTCTTTGCGGTAATCGTCTTGGTCGACCAGTTTCAACCCCTTTGCTAATAATTTACGAAGCTGAGTGAGCGGTAACATTTTGGATAGCCAGTAGGTTTTTTGGGCATGATTACCATAAATAATACGTGGGTTGTTATCTTGTACTTGGCTTAACACAAAGTTACACATCTCATCACTAGGTGTCGTTAAAAATCGACGTTTAAATTTAGCCGTTCTGTGCGAACGCGATATGTCGGTATCGACACCACCTGGGTGAACTAAATGAACTTGTATCTGAGGATGCACATGAGCAAGTTCAACCATTAATGCTTCTGTATATCCGCGCAGCGCAAATTTACTTGCACAGTAATCGGATGCGTTTGGTGTGCCGATAAAGCCAAAGATACTGGAAATATTGACTAATGCAGCCCATTCTTGAGCAACTAACAACGGCAAAAATGTACGGCAACCGGTGACGACGCCAAAAAAGTTTACATCCATAGTGCGTTGCAGCTGCTCAGGGGGGCTCGCCCATGCTGGTTGCGCGGCTCCTTCTATACCAGCGTTATTAATTAACATGTGACAGCCTGCAAACGTATCGATAGCGAGTTGTTTAAACGCGAGCCAATGCTCAGGGTTACTGACATCCATCACCATTGAGGCAATGTTAGGGGATATAGAAACATCGGGGCAAAGTAGGGCAAGTGTCCCGGTCAACGCATCCTCATCGATGTCACTGAGTAATAGTTTCGCACCTTGTGCGGCTAATAACGTGGCATAACTTCTTCCCATACCTGAACCAGCACCGGTGATTGCCACAATTTTATTGTTGTAAAAATCAGTTGTCGCCATGTTATGTCCTTTTTTTATTATTATTTGATAATATGATCTTGACGCTTAAAGCGTTGACACATGCGTTTAAACACGAAAGAAAAGCCCGGAAACATCGCAATCACTTTACCTGACTCACTTTTGTACCAACTGTTACAGCCGCCTGTTTGCCAAACGGTACGTTCCATCTCATTATGGACCATATCTGTGTAGGTGCTTTCAGCTTGTACAGAAGGTTCAATTGTCTGTTTTTGTTCCGTTTCAACAGTCTCGATGGCTTGCATGATGTAATGCATTTGTGCTTCGATAACAAATATCGCGCTGGTATGTCCTATCCCTGTGTTAGGGCCGGTAACAATAAAATAGTTAGGAAAGTTTGGCACACTCGTGCCCAAATATGCGCGCGGAAAATCAGTCCACACCGATGCCAGAGTGGTATTATTCTTTCCTATGACAGGATATGAAATAAGCCCATCGGTTGCATCATAGCCAGTTGAATAAATAATGATATCAAGGTCTAACTCAGTGCCATTAGCGCTAATGATGCCATTTTCTGTAATGCTCTTAATACCATTGTTCTTATCGAACAAGCTCACTTTTTCACGACATATTGCCGGATAATAGGTGTTAGATAAAATAATGCGTTTACAGCCAATGGTAAAATCAGGTGTGAGTGCTTTACGTAATACAGGATCAGATACTTGTTTGTTTAGTTGGCGTTTAGCTGGCCCGCCTGCGAATAAGTTTAATATTGTTAGGGAGTATTTAAAGCCAATGACGCGTGTCTCTAATCCCCAATAAATGGCACTTCTGAGAACATTATAGAACCATTTCACGCCTAATAATTTTTGCATCCAAGTCGGAAATGCAAAATCGGGACGGGGAATGATCCAATGGGGCGAGCGTTGAAACACCGCTAATGATTTAACTGTATCAACAATAGCAGGGAGCACTTGGGCAGCAGATGCGCCACTGCCTATGATGGCAACACGTTTATCATTTAGATCAAGATCATCTGGCCAATTGTTAGTATGAAAACTCACGCCTTTAAAACTATCTTTACCTGCAAAGTCAGGAATAACTGGCATGGATAAGGGCCCAGTCGCATTGATAATATATTTTGCATAAATAGGGTCAGACCCGATTATATTAATGCGCCATTGTTGACGGGCTTCATCCCATTGACTGTTTACGACTTCATGCTCGAGACGTACATGCGGTGTGAGGTTAAAAGTATTAAACACTTGTTGTGTGTATTGCGCTAGCTCAGGTTGAGTCACAAACATCTGACTCCATTTATAGGGCATAGCTGATAATGAATAAAGAGGTGATTGCACATCTACCGCTGCGCCAGGGTAGCGATTTTGTAACCATGTCCCACCGGCAAATGCACGTCGCTCAAGCATGATGAAATCGCTATAGCCCCGTTTTTTTAAATTAATCGCTGCTGCTTGGCCACCAAAACCCGTGCCTATGATCACCACTTGATAAGTCGCAGCTTCACCGTTGTCAGTATTCTCCGTCACGCTAAATCCTTCTTGTTATTATTTTTAGGGATGCATGCCATTCATTAGACCAGAAAAGCGTTGAAATAAAAATATTATACAAAAGTTTAAAATATAAACTATATTTTAATGGTTGCGATGTTTTACATAATTGACACCGAACTTAGCTAGGAAATTATGTCATTGCTAGGTAGCAAAAAAGACAAGCAGCTAAGAGCAAAGTCACAAATAATGATACGTAAAAGTTACACAAGATGTTTTAAGGATTTTAACATGACAGAAATTACTGACACCATGGCTGTTAAGCCTTCATCGTCCTTACAAGATGCATTAATTGTTAACCTCAACGGTAAGCCGGAAATCGTAGTGCAAAGCTTAGAGCAATACGAACTGCAGCTTGAGTTAATTGCCTACTACAAATACAAACAAATGGTTGCCGATGGGGTGACTTAATTTAACCTGTTTCAGCACAACATTGAGCTCTCCGCAGGATTGAGCTAACCAACACTTAGCGAATCAGCACAACATACAACCTCAATATTAGAGATATTGAGGCTATTTTTTGGGTTTAAATGTACCTACCGCGACCCATCCGCACACCAATACACAGCTAAGTACGACCATACTTGCTTGGATATTAGTTTGTCCATACAATGCAAAACGGATCATTTCAACGCAATAGGTAAACGGGTTGTATTGGCAAATCCAGTATAACCATAAACTGGATTCTTGTATTTTCCACAAGGGGTACAATGCGCTTGAAAGAAAAAACATAGGGAAGATGACAAAGTTCATTACTCCAGCAAAATTTTCCAGCTGTTTGATGAAATTAGAAAGTATCAAACCCAATGCACCTAAAAAGAACGCACTTAAAAAGACACTAGGAATGGCGTAAATAAATCCCCACCAAGGTATTTCCACATCGACGAGATTAGCTAATAATAAAAAGATAACGACTTGTAATAAAGATAAACAGGCCGCGGCAATCAATTTACTCAATAGTAAGAAGCTTTTCGGAATAGGGCTCATCAACAATATTTTCATACTGCCCATTTCGCGATCGTATACCATAGATAACGATGTTTGCATCGAGTTAAACAGGATGATCATCGCACATAATCCAGGAACGATATATTCTTGGTACAAAATATAACTCTCATACGGTGGCATGATAGACACGCCTAATGCACTTCTAAAACCGGCAGCAAAGACAACCAACCATAATAGTGGACGTACTAAGGCGCTTAACAAGCGCGAACGCTGTTGAAAAAAACGTAAAACCTCGCGTTGTAATATAGCCCAAAAACAAATCAAATAGGCATTCATTAGAGCAATCCCTGCGGTTGAGTTAATGCTCGATATAAGTCGAAAACGCTACTTTGCTGATGTTTAAGCAGTAATGATTGACACAGCCCTTGCTCAATTAATTTACCTTGGTTGAGAATAAACAGAGGATCCTGCTCAATGACTTCATCCATCAAGTGGGTTGTCCATAATACCGTTAGTTTTTGACTCGCAGCTATTGCACGTATGTGCTCGATAATTAATTTACGGCTATCAACATCTAAGCCGACCGTCGCTTCATCTAACAATAAATATTGTGGTAGGTGGATCATACAACGCGCGATTTCAACGCGTCGACGATGCCCTTCATTAAGCGAGCGGACTCTGTCGTGTAAGCGTTCAATGAGAGCTAACTGAGTCAATACAGGAGTTATGCGCTCTAAAACTAATGCTGCAGATAAACCATGCAGAGCACCAAAATACGTTAAATTTTGTAAAACCGTGAGATCTAAATCGAGTGTGGTTTGTTGAAACACCACGCCTAGTTGTCCCATTATGGCGCGTGTTTCTTGCGTTATATCGTAATCTGCAAATGTAATGTTGCCTTGTTGTAGAGTACGTTGACCTGTCAGTAAACTCAATAGGGTACTCTTACCTGCGCCATTAGGTCCAAGCAATACATTGAATCCAGGATTAAGTGTTAGATTAATCGCGCTCAGTACAGGTTTGGCTTTAAAACTATAGGTCACATCTGTAATAGTAATACTCATGAGTCGTGCTTAACTGCGATACCCCAAGGGTAACGTCCTACTTTAACTGATTTGATCGTGCTTAATTTATCCGTGTCTATAATACTGATATCACCACTGATCCCATTTGTTGTTAATAGTAATGATTCATCTTGGTTAAATGCTAATTGCCAAACACGGCGTCCAACTAATAAATATTTCACGATTTCCATGGTTTGAGTATTAATGACCGCAACATGATTACTCGGCCCTAATGCAACAAACGCAAGTGGCTTTGATTGCATTAATAATATGCCCACAGGCTGAATTCGATCACGGTGAATGCCCTTAATCGCAAAGGTCAATTCATGCATCACACTCTGGTCAGCGGCATTAAATACCGTTAATTGCCCACCAATTTCTGAAGTCACCCATAATTGTGAACTATCTTGGGTAAACATGGCTGAACGAGGTCGCGCACCCACGAGACTGTTGGCATGATTCTTATTGGTAGCGGTATCAATCCAGTGCACCATGTTAGTGGTTTCGGAGGTAACAATCATTTTGCTGCCATCTGGACTGACAGCTAATCCTTCAGGCTCTACGCCTACATCGATTTGTGCAATGACTTGTGCGCTAGGAATATCAATCACTGTTAATAACGCATCATCTTCATTAGCTGTGTAAATAGTGGTGCCATTGGGGTGCAAAGCGATGGTTTCTGGATCTTCGCCCGATGGCAACTCACCAATAATAGAGTCAGTTTGCATATCCAAAATTTGGATGCGGTTAGAATCACTTGCACATATATATGCTAGTGTTTGGTCGTGATTTAAGATAAAACCACGAGGTCGTTCACCTACGGGGATGTCTTTAATCACGCTGAAGGTCTCTAAATCTACAACAGAAATAGAGTTGTCTTTTTCGTTAGTAACGTACGCTAACTCTTGGGCATGCAATGATACAGAAAGCAATGTCGTAGTGAGAAAAATTGAAGACGCGACCAACCCAAATGAAAGTGAGTTTCGTGATGAACGGTTAAACTGATAGGACATGTATTTGTTTCCTTGTTATTATTCTTGGCATACTTCACGACGGTCAAAGCCTAAAGTATCCAAATCAGTAATAGGGTGCATGAATCCTTCTTGGGGGGCTCGGGATACTAGACCTAACGGATGTGTTAGTTCCATAGGCATGCGTAGCTGGCCGTTATAATCTCTAAAGTTGAGCTTTCTGCCTTTATAAGCGGCAAGTTGAAACGCGTCACTGCGCAAAAATAAAGCTAACGGAGTCGCATTGAGAGATTGAGTTTGTTGCACAGCATAAGCAATGGCCCGCACCGCAACATACGCATCATAATCTTGGTGTTGCATTGAGCGAGCATGTTGGTCGTAAAAGCGATTTTGCAATTGCTTTGCTCCCCATTGTTCAATACTCGGATGCCAAGTATCAGCGACTAACCCTGCAGTGCCGATAACGGGGCGAGGGTAGTAGGTATTATAAGGGATGTATTGGCCAAAGCGTTGATGAGTATCAGCCACGACCACCACATCATAGGGGCGAGCAGTTTGCGTAAACAACGGAATATCTAGGCTAACGGTGCGACGCAAATCGGTAGCAAAGGTCCATTGTTTTGTTGTCTCAATTTTTAATTTATAGCGCTTTGCCGTGCGTTCAAATGAGTCCACCCAACTTGCATCTTCAGGCGTATCGCCATCAATCAAAAATATACGATTAAGGCGTTTACTCAGTAGCCACTGGCCCAATGCATCCGTTACTTGTGCATGACTGGGCGTGGTATGAAATAGCATCGTATTGCATTGCGTTTGTCGTAAACTATTATCGCGATTACTGACATTGATGATTAAATGAGGTTCAGATAGTGACGCATTATATGTAAGTAACTGCTGTAAATAGGGACTTGCTAAATCAGCTAGCAGTAAGCCTGTTTGTGGCAAAAGTGCCGGCCAATCAATACTGGAATTAACGTTATCACTAATGTCATCCAAATGAATAGTGCGTAACGTAAAGTGCTGACCTAGAAATTTACCAGTTGTGTTGCTGTCAGCTATGCCAAGGGCTGCGCCAGCTATCCCTGCATTGTCAGGTGCTTTTAATAACGGGTTAACAGCATAAGAAGTAATGTCATCGTGAGAAATATGATAGATATTAACGTTAATATCTGCAGCATTAATGTTTGCTGAAGCTATACCAAATAAAAGCACTAATACATTTAACATAAAGCATTGTATTTTGTTATAAATGGCACATTGATATTTCATTCAGTCAAAAACCTTAATTTATTTTTACAAGAATCTGTAACCTTTCAATTAGTATTTTTAACAAAATATCAATAATTTAGCATCCATTAAAACGGTTTTTCATACTAAAGGATGGGAAAAGCCGAACGTAAACAACGCTAAAGTAGAGTTAGTGATTTGTTAATAATTATGTATATTACATTAAATATAACTTTAACACTTCTATGTATAGGATAAGCAAAATGAAACTAACAATGAAAATGAGTGGGCTTGCGCTTGCTTTAGCATTCTCCGCTAATGTATTAGCACATGGTGCCGTCACTCCACAAGCTATTGATACGTCAACTTTACCGCAAATTGGTGAAGAATGGGCTGATACTAATCCTTATCGCGATGTAGAAGGTGATGCAAAAACTGAAATTTTACGAGTAGGTGCTTCTGCATATAATCAAAACTGTGCGCGTTGCCATGGTTTAGAAGCAATTAGCGGTGGTATTGCACCTGATTTACGTTATTTAGCTGCTGATTTTGATGGAGATGAATGGTATGTGTACCGTGTACAAAATGGTGCGGTACGCAATGGTGCTGTTTATATGCCTAAAATGACTGAGCATTTATCACAAGAAGCATTATGGGCTGTTCGCTCATTTGTCGAATCTGTAGCAGTTCAGGAATAAACCTTTGCGTGGGTTATTGTTAGCTTTTGCATTACTAGTGAGCCTGTGGAACTTGAATGTTGCGCAGGCTCGGTCGTTAGATGACATTACTGAATCCGGTTATATCGTAATTGCGGTTTATAGTGACTATTTACCGTTTTCTGCCAAGGTTGACGGGCAACCAACCGGCATCGATATTGATATTGCTAAGCAAATTGCCCGGCAATTAGGTGTCACACTGCGCTTAAAATGGCTTACTGCGGACGAGACCACAGAAGATGATTTGCGCAACGCGATATGGAAAGGTCACTTCTTAGATAAGTCCAAAGCAGACTTAATGTTACGTGTACCTTACGACAAAGAGTACTCACAAAAGCGTGATGACGTAGGTTTATTAGTACATGAACTGGTTCATATGTTCGCTCCATATCACACCGAAACATGGAAAATAGTCCACAATAAAACTCGCTTACCTGACGTTCCTACTATGGCGCTTTTTCAATATCATCCAATTGGTGTTGAAATAGATTCAATCCCACAGTTTTATTTGATGTCAGCATTTCGCGGCAGCATGGCTAAAAATACCCGTCAATTTGATACGCTAGCACTTGCAGTTGATGGACTAGTCAAAGCGGAAGTGGATGCGGTGATGGGGTTGCGTTCACAAATTAGTGCGCTGCATCATCAGTTAGATCCTAGCGATTATTTGCTTGCCGAAAATGCGTTCCCATTATTAGGAAAACAAAAGTGGGATATCGGAATGGCTGTTCATAATGATTTTCGTGCGCTTGGTTATGCAGTCGAAGATGTGGTAACCGCTATGATTAACGACGGTTCGTTACAGGCTATTTTCAACCAACACCACGTCATATTTGAACTACCTGCTTATTATTCTGAATAAATAAAGAATAAATCTGAAACGAGACTATCTAAACTCGTTTGTCTCCTCCTAATGGATGAAAAAATTCACACCAGGGTCTGATAGGTTTATTCATACCAGACCTTTATGATAATGATTAACTTACCATTAACATACTTCATTGAAGCATCTCGATGGTAATTTCAACAGTACAGGTGTCATACACACTTATTATATACACATGAGGAAATGAGAATGTTAAACAATGGTAAAGCTAAAATTCTTTCTTTATCGGTGTTGGTGTCTTTAGCATTAGCAGGAACAGCTAGTGCTCAAGTAACTGATAAAGATATTGTAAATGATCATCTAACAAACAACGATATTGTATCCAATGGTATGGGTTTACATGGTCAGCGCTACAGTACGCTTGAGACAATTAACACAGACACAGTCGAAGATGTTCGTCCTGTATGGGCATTCTCTTTAGGTGGTGAAAAGCAACGCGGTCAAGAATCACAGCCAATGGTCAAAGACGGTGTAATGTATATTACTGGTTCATACTCTCGCGTGTTTGCAATTGATGCCCGTTCTGGTGAAGAGTTATGGCAATACGATGCACGTTTACCCGATGGCATTATGCCATGTTGTGATGTTATCAACCGTGGTGTTGCTTTATATGGTGATTTAGTTATTTTTGGTACATTGGATGCCAAGTTAGTCGCCCTTAACAAAGATACGGGTAAAGTAGTGTGGAAAAAAACCGTTGAAGATTACAAAGCGGGTTATTCAATTTCTGCTGCACCGATCATCGTTAAAGGCAAAGTCATTACTGGCGTTGCAGGTGGTGAATTCGGTGTTGTAGGTAAAGTGCGAGCTTATGATGCAACCAACGGTAAATTAGTCTGGGAACGTCCGACTGTTGAAGGCCATATGGGCTATATCGTAAAAGACGGTAAAAAAGAAGAGAACGGAATTTCTGGTGGCGCACCAGGTAAAACTTGGCCAGCAGATTTATGGAAATCAGGTGGCGCAGCGCCATGGTTAGGTGGTACTTATGACGCCGATACTGATTTATTATTCTTTGGTACGGGTAACCCGGCGCCTTGGAACTCTCACTTACGTCCAGGTGATAACTATTTCTCATCTTCACGACTGGCCATTGATCCTGATACGGGTAAAATCGTGTGGCATTTCCAAACTACGCCGCATGATGGCTGGGATTATGATGGTGTAAATGAAGTAGTATCATTTGATTATCAAGATCAAGGTAAAACCATAAAAGCAGCTGCAACCGCTGACCGTAATGGTTTCTTTTACGTCTTGAATCGTGAAAATGGTGACTTTATTCGCGGTTTCCCATTCGTTGATAAGATCACATGGGCCAAGGGCTTAGATGCTAAAGGTCGTCCAATTTTTGAAGACAGCAATCGTCCTGGAAATCCAGCGTCTTCATCGGATGGTAAAAAAGGTAACTCAGTGGTAACAGCACCGTCGTTTTTAGGTGGTAAAAACTGGATGCCAATGGCATACAGCCAAGATACAGGTTTGTTTTATGTGCCATCAAATGAATGGGAAATGGAAATCTGGAATGAGCCAACTGCATACAAAAAAGGTGCAGCATATTTAGGTGCTGGTTTTACGATCACAGCAATGAATGATGATTACATTGGTGTACTACGTGCGATTGACCCTAAAACAGGTGAAACCGTGTGGCGTCACAACAACTATGCGCCTTTATGGGGTGGTGTGTTAGCGACAGCTGGTAACCTTGTATTTACTGGTAACCCTGAAGGTTATTTACTTGGCTTTAATGCTAAGACAGGTGAAGAAGTATTTAAGTTTAACACAGGCTCAGGCATTGTCGGTTCACCGGTTACTTGGGAAATGGATGGTGAGCAATACCTTTCAGTCTTATCTGGCTGGGGTGGTGCAGTACCATTATGGGGTGGCGATGTTGCTAAGCGCGTCAAAGACCTAAACCAAGGTGGCAGTGTTTGGACGTTTAAGCTTCCTAAAAAATACGCACAATTTGCGAAAAACTAACTCGTAGATATCGACCTATACATAGCTACATAAATAGCTAAGTGAAAGCCAAAACCTCGGGATGAAATAATATTTCTGCCGAGGTTTTTTTGTGTATACCCCCCCAAATGCACATATCAAATAAATATTATAAAAATGTTAAAAATCATCCCAAAGTAGGAAGTTTTTAAATCCATAGAGTAATAGTAGTCCAGCACCAACGAGCGCAATATAGTGATGTAAATTTAACTTATTGGTTGGAAAACATGATGTATCCATCTAACTCTGATTATTGGGTTGCACCTCTA
>Ga0222715_10000812_pt1 | contig 31002 bp, 27 predicted proteins | sample C33_9DmetaG_FD_165056 | JGI IMG/M metagenome (GOLD analysis project Ga0222715, IMG submission 165056) | Estuarine water microbial communities from San Francisco Bay, California, United States - C33_9D | ecosystem: Environmental > Aquatic > Marine > Unclassified | place: USA: California...
AGAAAATACTGGGAGCAACCTGAATTTAAATCTCAGAAAGAAATCATTTAATTTATTCTCAAACACTTCATACAGAAGTAATAATAACCCAGGAAATTCTTCAAATCTGCAAACCAATTTCAACCCTGACGGTACCGTTGCTAGTTATCAAGATGAATTTGGGAGAAACGAGCGTATTCGCGAAGGGTTCAACACAAATATTGGGTTAGAACTTCTTCTAGGTAAAAAAGCCTCCTTTACGCAAACCTATTTATACCGAAACAGTGACGGACAAAATCTTAGCACCTTAGACTTCTTTAACTTTGATAGTAACCGACTTCCTACTATTTCGAGGTTAAGAACGAACTCAGGGGATGAAACTGATGTTACCTATCAATATTCAGCGAATTTTGTAAAAGATTTTAAGAAGGATGGACAGAAATTAACAGCTGATTTTCAATACTCCACAGGAGAGGAATTATCCAATTCAGGAATTAATGAAAGCGTTTTAAGCGACGAAACGATTTTTATACCTTCAGAGGCAACCTACACTAGTGAGGAACAGATTAATCGTTTATTTCAATTCGATTATGTCAACCCCATTGGTGAAAATAATAGTGGGCAATTTGAATTAGGATATCGAGGTACGTTTAACGATTTCTACACCGATTTTGAATTGCAACTACAAGAAGAGGCAAACGGTCCTCTTCTTAGAGATCCTAACACTAGTAATCAATTGGTGTATAAGGAATATGTAAACGCTGGATACGTTCAATTAGGCAATAAATTTGGTAAGGTCTCGTTATTAGGTGGACTGCGTGTAGAAAATTCAGCAATTACGGTGAATTCATCCGGTGATTTTGGACAGGACAATAACAAAAAAGAGTACACCAACTGGTTCCCATCTCTTTTTGTAGGATATGAGTTCTCTGAAACCGAACAATTTACGCTAAGCTATAGTAGACGTCTTAGAAGACCTCGATCTTGGTTTATCAATCCTTTTGTAAGACGAAATAGTAATACCAACCTATTTGTCGGTAATCCTGATCTTGACCCAACTTACTCGAACGCTTTTGATTTAGGATACCTAAAGCGCTTTGGAAAATTAACACTTAATACATCTGCTTATTATAACAAGAGTACTGGGGTGTTTCAATTTGTTGTTCAAGAGACTGGAGATTTCGTAGAAATTGATACGGGTGATGGTCAAATTGTTAGTGTTCCCGTGCAGCTAAGAAGTCCTATTAACCTTGCTACTGAGTATCGATACGGTGGAGAATTAACTACTTCTTACTCTCCAAAACGCGGTATGAGGTTCTCATGGAACATCAATCTATTTCAACAACAATTGCAAGGAGACTTTTCTTACACAAATAGTCTAGGCGAAGAGATTACCCAAAATTTCGATACGGAGAATTTTAGTTGGTTCAGTAGAATCAGTGGACAATTTCCATTACCTGGAAAAATCAACTTTCAAACTAATGCATTCTACAATGGCCCATCTGTAAATCCACAGGGAACCAATAAAGGAGTTCTTTCGGTGAACCTAGCGATGAGTAAAGAAATACTAAATGATAAAGGCTCTATCTCATTCAACGTAAGTGATTTGTTCAATCAGAGAAAACGAATCTCTGAAACGAGAACGTTTAACGTCTTCACACAAAGTGAGAACCAATGGAGACAGCGTCAAGCTACTCTTACCTTTAGATATCGTTTCAATGAACAAGAAGGTCAAAGAAACAATCGCCGAAGACCAGATATGGGAGAAGGTGGCGGTGGTGAAGAATTTGAATTCGGAACACCGTAAATTAAAAAAGCATTCAATAAAAAAGGCCCGGAATACCGGGCCTTTTTTATACTATCTAAGTCACTCAAGACTGTGTTTCTTTCTCTTTTCTTTTCTCTTTTAAGAATTCAATAAAACTACCTGTCAACCAATAAGGAATCACAAAGGTTAAAAGAAAAATCATCAACCAAAATCCTATGGTTAGAATGCTCAAAAAGGCGATAAATCCTAAGTATTGATCAAATTCAATCATGGTAATTCTTATTTATAACGCGAATATAAGATGTTTTAAGATTTGGCTGCAAGCAAAAGGCTATAAATCAAGGTAAAAATAGCAGAAGTGGTTAACTTTGAATTTCAAATTGACACATCATGGAATATAGAATTGAAAAAGATACCATGGGTGAAGTGCATGTTCCCAAGAATGTATATTGGGGTGCTCAAACCCAAAGATCTATCAATAACTTCAAAATTGGTCCGCAAGGCTCAATGCCTAGGGAAATTATTTATGGGTTTGCCTACCTAAAGAAGGCTGCCGCCTATGCAAATTCTGAATTAGGAGTTCTTGATGCTACAAAAAGAGATCTTATTGCTAAAGTTTGCGATGAAATCCTAGAAGGAAAATTAGACGACCAATTTCCCTTGGTTATTTGGCAGACTGGTTCAGGAACCCAAAGTAACATGAACGTTAATGAGGTAATTGCTAATAGAGCACATGTTTTAGAAGGAAATGCACTCGGAGAGGGTACGCGTACCTTGAGCCCCAATGACGATGTAAATAAGTCTCAATCGTCTAACGACACCTTCCCTACCGGAATGCATATTGCAATCTATCAAAAAATTGTTTCAGAATCGATTCCAAAAATCGATTCGTTAAAAAAAGCCTTAAATCAGAAAGCTAAAGCTTTTAGCGATGTGGTTAAGATCGGACGTACCCACCTGATGGACGCCACCCCTCTAACCCTTGGACAAGAATTTTCAGGTTATGTAGCCCAACTCGATTTTGGATTGAAAGCATTAACCCGATCGCTTGATCATCTATCGCAACTAGCACTCGGAGGAACCGCTGTTGGAACTGGTTTGAATACTCCAGAGGGCTATGATGTGTTAGTAGCAAAATACATTGCTGAGTTTACGGGATTACCCTTTATAACGGCCGATAACAAATTCGAAGCATTAGCTGCTCATGATGCACTTGTTGAATCTCATGGAGCATTAAAACAATTATCGGTCTCTATGAATAAGATCGCTAATGATATTCGATTAATGGCTTCAGGACCAAGATCTGGAATTGGTGAGTTAATACTCCCAGCAAATGAACCAGGAAGTTCAATCATGCCTGGCAAAGTCAACCCTACACAAGCAGAAGCAATTACTATGGTTTGTGCTCAGGTTATGGGTAATGATGTGGCGGTTACCATTGGTGGTACACAAGGACATTACGAATTGAATGTATTTAAACCAATGATGGCTGCGAATGTATTGCAATCAGCAACGCTTCTTGCTGATGCTGCTCATAGTTTTGAAGTGAATTGTGTCATCGGAATTGAACCGAATCACAAAAGAATTAAAACACTCTTAGACAACTCACTAATGCTGGTCACAGCTTTGAATACTAAAATTGGTTATTATAAGGCCGCAGAAATTGCCAATGCAGCTCACGAGAGGGGTACTACTCTAAAGGAAGAAGCCGTACGACTAGGCTATGTAAGTGAAGAAGACTACGATCGTTTTGTTCGCCCTGAAGACATGATTGGTCATTAAATTATGAAATAGATGCAATAAAAAAAGGCTCCCAAATTGGGAGCCTTTTTGTATGGTTGGTATAACTTAAAACTACTTTAAAAAGAATTTTGAAGTTCCGATAAGTTCTAGATCGTTGTCGTAAACATTAACCATATAGTTTCCTTTAGCAAATTCGCCAGTAGGAGAACCCACATAATCACAAACATCTAAAATGTCATTCTCATAGTAGAATGCAGTGACCTTACTAACTGATAATGTGCGGCTGTTTACAGAAACTGATTCTGAAGGGCCAACTAGGTTCCCATCAGGTCCTAAAACTTCGATAAAGAAGTTCTTATCTCCTGCTTGAGCGATGGCATTGTCTCTAACTGTAAAACAAACTTTGAAGTTGTCAGTACGACGTGCACGATTAACATCCTTGAAGTTTCCGTTATTCTTAACCTTAACCGCCTGAACGTTTAGAGACTCTAAACGGAGTTGAGCAGCGATACGGTTCTCTTGCTCAAGAATAATGTTTTGTTGAACGATAGAATCATTTAATGCTGCAACACGCTCAAGTTCTTTCTGAGTAGCCTCGTTAAGAGACTGAAGTGCGATGTTACTTGCTGTTAAAGAATCTAAACGAGCCATTAGTGTGGCGCGCTCTTTTCTTAACTGATAAACCTGACGACGGAATCTAGATAATGTCGCAACGTCAGCTTTTAATGTTTTAACAGAATCAATATAGTTAGCAATCTCTCCACGAGCAGCTAATAACTCTTCGCTAAGTGCGTTAGTTTCAAGGATAGACTTGTCATAATCTGACTTAAGCCCTTCAAGCTCCTGAATAACTTCAGCTTTCTCTGCGTTTAAAGCTTCTTCTGTTTTCTTTCCGCTGATGTAAAGGCTAATTGCAAATGCTGCAGCGGCTACAAATAGGATACCTAATATTGCGGGTAACGCTTTAGATCCTGATTTTTCCATAATGATATTGATTTAAAGTCTTTAACTAGCTGCAAATATAGCAGGATTCTTGCCAAATGGGCAAGTTTTAATGGTTATCGAATTAATTTTTTGTATTTGATTCTTGTAGGGGTCACTTCCTTACCTAGTCGTTTTTTTCGATTCTCTTCGTAATCAGAAAATGATCCTTCGAAGAAATACACTGAAGAATTCCCCTCAAAGGCAAGTATATGTGTGCAGATTCTATCTAGAAACCAACGATCGTGAGAAATCACTACCGCACAACCAGCAAAATTTTCTAATCCTTCTTCTATAGCCCTTAATGTATTGATATCCAAATCATTAGTAGGCTCATCGAGTAACAAAACATTGCCCTCTTCCTTAAGAGTCATTGCCAAATGCAATCGATTTCGTTCCCCTCCAGAAATTAGTTTAACCTTCTTGTTTTGTTCACTACCTGAGAAATTGAATCGACTTAAATAGGCTCTTGAATTTACCTCTCTTCCAGACATAAGGATGAGTTCTTGACCATCAGAAAAATTCTCCCAAATGGTTTTTTCAGGATCAATATTGCTGTGACTTTGGTCAACATAGGCCACTTTAGCGGTTTCACCAACCTCGAAAGAACCACCATCAGGAGTTAATTCTCCCATGATCATTTTAAAAAGAGTCGTTTTCCCGGCACCATTGGGCCCAATGACTCCTACAATTCCTGCTTGTGGTAATTTAAAACTTAATTCTTCATACAGTAAACGATCTCCGAAACCTTTTTTGATTGCTTTAGCCTCAATTACAGTGGTTCCCAGTCGAGGACCATTTGGTATATAAATCTCAAGTTTCTCTTCGAGTTGTTTTTGGTCTTGACTTAAAAGCTTATCATAATTGTTTAGACGTGCTTTTTGTTTGGTTTGCCTACCCTTTGCTCCTTGTCTTACCCATTCTAACTCTCGTTCAAGAGTTTTTTGTCGCTTACTTGCTTGCTTGCTCTCCTGTTCTAAACGTTTTGTTTTTTGGTCTAGCCAAGAAGAGTAATTACCTTTCCATGGAATACCCTCACCTCGATCTAACTCAAGAATCCATCCGGCTACATTATCTAGAAAATAACGATCGTGTGTAACCGCAATTACGGTTCCAGCGTATTGTGAAAGGTGTTGCTCTAACCATAATACCGATTCGGCATCTAAATGGTTGGTTGGCTCGTCGAGTAATAAAACATCCGGTTGCTGCAATAGAAGTCGACATAATGCTACTCTTCGACGTTCACCTCCAGAAAGAACCGATATAGGAGTATCAGGCTCAGGAGTACGAAGCGCATCCATGGCAATTTCTAATCGGGTGTCTAATTCCCAAGCATTGCAAGCATCGATTTGGTCTTGTAAACGGGCCTGCTCGTCCATAAGCTTTTGCATTTTATCTGCATCCTCATAAACTTCTGACAGTCCGAACAAGTCATTGATTTCATTATATCGATCAAGGATAGCCACCGTTTCTGCAGCTCCTTCACGCACAATATCAATTACTGTTTTAGTTTCGTCTAATGTGGGCTCTTGTTCTAGATAACCAACGGTGTAGCCCGGTGAAAAAACCACATCCCCTCGGTAATTGGTATCTAATCCTGCAATAATCTTAAGCAGTGTAGATTTACCCGATCCATTTAAACCGAGAATACCGATCTTGGCTCCATAGAAAAAGCTGAGATAAATATTATTGAGAACTGGAGTTTGAGCACCTGAAAAGGTCTTAGTCACTCCAGACATAGAGAAAATTACCTTCTTATCGTCTGACATATGATGGTCTATAAAATTAAAATCTAAACTCTTCCTTTTAGGGCATTAAATACCCAGGCGATAGCAAAAAAACCGATTCCTACTGTGGCAAACCCCCATCCGGCAACCTCATCGTACTTAAATGCAGCCAAGGCTAAAAGCACAAGTCCCATAAGGATCATCAGAAATGTAGCGTAGGCTAAAACTGTATTTTTATTCATGGTTTTGTATTTGTTGTAGAGCCCAAAGTTCGTAAAAATGGCTCAATAAATTGTACCTTCACGGCATTATTGCTAATCGTATAAATCGGTATAAGCAGGCTATGAAAAAGACTAAAAAGCAACTCGAGAACGAAATTCATCATCGCAATGCAGTAAAAGAACTTCAATCCATTTTAGGAGAAGTTTATCTCGGCGGTGGTAAAAAGCGTCTTGAAAAGAAAAGATCAGAAGGAAAGCTAACTGCTCGAGAACGCATCTACTATCTATTAGATAAGAACACACCTTACCAAGAAATTGGTGCGTTGACCGCTCATAATCAATACCAAGATCACGGCGGTTGTCCTTCTGCAGGTGTGATCACCATTCTCGGTTATGTAAATAACAGACTATGCATCATAGTTGCAAACGATTCTACGGTTAAGGCAGGGGCATGGTTTCCATTAACTGCGAAGAAAAATCTTAGAGCTCAAGAGATAGCTATAGAGAATAAAATTCCTATTCTTTATCTAGTAGATAGTGCTGGGATTTATTTACCCCTTCAAGATGAAGTTTTCGCCGACAAGGAGCACTTTGGAAGAATTTTCAGGAACAACGCTAAATTAAGTGCCCTGGGAGTTCCCCAACTCTCGGCCGTTTTAGGGTCTTGTGTGGCCGGAGGTGCCTATCTACCTATTATGAGCGATGAAACAATCATGGTTGAAGGTGCAGGGTCAATCTTTCTTGCTGGTCCTTATTTAGTAAAGGCAGCTATAGGAGAAACTATTGATGCCGAGACTCTAGGTGGTGCACATACCCATAATGCGATATCCGGAGTTGCCGATTATAAAGCAAAGGATGACAAGGAGGCTTTGGACATTTTAAAGCAACTAGTAGGATCTTTAAAACTACCAAAAACAGCGGGTTTTGACCGAATTAAAAGTGAGTCTCCACTCATAGCTCCTGAAGAAATTTACAATCGACTACCTTCAAAACGAAGTGAAGCCTACGATACGCATACCATCATTGAAGCCATCGTTGATGCTAATTCATTCCTGGCCTACAAAGAATCTTATGGAAAAAGCCTCATCACTGGTTATGCACGTATTGATGGCTGGGCCGTAGGGATTGTGTCTAACCAGCGTAAGATCGAAAAAAATGCAAAGGGTGAGATGCAAATTGGAGGAGTGATTTATTCAGATTCAGCCGATAAAGCAACCCGTTTCATCGCCAACTGTAATCAAAAAGGAATTCCACTAGTGTTTCTGCATGATGTCACAGGGTTTATGGTAGGTAGCAAAAGTGAACATGGAGGAATTATTAAGGACGGAGCTAAGATGGTAAACGCGGTTAGCAATTCAGTGGTTCCGAAATTTAGTATAGTCATGGGTAATTCTTATGGCGCCGGCAACTACGCTATGTGCGGAAAAGCCTATGATCCGCGATTAATTGTGGCGTGGCCCTCTGCGGAGATTGCTGTGATGAGCGGAGGTTCAGCGTCTAAAGTACTGTTGCAAATTGAAGAAGCTAAACTTCAAAAACAAGGAGGTACCCTTTCAGATGAAGAAAAGCAAACCTTACTAGAAAACATCGAATCAAAATATAAGGAAAGTACCTCGCCATACTATGCTGCCTCTAGGTTGTGGGTTGATGCGATCATCGATCCTGTTGAAACTAGGGAATTAATTTCACTAGGGATTGCTATGGCGAATCATAATGACGAAAAGCATACATTCAATATGGGAGTACTCCAAGTCTAGAGTGTAGCCCTCTTATCAATTTTACCAGTTCTTGTATAAACAAAGCTTCTTGCAATTACCTTACGAGGCTTATGATAGTTGGGCCAATCTAACGTTTCGATGTATTCCTGTATCGAGGATAATTCAGAATCTTTCTCAGCATGAATTACTACGGTAATCTGACTACCCAACTCGGGGTGCGGAGTTCCACAAACAAAAAACTCCTTCTCTAGGCGGTTCAAACTCAAAATTTCTTCTACCACCCTCGAATGAATTTTTATTCCCCCTGTATTGATGACCTCATCTAATCGTCCAATCAGAATAAAATGAGATTCATCAATAAGTTCAACCTCATCATTAGTAAGATGCGATTTAGTGCGAAGATGAGGTGTTTCAATAACTAGTGCACTGTTATCCGCTCTTGAAATTTTAATACCCTCTAATAGACTGAAAAACCGATGGTTGTTAGGGTGGCGCTCTCTTAAAGCAATATGAGATAAGGTTTCAGTCATTCCGTAGGACTCTACAATTCGTTCTGGTTTCTTTAGTAACCTACCTAGTATGGCATCAGACAAAGCAGCTCCTCCTATCAAAATATTCTCAATAGATTGAAAACTTTCTTGACTATTCACTAATTGATGCGGTGTCATAGAAGCCCAATGTATTTTTTGATGATGAAACATAAAAGGTTGTATCACAGATGAAGGTGTGACGGTAATTAACCCTGCCCCCACACGCATCGCACGAACAAGCATCATCAGTCCACCAACACCATTTATCGGAAGACAAAGTAATAAGTTAGAATGAGCGGTCAACCCGAGTGCCTTAATACTCAAGTCTGCGGATGCCACTAACTCCTCTATGGTAAATTGAATTTCTTTTGGCGCATCTGTTGATCCTGAGGTGCGAATTCTTAAAGAATCAATTTTACCCTCAGAAAGCTTGTATAGCTGGTTAATGGCAAATTTTAAACCCTCAGGAGCAATAAGAAACACCTTCTCTTCTAATTGAGCTAGAGACTCAGAAGATTGAATGAGATGACCATTTATTTTCCAAGGCTTAAAATGCATCGTTATCAGTTGATCCAAATAATTTTTGTTTCGTATTCTTCCATTGATACTTTTTGGAGAACACATAGAGTATCAGTGGATAAACAATTAGTAATGGTAATAAGGCATCCATTCCAAAACTAGGTTCGCTTATGTCTTTAAGTACCGAAGGAACATTGAAAGCTGTCCAGTCTGCAGATACCAATAATGCTCCAATTAAATTATTCGCAGCATGAGTACCTAGAGCTAATTCAATTCCTTCATCAGCTAGGGTCATGACACCGAAGAAGAAACCTGATCCGATATAATAAGCTAGGATTCCATACCCAAGTTTCTCCACCTCTGGATTCGCAATGTGCATAAGGCCAAACAACACGGAAGGAATGACCAGTGCCCAAAATCTTCTTTTCGAAAAGAAGCCTATACTTTGAGTTAAATGTCCTCGAAACATTAGCTCCTCAAATGAAGTCTGAAAAGGAATCATCGCTAGTGCTAGGATTAAAAAAGGCCAAAAGGTTGAGAAATCAAATTGCACGACAAAATGTTCTGGAGCTAATAGGTACTCAGCAAGCACAGACACCAAAACAACAATCGACCAGATAAAAAAGGAGAAACCTACTCTACCCCAGTCGATTTTATGTCTTCCTGTAAATTGTTTTACAACGGGTAGCTTTAAAACGAAAATGCCATAGACTAATAATATCCAGAATCCCAAGACCAGAGGTAGTAAAATGACAAACAGCGTAGTTGTCGACCCCAACATTTCAATCATCTGTTTCATTGCTGTAGCTGTATCCACAGGGCTATTAATGGTTACCCAAAAATTGTAGACCATAAGTACAAAAAACAGAACAGGGATTAATAGAAATTTCCAAAAGGGTGCTTTGGTCTGTTCTAAGCGCTGTATAAACATTAGTTGGTTTTTAAAGTTGGATCATCCAAGGTAATTCATTTCGATAAGACAGGACCCCATTAGTGACGAGCAGTGGCGAATCAAAATTGTTTATGTATAAGCTTCCTGTACCTAATCCCTGTTCTAGGGTTGGGTTTAAGGTTGCAGTATATTGAGCAATAGCATTTAGTCCAATATTACTTTCTAAAGCGCTCGTAATCCAAAATTCATTATGAATGCTTCTGTACTCCTCGATTGCACCATAGCCTCCTATTAGAGCAGGCTTAAAAATGAGATAATCGGGCTGAATGGTATGGATACAATTAGTTCTTGATTCTAAAGTTTTTAAACCGATAAGTTCTTCGTCTAAAGCAATAGGTATTGGGCTTTCTTCAACAACTCTCGCCATTTCTTGCCATTGTCCAGCCTTGATAGGTTGTTCTATAGAATGTACTCCTAAAACTGCCAACTCATCCAATACTGATAAAACCGACTCAGAATCAAACGCACCATTAGCATCTACCCTTAAGGTAAGCTCTTGACGGCTAAAACGATCTCTTATAGATTTTAACAATCGATATTCTTCGTCGAAGTTGATTGCTCCAATTTTCATTTTAAGACATTTGAACCCCTTTTCTAGTAGAGGTTCAATTTGAGCCTTCATGAAATTGGTATCACCCATCCAGATTAGGCCATTAATTGAAATGCTTGATTCACCCCTCGAAAATGGAGAATCAAAGAGATGAAAAGGAGAGGTATTGGATAGATAACTTAGGGTAAGTTGCTCTAGACCAAATTGTATAGATGGATAATCTGAATTTTCCTTAAGTAAGTCAACGATTCTAGAATCATTTAGATCAGCTACAGAGTCTAGAAGCCCTAACCATAGCTCCACAGATTTCTTAAGCCTTTCTAGGTATGAAGACAGGGGATCAATACTGAGTCCTTCAAAACGATTAAATTCAGCAATTGCAACTAAACGATCTACCTTAAAAAGACGAACAATATAGGTGTCTTTACTCATTAAAACACCTCTTGAGGTACCACCAGGTATTTTAAAATTCAAAACGTGTTTATGAATATCAAAGTGCATCATTTGAAATAAGCAATTGCAAAACTAATCACCGAAAGAAAAAAGCAGAATAAAGCTATTTTCTTCAGTTCATCATCAAGATTTCTATAATCTTCAACTTTGCGAACCTTTTGAATATGAGGTATAATAAAAACAAAAACAAGCACTAAAAAGATACTACTCGGGCTAAGGACAGCAATCGTTGAAAAGGTAAATCCAATATAGGCGGTGATTAGAAGTAGGTAATGATAAATTTTAGCACGTCTAACTCCCATTCGAACCACTAAAGTGTTTTTCCCAGACGCTTTATCTGATTGATGGTCACGCATATTATTCAAATTCAAAACCGCGGTACTCAATGAGCCCGCTGTTAATGTGTACCCGACAGCATAAAATGGGATTTTTGGAGTGAATAAAACTATGGTGCCTAAAACGGCAACACCTCCAAAAAAGAAGAAAACCATAAAATCACCTAATCCATAATAACCATAAGGTTTTTTGCCTAAGGTATAGGTGAGCGCGGCAACGATGGATAATGCACCTAGTATTGCAAGAACGGCATAAGAAGTGCTATTTATATTTGCGCCTTGAAGCAACTGATAGATCGCTAACCCGGTCAGAATAACAAGTACTACAATCCCAGTTGTCAACTCCCGAGCAGATAATAAACCTGCTTGCAGTGCCCTTTTTGGTCCAATTCGATTCTCATTATCCGTTCCTTTTAAACCATCCCCTAAGTCATTCGCAAAATTAGATAAGACTTGTAACAAAATGGTCACTATCAAGGCCCAATGAAAGACTGAAGGGTCAAAGTTTTCAATAGCTAGAGCTACTGTAGCCCCAAAAAATATCCCTGAAAGTGAAAGAGGAAGCGTCCGAAGTCGAGCTGCGATTAACCAAGCAATAAAGGTTTGCTTCATTATTCAGCGCGGTGAATCTTAAGACGTGTAGTACCCTTGTAAGAAGCAACAAAAGCGTCTGAAAAACCAAGTTTAACCAACCCTCTTCTTAATGCGTTTGCTTCTTCTAAAGTCTCATATAGACCGATAGAATACTTCATGTAAGGATGAGCTTCAACAAAGATTCCATTAGCTAAACCTGGAGAAATTAAACCGGTAGCCTCTATAGGCAACATACCCGTTTGAACGCTGTAAATAGTATCTGAAGTCACTAAATTTCGGGCCAAATAAAAATCTTGAATTTTCTTAAGCTCGGTATTTTCTTCTTCTAAGAAACTAATTTTTTCCTCAAGACGGGTGATTTCAGTGGTATCAACCTCAGGAATCTTAACCAACCACTCTGAGAGACTTCCAAAAAAAACCATGGCGATTACCAATAAGGATAATACCATTAAGCTATAAGAAAGCAGACTGTTTTGACGTTTTAGCGAATGAAGTTGTTTAGACACAGAAACTATTTTAGATCAGTAAATATACTTAAACTCCCTTAATTATAAATTATTGCAGAAGTCGAATACCTCTCGCTTCTATCGATATTTTTTTGGATTTCAGAAGCCCTCCGACTGCCTTTTTAAAAAGCTTTTTACTCATCTCAGTAAGTTTATAAATTTCATCCGGTGAAGACTTATCGTGAATAGGAAGAAAGCCTTTAGGTTCGGCCTTTAATAATTTCAACAAACTCATTGCGCCCTCCTCTAGAGCTTTTAATCCGACCGGGTGTAAACTTAAATCGACTTTAAGGTCTTCACGCTGGCGAATCAAATAGACGGTTAACTCGTCACCTCTTTTAAGATGAGCTGAATCTCTGTCGTGATAGACTAGGCCCAACCATTTATCCTCTAAAATACACTCAAACCCTAAATCGGAGCGGCTAGCAACAATGGCTTGAAAGGAGGTACCAGGAGTAATGGATTCAGTAATGGGCTCTATGAATCGCTTCCATCGCTTTGAAGCTACTAATCGACCTGATAATTCGTCTAAATAGCAATGGATAAAAACAGAAGAACCAACTTCAAGATCCTCAGAAGATTCTCGGTAGGGTAAAAAGAGTTGTTTTTGTAATCCCCAGTCTAAGAAATAGCCATTTTTTGAACGATCTGCGATTTTCAAGTAACCAAAATGATCGCGAATCACTTTTGGCTTTTTAAGTGAAAGTACAGGTCTTTCTTCATGATCCAGGTAACAAAAGAGGGACTTTGTCACTCCTTGTTCAAGGTCTGGCGTAATTTCAGCATTGGGCAATAATACCTCAGTTCCTTCCTCGTCAGTAAAATACCAGCCTTGAGGTGTTTTATGGGAGGCTTGCAGTTCATTATATAGTCCTAAACCAATCATTCGAGCGCTTTAAAGTAATTTAATAAAATAGCCTCATTATTTTGAGGATGAGTAATTACCTCCAGAAGCTTCGGTTTTGATGAGTGATTAAAAAATGAATCCAAGGCATTTTCTAAATCGTTTAACGCTTTGACAGAATGGTAATCGAAATCAAAGTGTTCGGCAAGATGTCTGGCGGTAAACTGATGTCGCGTTTCGAAGTATTCTGAAAAATGTAAACTATTTTCTTTTCCGGGTAGAATTCTAAAAATACCTCCTCCGCTGTTATTCACAATGATAATTCTAAAGGTAAAAGGTAGATCTCGAGGCCATAAAGCATTAGAATCGTATAAAAAACTAAGATCTCCGGTTACCAAAACTACTGGTTGATCAGTACCCTTAGCATACCCCACAGCTGTTGAAACACTGCCTTCTATTCCACTGGTACCTCGATTACAAAACTGATTATTCGCAGTTGGAAATAATTGTGCATATCGAATAGCCGAAGAATTTGCCATATGTATCACATATCTCTCGGGAATACCTTTAAAAATTTTGGCATAGGCTTTAAAATCAGAATAAGGAGCATTCTCGATATACTCGCTTCTGCGTTTTTCAAGTCCTTTATAATGATTCATCCAATACCTCTGGTAGGAGTCGTCAATTTTTAGTGTATTTAAAAGGTTTTTAAGTGAATCTATTTTTAAACAACCTTTTAGCGCAAAATAGGTGTCTCTGGCTGGAGCTCCTTTAAGATGTACATGAATTAAATCCTTATGGGATCTAAGGAGTGCTTTAATTTTTTTCGAAACAATCATGCCCCCTGCGGTAATGAGTAATTCAGGTAATAATCGATTGAAATAATCGGATGAATTCTCCAATTTCTCCAAAGGTGCAATTAAGGTATCTATACTGTCAACAGTATTTGATAAATTCAATTGAGACAAGCTCTCGTGAAGAAATAATACAGAGTGATGAGATTGTAAGTCTGTGAGCCATCTGACTTCCTCTGCTGAAGGCCTCAAAGTACCTACCAAACACATGACCTTTAGTGGACGATTGGTTGGAACAAACTCTACCGATAAGGGATCTTCAACCTGATCTTCAAGTTTAAGTCGTTCTGCCTCAACAGAGAATAGCGGTTCTTCGGTCTTATGGTAAAGTGGTTCATCAAAAGGGATATTGATATGAACCGGTCGCTGTGTGGTTTTTAGCTGAACAAGTGACTCTTCAATACGTGATTTATTAATTGAATTAATAGAATCTTGGTTGGATGAATCATCTAATAATAAGCTCGTTGAATGAGCAATCATTCTCCCATAAACACCCTCTTGAAGAATCGTTTGGCTATCCCCAATTTCTAACAAGTATTCTGGTCTATCCGCGGATAAAACAAGTAAAGGAACATCACTATAGTAGGCTTCAGCTATGGCCGGAAAATAATTAAGCAAAGCCGATCCCGAGGTGCACACGAGAACTACAGGTTCATTTTTTGCCATCGCAAGTCCTAAACCATAAAACGCCGCCGAGCGTTCGTCAACGATCGAATGACAATTAAATGCTTTGTTTTCAGAAAAACCAATAGTTAACGGAGCATTTCGTGAGCCTGGAGAAATCACTACCTCTTTTACGCCGTGAAGTCGCAAAAGCTCTACGATTAAAAATGCCGATGGAATCGAACTATACATGGTTCGACAAAGGTAAGAAGGCAAAGAGTAATCTATGCCATTAAAATGGAAGCTAACGTTGAAGTTTTAATTCGAATCTCTTCAGTTTCAAGTTCAGGATCAGAATCAGCTGTGATTCCTGCTCCAACATACACCTTGATCATCCCTTCTTTATAAGACATACATCTTAAATTCACGTAAAGGGAAGAGGACTCTTTTTGAACTCTTCCTAAATAACCAGAATAAAGGGATCGGTTAAGAATTTCGTTTTCCTCAATATATCGGTAAGCCAAACTTTTCGGATAACCACAAACAGCAGCTGTAGGATGCAGAACACTTGCAATATCGGCAGTAGTTAAGTGGGGTTTTATCTGCCCTTCTATAATCGTTCGTAAATGAGCTAATTTACCCGCCTTTACCGTCTCCACTTCTCCTATATGCATGAAATCAGCAGATTTATTCAATAACTCAACAATCTCCTTAGTTACCCAAGCTTGTTCTGCTCTTTCCTTTTCTTTGAAAGGGTCGGTATCCAAGTCTTCCAATTTTCGAGTACCAGCAAGAGCCATCGTTTTAAAATCTCTATGCTCTGATTGAACCAATACTTCTGGTGTAATTCCCATCCAAAGACCAAGTTCTGCACTGTAAAAAGAATATCGAAAACCTTCAGTATCTGCTGCTAAAACCTTGTAAATTAGACCGTGTATCTCCTTAGAGTATGCTACTTCTATCTGAGTATGAAGTACTACTTTATTCAGTAAACCCTTTCCTATTTCATCGATAGCATGAACGACTTTTAAACGATAATCATTTAGAGTAGAATTAGGAACATCGAGCGTTTTAAACTGATCATCTCTAAAATTTGAATCTAACGTAAAAGACTCCTCAGAGAGCACCCGATAGTAATAAGGCGTGTGTTCTGTAGAAAAAGGACACGTCACCCATAAATCATCAAAAGAATAGTGCGCTTCATCTTTAATAGCACTCAATTGTAAAAGCTCAACCTGATCACTTTTTGGAGATCTGTATAAAGCGAAATCAAGACCCGCTTCTAGGAGCTCCTCGATTCTAGAAAGTAACAAAGGAGTTTTCTTAAACACTACTTTTTTTCTAGGGTTATCGTTAGTAATTTACCCACAGAAATTAAAGCACCTTTTTTATCAGTTACCTTAATTTCCCAGTGCTGCGTAGTTCTACCCAAGTGTACAGGTTTAGCAGTTGCGAAAACATCTCCCTCCCTTATTGATTTTAGATGATTTGCGCTGATTTCAATTCCTCTCACTAACAAATTTTCAGTCTGTTTAAAAACAAATACAGCAACACTCCCAACCGTTTCTATTAGAGCAGCGGTGGCCCCGCCGTGCAATACACCGTCGGGTTGGTGAACCGAGTGTGTAACCGGCATTTTGGCAGTTATGGTCTGATCCTCAAAATCTACATCTACGAAAGTAATATCCAAGGTTTCCATTAGTGTCCCCTTCTTTCTTGAATTACAACGATCTAATACTTCTTGTTTGGATATCATGGTTCTTTGTGGTAAGTAATTATTCGGTTAATGTATTTGTTACTTGGTATTTCGATCCTTTTCACCCAATTCGATGGGGTATGATTGTCGTATTGATAAATGTAATTTTGTCGCTTGCTGACAAGACCATTACTAGTAACAATACTATTAATATTACCATTTTCATCGTATGCGTAGACTAACTGTTTTTGTGAAGTGGTGGTAATCGTATCACTTTGAATGACGTAATCAATAAGCTCTTCTTTAATTATTTGAGCATTTTGATTTTTTTCAATAGCGTTTTTACGCAGAAGTATTCCTTGGCTCCATTCTTCAGTTGTCGACTGTTCTTTAAGACTTGAAGCCATTTTCTTAATCCATGTACGCTCTACCAGTTCATTATTCTTAAAGATACGAGTAACTGTAGAATCTCTGGTTTCAACGTACTGATAATCGTAACGTTCCTCCTCTATTCCATCTGACAGTAATCGATTTAGTAACCTCGACCTGTCATCATAAGAGTAAGTGATTTTCGAAACACTTTCTTCATCTAATCTTATCGTCCATTCAATCACTTTATTTTCTCTGTAATCGAAATGAAATACATAAGACATGTCTTTTATTAATGAATTATCTTGATACACTTCAATCCATTTTTGGTCTAATGTATCATTCTTGTATATGAATCGTATTTCTTCACGCCTATTCTGATCAAGTAGGGTACTTAAACGATCTAATCTACCCTCCTTATCAAATTCGTAGGTCTCTGATCCGTATTCTGATTGTTGAATACACTGATACACCCTTCCTTTTAGGTCAAAATCTTTTAACGTCGGATGGTTGATCTGCGCGTTCAGGCTATTAAAGAGAAAAATTACTAAACCGAAGATTTTAAATCTAAGCATACATCAAAATTACAAGAATGAAATGGCATATTGAGTAGTTTGTGTAACTTGGTAACAAATAATTCAAACATGAAAAGAAGTCTATTTTCTCTCTTAATCTTATCCTTTCTGGTCGGATGTGCCAGAAATGAAACCAAAGCACCTGTGGAGGTTAGTGATGCTGATGCAGTTGCTCTTGCCGCCTCAATTACCGAAGGTGAATTAAAAGAACATTTATTCATTTATGCATCTGATGAGTTCGAAGGACGTGAAACAGGAACTGAAGGTCAGAAAAAGGCCGTTCAGTATATCGTTGACTATTACAAGGAGCTAAATATTGATCCTGCAGCAGGTACTAACGACTATATTCAGAAAGTACCCGTAAACTATACGACGGCTCCCACAGGTTCAGCTTCTATAGGCAATACCTCTTTAGAATTGGGAGAGCAATTGGTGAGCTTTACTCCACTTGAAGGTGAATATTCAATGGTGTTCGTTGGCCACGGTATTGTAGATGAGACTGTAAATGATTATGAAAATCTCAATGTTGAAGGTAAAATTGTTCTTGCTGTAGCTGGAGAACCTAAAAATGACGACGGAACCTATGTTCTTACCGGAACAGAGGAAATATCAAAATGGAGCAATCGATCTGAGGCACTGCCTAAAAGAGTAGATGCAGCTAAAGAAAATGGAGCGGCCGGTCTTCTTTTTGTCGACGATGACAATTTTGCACGTTACAATCGTTATTTCTCTTATATGAGACGAAACAATAGTGGCCAAATGCGCTTAGATACTGGAGAAAAAACGCTTTTCAGCGGTCTATTAAAATCAGAATCTTTAGCTCTATTTGGGCTAAGTAAGGATGATTTTGAAGGTAAAACCCTTGATCTAAGTTTTACTGTCTCAATACAAGGAGGAACTAAAGAGGTGGATACTGAAAATGTAGCTGCAGTTATTGAGGGCGTTGATTTTCCTGACGAGTACGTTGTAATTTCTTCTCACCTAGACCACATTGGAATCAATGCTGATGGAGAAATCAATAATGGCGCTGATGATGACGGCTCAGGAACTGTTGCGCTTTTAGAAATTGCTGAAGCTTTTAAAATGGCCAAAGAGCAAGGAAAAGGCCCAAGGAGAACCATAGTATTTTTACATGTTACTGGAGAAGAAAAGGGTTTATTAGGTTCTGAATACTATACTGATTTTGAGCCTCTATATCCGCTAAAAAATACCGTAACTAACCTAAATATTGATATGATTGGCCGTATCGATCCTGAACGCTCGGGAGATCGCAACTATATCTATCTCATTGGATCAGATAAACTAAGCACTGATCTTCATGAACTCTCTGAAGCGGTGAATCAAAAGTATATGCAAATTGAACTCGATTATACCTATAACGATGAAAATGATCCAAATCGATTCTACTATCGATCTGATCATTACAATTTTGCAAAAAATAATATTCCAATCATTTTCTATTTCAATGGAACACATGATGACTATCACCGCGAAAGTGATACCCCTGATAAGATCAATTATGATCTATTAGAGAATCGCTCAAGATTGGTATTTCATACGGCTTTAGAAGTAGCCAATAGAGACCAAAAGCCAGTGGTAGATAAAGCTGAAGTTGAAGAATAAGAATTTACTGATCCATCAATAAAAAAGGGCTCCGAAATGGAGCCCTTTTTGTTTTGGGTGGAAGACCGGGTTCGAACCGGCGACCTCTGGAACCACAATCCAGCGCTCTAACCAACTGAGCTACAACCACCGTGTAATTTCAGGTTGGCAAATGTAGTATTTTTCTCGATTCAATTCAAAGAGAAAAGCACAACAAATTAGTGTATATCAAACAAACTTTTAATTAATGGATACCGTTGAACCGTAAAACCCTCTGCATAAGCTACTCCAGTAATTCTTCCCATATTCTGAGCGCGGTACTTCACTGAATCTAAAAAGTTCTTACTGCTAATAGGTGTTTCAGGCTCCTTACTGTTTGGATCATAAAACTGCGTAGAATAGGCGAGAATAGACGCTACCTTTTTATCTATAGTGTGACTGATGTCCACTACAAAATCGGGTTCAAGGTCGTACCACTGAATCATGTGATAAACATGCTGTGGACGAAAAGCCTCCTGATTCTCTCCTTGCTCATTTAAGGTGGATATTTTCTGTAATCCACTTAAAAAACAGGCATCACTGACTAGCTTCGCTCCTCTCCCATGATCAATATGTCGATCGTGAATCGCATTGGCGATTACAATCTTTGGACGATACTTTCTAATTTTTTGAATAATGGCCAGCTGATGTTCTTTATTGTTTTCGAAAAAACCATCTGCAAAACCTAGATTTTCTCTAACACTAACTCCAAGTATTTTTGCTGCTTTTGAGGCTTCCTTATCACGGTCCTCCGCAGAACCCCTAGTTCCTAATTCTCCACGGGTAAGATCTATGATTCCTACCGATTTACCCTCAGCTACTGCAGAAGCAATCGTGCCAGCAGCACCTAATTCAGCGTCATCAGGATGCGCTCCAAATACTAAAAGATCTAATTGAGTCATTGCTTCAGTGGTTACTTATATAACTTCTTATACTTATACAGGCTAATTCCTCCCAGAATGATTACACCAAGTAAGGTGTAATATACAAAGGTTGGTGTAATGACCTGGTCACCAGAAGCATATGAGTGAAGACCTACTAGGTAAAAATTCACTCCAAAATAGGTCATCATAATACTGGCAAAGGCTATGATACTGGCAAAGTTAAAAGCCCAACGCCCCTTTAAACCGGGTACTAAACGCATGTGTAATACAAAAGCATAAACCAAAATTGAAATTAAAGCCCAGGTCTCTTTAGGATCCCAACCCCAATATCTACCCCAGGACTCATTGGCCCATTGCCCTCCCAAAAAGTTTCCGATCGTTAGCATAATTAAACCGATCGTTAAGGCTAATTCATTGATAATCGTCAACTCTTTAACGCTGATCTTCAACCGTTCAATATTCTTAGAATTACTCAGTGTTATCAGTAGTAGAGAAACTACACCGAGGATCATTCCGACCGTAAGTGGTCCATAGGAGCCCACAATAACCGCAACGTGAATCATCAACCAGTAACTATCCAAAACAGGTTGCAAGTTAGCAACTGCAGGGTCTACCCAATTCTGATGAGCAATCCATAAAAGCATAGAAGCAACAAAGGTTGAAGAAGCCAAGGTAAAGTCACTCTTTTTACCAAGAGCGATTCCTATACCGATAGTTGCCCAGGCTACATACAAGATACTTTCGTAAGCGTCACTCCAAGGGGCATGTCCAGAGATATACCATCGAAGAATCAGCCCAGCCGTATGTAACACGAAAAGTAAATAAATCAAATACCTAAAACCCGAAATCGTGAACTTTAATGCCTTTCGTTCCTTGTAAATATTGGCAACTACCAAAAAGAATAATAAAATACCAATCAGCGCGTCGTACTTGTAGAGACGATTAAACAGATCGATTCGATTGTAAATAATCTCAGCTTTTATTTTCGAATCAGAAGGCATCACCTCATAACCCAGCTGTTGTTGACTTCTCTTCAAACTAGTAAGGAGCTGATTGGCCCTGCTGTAATCACCAGTTTGCACCCCTTGATCTACATACTGTAAGTAGAGTGGAACTGAATTAGAAACAAAACTCCCATAAAGAGTATCTGCAACGGTTACGGCTCCTGAACGATATTCTAAGGCCGATGTCCACTTATTATTTTCATCGGTCGGAACAGGAAATATGCGCAGTATGTCACCACTTAATGCACGATTTAGAAGTGCTAATCGCAGGGCCGCATCTTTGAAGTCTTGTTGAAACTTGTTTGGAGTAGCTGTCGCATATGCTTCTTGTAAATAAGGACCAAGCTTATTTGAACCTGACTCATCAAAAAAGTCAGTAACCTTAACAAAACGCTGATCACTATCGACTCCAATGATTTTACGAATACTGTCGTTTTGGGCTTTTTTATCTAAAGCCAATATCTCGGTATTATACCAAAGTCCTGGATACAACATCATTGACAGCATTACCTGCTCAGGAGCGAGTCCTTTGTACTCGTTTTTAAAACTCAACTTTCGAAGCAATTCAGAGGCAAAGGTGTGAGCTGGCTTCATTCTTCCCTGATCGTCTTGAATCACAAGAGAAGCAAATTGCTCGGCATGATTCTTATCGACCACATTCGAAAAAATAATAGAGTCCACCTCCTTTTGGGCAGGTAGATTGGATTGAGCCAAAGCACTGCCCAGTGAAAGTAGTGTTAAGAATACGGTTAATGAAGCCTTTTTCTTCGCTAGTTTTTCAAGCGACTGTGAAAGTACCTTAAAGCGAGTTTTTCCGAAAAACAGTAGGCCCATTAAACCAATATAGAGTAAAAAATACCCGATATACGTAATCCAAGTGCCCCAGAAATCGTGATTTACAGATAAAACAGTCCCTGTCTCATCTGGAAAAAAGCTTGATTGAAAAAACCGAAACCCTTTATGGTCTAATACGTGGTTCATGTAAATATCGTAATCGAAAGACTTTTCATCCTCAACCGAAATACGACTCATAAACGATGAATAATTCACCTCTGTACCTGGATATTTCTCGGCGATAAAATCATTTAAGGTAATTGCAAAAGGAAGTTCATATTCCTTTGAACCATAACGCATCGTAAAATCAAGGCCCGCTAGAGTGAAGGGTGCTTCAAAATCTGTAAAACCTTGCCCTCCAAGCAATGTAACCTCTTTAGATTGATCCCCCGCTAACACATTTAAAACTAAGGCCTGTTTTGCCTCTGTCGAAGAATCTGATGAGGGAACAACACCAACCTTGCCACGGATAGCACCGTTGGGAATAACAAAAGCTAAATCGCCCATGGTATAGAGCGATCTTAGTTGTAAAGTATCTAGGACACCCGACTCTAATCGTCCTGTGTACTGATCAGCCATTCGCATAAAATCAGCGCTAAATGGGCTCTTAACTAAATAGTTTCCGTCACCATCTAAAGTAATTGAGATCGCTCCTTCGGTAGACTTATTAAAAGAAAATAGCGTGTTGTGAATATTAGAAACTGTACCTTCTTCAATGAAGTGTTCATGACGGGTTCCACCCCCTGATTCTACAATTTTAAGCAACAGTTTACCACTTTCATCAGGAATAATATCTTCTACCGCTTCTTCAATAAAGTCCACATAGCTTATGGTTACTGGTGTATCTCCGAAACGTGTGTTCCACGGTAGACTACTGCTTTTGCCCTCTGCACTGAAAATCATATCATCCTCTAATGATTTTCTTCTTCGATTACCCTCTAAGTCTCCATCAATGTAAACCGTTAAAAAAGTTTTGTCTGAATAAAAACTCGATGCGGTTTCACCTTCAGCGATAGGCATCATACCTTCAAAACTGATGTATCTAGTTACTCCTGCCCCAATGATTATTAATATCCAACTTAGGTGTAATGCCAGAATAGGCCATTTACTCCATTTCCAAAGTTGATACCGTCTAATATTACCGATAAAATTAATAACAAAGAGGAGCATCATCAGCTCGAACCATTTTGCATTGTAGATATAGATTCGTGCGGTTTCGGTGCTATACATACTTTCTATAAAGGTTCCAACCGCCATTGCTAATGCAAAAAGGATAAATAGAACACTCATTAATCGCGTTGAAAACAGAAATCGCAACAATGGATTAGCCATGAAAAGAGCTTTAGTTTAGAGTGCAAAATTAAGGCGTTTTGGGCGAAAAACAGTAGCTTCGAATATGCATATGATTCAATCTGTGGGTATTATTGGATGCGGTGCTTTGGGAAGAAATTTATTTCACAGCCTCAAATCGCTAAAAGGCTTAACTATTAAATGTTTTTGCCGAAGTATTGAGAAAGACGATGCTCTTTACCAAAGCAGCGTTCGAGAGATAGAAGAACTTTTCCACTGCGACCTTATTATGATCGCTGTGTCTGACCAGAATATTGTAGAGGTTGGTCAACTACTGACGACCTATTCAGGAATAATAGCTCATTGCAGTGGTGCTACCCCACTTCATCATTTCAATGATAAGGGTGGAGTTTTTTATCCACTTCAAAATTTTTCTAAGTCAGTGATTCGGTCTTTTAAAGAAATACCATTATTCATTGAAGGAAATAACGAAGAAACCACTAAACAACTGTACTCATTTGCACAAAGATTGAGTAATCAAGTGGAACATTTATCAAGTGAAAAGCGTCAAAAGCTGCATTTAGCAGCAGTGATGAGCCAGAACTTTAGTAACCATCTTATTGCATTAACACAAGCCTACCTAGAAAAGGAAGCTATTTCATTTCAAGCTTTAATACCGTTACTTGAAGAAGGACTAGCTATTGCATTATATAAAAATGCAAAAGAAATTCAGAGTGGTCCGGCGCGCAGAAAGGACACCAAAACCTTAGAGACCCACCTAAGTTTGCTCAAAGAAGAAAAAAGGCTACTACCTTTGTACGAGAAGTTAAGCGAATCTATCAGAACCTATTATGAAGAAGATTTTTAAAGCAGAGTTACACCATATCAAACATTTTGTATTCGATGTAGATGGAGTGATGACTGATGGCACCGTAAGTATTGATGCAAATGGCGAGCTTATTCGAACCATGAATGTCAAGGATGGTTATGCACTGAAGGTAGCCTTGCAATCGGGCTACGGAATTGGAATCATTACTGGGGGTACTAATAAGGCTGTAAAAGATCGCTTAAAAGCTTTAGGTATTACCGATATCTTTTTAGGCGCACACGATAAAGCTACAGTACTCAAAGAATACTTAGAAGATTACGGAATAAACCCTGAACAGACCCTTTATATGGGTGATGATTTACCCGATCTGCCGGCGATGCAACTTTGTCGTCTAGCCACCTGTCCGCAAGATGCAGTCCCTGAAATCAAGGAGAAGGCGGATTATGTCTCTCATATTCATGGAGGTAAAGGTTGTGTTAGAGATGTCATCGAGCAAGTTTTAAAAGTTAACGGGCACTGGAATAATGATTCAACAATTACTAGCGCGTAAGGCCAAAAAATTAGTTCTAGGATCACAATCTCCTAGGCGTAAAGCTTTTCTCGAATCGCTCCATCTTACCTTTTCTACGAGAAGCTCGTCTGTAGAAGAAAACTATCCGCCAGATCTGGTAGCCGAGGAGATCGCCATCTATTTAGCTGAGCTCAAATTTGTAGCTCTCGAACCAACACTACAGGAAGATGAGTTACTAATAACCTCAGACACGGTTGTTTGGAACAACAATGCCTCCTTAGAAAAAGCCACAAATAAAGAAGACGCCATTCGAATGCTTAAAGCACTGTCCAATAATAAGCATCAGGTAATCACTGCTCTTTGTATCGGGGATTCTAATAAAAGATGGACCTCGTATGAAGTTACTGAAGTATATTTCAGAGCGCTTAAAAATGAAGAGATCGAATATTATGTTGATCACTACCAACCCTTCGATAAGGCGGGTGCATATGGTATACAAGAATGGATCGGGCTTATTGGAATTACACATATCTCAGGCAATTACCCTGCTGTGGTTGGTTTACCAACTGCCCTACTCTACCAAGGACTTATCGAGTTTTTAGAAGATTAGATTTTGTTTATCTTTTTGCGCTAAAGAGTTAAACAAATTGTATCTTTGAGGTATGTATTGGTACTACCTCGAAGCGGTTCAAGAATTACCTATTGGTACAGATGAAGCCTGGCAATTTCTTACAAATGCCAAGAATTTAGAATTCTTGACACCAGAGTCAATGAATTTAACCATCAAAAGCTCGATCACCACTCCGCTTTACACCGGTAAAATTCTTCACTATAGTGTTACCCCATTGCCCCTATACAAAACACTCTGGGTTAGTGAAATCACCAGTTACATTGAAGGGAAATTATTTGCAGATAAGCAGTTGTACGGTCCTTATAATTCTTGGAATCACGAACACGAGCTTACCGGATCAAAGGCAGGCAGTACTATCATTGATCGCGTATATTTTCAAATGCCCTTTGGAATATTAGGTGGTCTCGCCTTCACTTTAATGGTTAGAAGGGCGCTATTTAAAGCATTCTCATTCAGAAAAAGTCAATTAATCAAGCTTTATCCATCTGCGGAGAATCTTCACTATTCATTTCAACTTAAAAGAATAAAAGCATGAAACACATTCTTCTTGTAGGAGGTTCAACAGGAATTGGAAAAGCCCTCGCCCAGGAGCTATTACAAAAAGGCCATAAGGTCACAATGGCCTCTAGAAATCGTCCAGATATCGATCATTCTCATTTTAACCATCTTAGCTTTGATGTATTGGCCTCAGATGCATCTGACTTGTCTACTATTGGAGTCTTAGACGGTTTTAGCTATCTACCAGGAAGTATTGCTCTTAAACCTTTACAAATGTTGAAGGAGGAGCAGTTCAAATCAGATATGGAAATCAATTTCTTTGGTTTGGTAAGATGTGTAAAATCAATCAGTAGTCAGCTGGGTGAAGGTGCTTCGCTCGTTTTCTTTTCAAGTGTAGCGGCGCAACTAGGAATGCCTTTTCATAGTTCAATTGCTGCTGCGAAGGCGGCAGTTGAAGGCTTTACCAAATCATTAGCCGCTGAAAGTGCCCCAAAATGGAGAGTGAATTGTATCGCTCCTTCGCTTACCGATACCCCATTAGCGGCCCGCTTGCTAAACAATGACAAGAAACGTGAAATGATCGAAGAGAAACACCCTTTAAAAAAAATAGGTAAAGCCACTGATCTGGCGAAACTAGCCCTATTTCTTCTCAGCGATGACAGTTCTTGGATCACCGGACAAGTTATCGGTAATGATGGAGGAAAATCAACATTGAGTATTTAATATCATGAACGCAATCTTTTGGTTTCGTCGTGATTTAAGACTGTTCGATCACAAGGTATTGCACGAGGCACTCACTGAGTGCGATAGCGTATCCCCTATATTCATTTTTGATCCGTCTATTTTAGATCATCTTCAAAGGAATGACCACCGGGTACAGTTTATTTTTGATAGTCTTAAGTCCTTAAATAATTCTCTTAAATCAAAGCAAAAGTCAATCCAGATATTCTTTGGTAAATCAACTTCTGTTTTCAAGCAATTGGTAGAGGAAAACTCGATTCAAAGAGTTTACACGAGTGCAGATTATGAACCTTATGCTCGAAAAAGAGATGGCGAAATAGCCGAATTTTTAAAGGAACACAGTATTGAATTGATTCGTAAGAAGGATGGTGTAATTTTCGAACAAGATGAAGTTGTGAAAGATGACGGATCACCATACGTAGTCTTCACTCCTTACAAGAAGAAGTGGATGAGCAAATTAAATCCTGAGGAGGATTTTAAAGAGTTTAATATAACGCCATATCTAGATAAGTTCAACTCGCTGAGCACTAAGCTCAAAATCGTTCAAGCATTATCTGATATCAATTTCTCACCAAGTAACATACCTGCTCCGACCATTAGATTAAACGATGCAATCATTAATAACTATGAAGACACTCGTAATTTTCCATCAGTGCCAGGTACTTCACAGCTAGGAACAAGCTTACGATTTGGAACAGTTTCAATTCGACAACTAGCTAAAAAGGCCTTCGAGTCTGAGAATCATACCTTCTTAAGTGAACTTATTTGGAGGGAATTCTTTCAACAAATCTTATGGCACTTCCCAAAAACAGTTAATTACTCCTTCAAACCTGCCTATGATCGAATAGCATGGAGAAATGCACCTGAAGATTTTGAGCGTTGGAAAGAAGGTAAAACAGGATATGCACTGGTAGACGCAGGTATGAGAGAGCTAAATGCTACCGGATACATGCACAATCGAGTACGAATGCTAGTAGCGAGCTTTTTATGTAAACACCTATTAATTGATTGGAGGCTCGGAGAAGCTTATTTCGCAGAAAAATTGTTTGACTTTGAGTTAGCGAGCAACGTGGGTAACTGGCAATGGGCTGCAGGATCTGGGGTAGATGCAGCCCCCTACTTCCGAATTTTTAATCCAATAACTCAAGTCAAAAAATTCGATGCAGATTTGAGATACATCAGAAAATGGGTTCCAGAGTTTGAATCGATACGATACCAACCGATGGTAGACCACAAGTTCGCGCGAGAGCGTTGTCTTTCTACTTATAAACAAGCACTCAATTCTTAAGGTTCCTTTTCGTATCTTCACTAGCAAACCTTTAAAGAGATATGAAAAAATCATTTCTATTCGCTCTGTTGTTCGCTAGTTTCTTTGCAGCGAATGCCCAGAGATTAAGCAAACACAAAAAAGCAATCATTGCTTCAGTAGAAAAACATGAAAGAGAACTCATCGCAATTAGTGATTCTATATGGGCTCTAGCAGAAACAGCATTTGAAGAACATCAATCTGCTCGAATTTTGGCTGACTACGCCGAATCTCAGGGATTCAATGTAGAACGTGGAGTTGCAGGTATTCCAACCGCATTTATAGCTACCTATGGTAGTGGTTCACCCGTAATCTCTGTTTTAGGTGAATTCGACGCGCTACCCGGGATTTCGCAAAAGGCTAGCCCAATAAAAGAGGCCTTAAACGAAGGTGCCGCAGGACATGGTTGTGGACACAACTTATTTGGTGCAGGTAGTTTAGGGGCTGCACTAGCAGTAAAAGAACTTATTGAAACAGGTAAAATAAAAGGGACTGTGAAGTTTTTAGGCACCCCTTCTGAAGAAAAATTCTTTGGTAAAATCTGGATGGTTCGTGAAGGCCTATGGGACGATGTCGATGTAAATCTAAGTTGGCACCCAGCAGCTCAAACAGAAGCGGATGTTCAAAGTTCATTAGCCTTAGTAGATTTTAAAGTAGAATTTTTCGGACAAACCGCTCATGCCTCTGCAGATCCATGGAACGGTCGTTCAGCATCTGACGCTCTAGAAATTTATACAACAGGTATCAATTACTACCGTGAACATGTAAAACCTACAGTCAGAATACATTATCACATTCAAGATGGAGGTCAGGTAGTGAACGTAGTTCCTGATTACTCCAAACTATGGGTCCGCGTTAGAGATACCAAGAGAGAAGGTATGATGCCTGTTTACGACCGAATCAAAGAAATGGCTGAAGGAGCAGCAATTATGGCTGATGTAGACTATAAAATCTCACTGATTTCGGGTATTTATGAAGTTCTCGTTAACCGCCGTGGCGGTGAAATCATGCAGTCAAATTTAGAACTCCTTGGACCTATTGAGTATACCGAAGACGAAATCGCATTTGGTAAACGAATTCAACAAGAAACCGGAAAAGAGCAGATAGGAATGGATGCTTCAATCAATCCATTACTTCCTACAGCAGAGCATCCAGGAGGAGGCTCTACCGATGTTGGCGATGTTAGCTGGAATGTTGCAAACATTAACCTCGGAGTTACCACTGCTCCTAAAGGAACGCCTTGGCACTCTTGGGCTGTCGTTGCTTGTGGAGGCATGAGTATCGGACATAAAGGAATGACTTACGCCGCAAAAGCCATGGGAATGACTATGGTTGACCTTTTTGAAAATCCTAAATGGGTAGAACAAGTAAAGTCTGAGTACAAGGAAAGAAAAGGTAATACCGTTTACGAAGCCATTGTACCTGATGGCCCACCGCCTATTAATCAATAACCAATAAAAGCCTCCCTTTGGAGGCTTTTTTTATTCATACCGATTAAAGCATTAATCCTTCAAAGCCCCTAAATTTGTTAAAAATCGACAGCTATGAAAAAGTTTGGAATGGGCTTTCCTTGGCCCACAGAAAATCCCTTTTTGTTTTGTGCACATCACAACGATCATTATCCCCCAGGCAACTCTGAACAAGGAATCGATAGAGCATCCTTGAGTGATCGAGCCTTAGGAAGTGATTTTACCATAAAGAATGGTTTTCGAATGTATCACGGAAAATCAGTGCCTGGATTCCCCTATCACCCCCATTGCGGTTTCGAGACAATCACATTAGTTACCAAAGGATATATCGATCATAGCGATTCACTCGGCGCAAAAGCCCGTTTTGGTAAAGGCGATGTTCAATGGATGACAGCCGGTAGCGGAGTTCAGCACAGTGAAATGTTTCCATTACTAGATACCGAAAAATCAAATAAATTAGAACTTTTTCAGATCTGGCTTAATCTTCCTAAAGCCAGCAAGTACGTTGATCCGCATTTCGATATGATCTGGGATCACGAAGTTCCTAAGTGGAAGAAAGAAGGTGTTTTTACCCGTTTAATCTATGGATCTCACGGTGGCTTTGAACAGCATAAATGTCCACCTAACTCATGGGCTGTTCATTCTGAAAATCAATTGGTAGTTGCTCAGTTCATTCTAGATCCTGGAGCCGTACTTTCACTTGATAAAGTAAACGTGGGCATCTCTCGAAATCTTTATCTGTACGATGGCGAAGAACTTATCTACGATGAGGGAAGTTTAACTAAGAATGAAGGTTTGAAACTAAAGGCATCTGAACGGGTCACTCTCACAAATTCATCAAAAAAAGAAGCCTCTCTCATTTTAATGCAGGGTAAACCCATCAATGAACCAGTCGCAAAATACGGCCCCTTCGTAATGAATGAAAGTCACGAAATCGAATCAGTTATTGCTAAGTACCGCATTAGCGAATTCGGAGGATGGCCATGGCCAAAGGCAGAAATGACTCATGGATCAGAGCCCATCAGATTTGCAACTTATCCTGATCAAACGACGATTTATGCCGAAAAATAATTATTTATCAATTATTTAGACTACCTTTAAAATACAACCTAATCTATGTTTTCTTTAATCTACCGCTCGGTAGCTGAAGAGAGCTTTAGCAATGCGGAAGTATATCAGATGCTCAGCGCTGCTAGGGACTTCAATGCGGAGTACAACATCACGGGATGCCTTTTATTCCATAATCGACGCTTCTTGCAATTGCTAGAAGGCGAAAAGGATAAGGTACACCGTCTATTTTCACTGATTGAATCTGACACACGCCATAAGAGTATTGAGATACTTCAGACAGAGGAGAAAACTGAACGCTTATTCAATAAATGGAGTATGGCTTTTTACGATTATGGAAACCTAGAGCTTTCCGCACAGATTAAATTAGCACAAATAGATACTTTCTTTGAAGATTCAAAGGCTCTTAAAGCTCAAAGCCGCCTTACTAACCCTTTCTTTAATGAAGTACGAAATATGCTTATTGAAAGGGCTATTTAAGAAACACGCTTAATTCTTGCGCCTATCGATTGTAATCGCGTTTCAATATCTTGATAACCACGATCAATCTGCTCAATATTTTGAATTTCTGACGTTCCCTTAGCAGATAAAGCAGCTATAAGCAGTGCCATCCCTGCTCTAATATCAGGAGAACTCATTTTAGCTCCTCTCAACGAAGAATTAAAGTCAAGCCCAATCACATTAGCTCTATGTGGGTCACAAAGAATAATCTGTGCTCCCATATCAATTAGTTTATCTACAAAGAATAAACGGCTCTCAAACATCTTTTGATGAATCAG
>Ga0222715_10000813_pt1 | contig 31001 bp, 37 predicted proteins | sample C33_9DmetaG_FD_165056 | JGI IMG/M metagenome (GOLD analysis project Ga0222715, IMG submission 165056) | Estuarine water microbial communities from San Francisco Bay, California, United States - C33_9D | ecosystem: Environmental > Aquatic > Marine > Unclassified | place: USA: California...
CCGCTGTAAATTGCATATAAGGGGTGTTTTTGACGGCTTTAGGCAGGGTAAAATACTGGTGTACATCCTCCTCTAATATGGCCGGAGCGAACGGTCTGAACTGCTGTCTCTTCTTGATGCTGTTTACCAAATCCTTGATCTCTGGTCCCCTAGGATCCGCCAGCAGTGATCTGTTACCAAGTGCCCTAGGACCAAACTCCGCCCTGCCACTGGCCACACCCACCATCTGGTTTTCCTTCAGTTCTTTTATCAGACTGTCCACAGGATATTCACCGTCTATGTTGTGCCCAAGAAAAGGATGTTCCCAATTCAAGTGTGACTTTTGGTGTGCGGCAATACAACCCAGACTCGATCCTGCATCACCTGGGTTTGGTATTATCCATATGTTGTCGAACAGTCCCATGTTGGCTAAGACCCTGTTGGCGGCGCAGTTTAAAGCAACTCCTCCCGCATACACTAGATTACGTGATCCGTATCGGCTGGCCCTCGTCCAGAGGTCTGCGAGGCATTCTTCCGTGACTGCCTGTATGCTGGCGGCGATGTCCATGACATCAGCATCTGGCTCCCAGTCGCTCAATCCACGGTGTAGGTTCTGTTTGAGTTTGAACGGTGACTGATGCACGAAGTCGTCATAGATCTTCTGTTTGTATTTTGGTTTGCCATATGCGGCCATGCCCATCAAGATGTACTCCTCCTCCGCTGGTTTCAATCCACAACGATGTGTGAATGCCGAATAGAGTATTCCTATGCTGTGTGGATATTTGATTGTCTCTTTCCTCTCGATCCATACCTTGTCTGCCGTAGATATGGACACAGTGTCCCACTCACCTATGGCGTCCACTGTGAGTATGGTCGCGCCCTCGTCCTTGAACGGAGAGGTGAAGTAGCCCGCCGCGGCGTGTGAGTCGTGGTGCTTGACGTACTCGTCGATCTTGATGTTGAAGTGGTCTAGGTGCCACTGTGGCATCTCGGTGTAGCTCATGGCAAGTCCGTACTGTCCCGCGTACAACTGTCGGGTCTTCTTGAGCAGTGGTTTCTCGTAGTACACCACCTTGTCAAAAGGTCCATAGGTCATTGCCTCGTCCACGATCCGTTGGTTGAGGTAGTGGTCGTTCTTGACCTTGCTGTATCTCTCCGCGTGTGCGGCCCATAGGATCTCTCCTATACCTGAACTGTAGTCCACCACCGCCATTGCGGCGTCATGGTTCATGCAGTTAATTCCCAGTATTCTCATCTTCCTCCTTGTGCCATCCCATGTCCTCTATGTTGTCACTGCTACAAGTTGGACAGACGTACCACTCGTTCGCTGAATCGTCTTTGTCTAGTTCGTTGGCAACACCCTTCCATTTACAATCATAGCAATAAAAATTCCACCAGGTCATGCTATCCTCAAAACTTTTTTAGTTTTCTCCAAATACTGCTCCCACTGTTCCAGCGTGATGTCGTACTCAAAGTTCTGTGTGTCCTCGTTTCGGCGTAGCAGTTTGGCTCCGTTCTTGAGATGGAACTTCTCTGCCATCTCAGTCAATGGACTGAGGGTGATCAATCTTTCTATGTGATGTTCTCTTTTAAATTTCTTATATACTTCGTTCAATATGTGTTTGCCACCACCCTTCTTTTTTGCCCATACCGTGTATGCTATCGCTATACGGCCAACGAGCCCGCCACGTAGTATGCTCTGGTTGTAGGCATCGTGTGACATCAACGCCATCTCCTCCACGGTGGCCGGCACGTCGTTGGTGAAGGCTATACAAATGATAGCGGCGATATCGCCGTCAGCATCTTTTAATCCTAGTATACGCCTGCCATAGCTCGTGCGGAACTCCACGCTCAGTTCTGGTCTCACCGGGTCCTCCGTGGTATCTATTTGATCTAAATCAATCAACTCAAATCGTGGGTCGCGTTTAAACAGATCCTTTAGTTTCTGCTTTATTTTTTCCATGTTTTATTTGTATATGAAAGGATCCTTCTTCTTCAATTCTTTCAGTCTCTTCCTGTACTTGATCTCTTCTCTAATCTTATTCCATATTCTTTTAAACCATCTGATCATCTTTTTCCTCCAATTATTTTTGCGAACTTCGGTAATATTAATTTTACAGCATCTTGATGTGCTTCGTCAAGTGGATGTGTTGTACCTCTCGCATAATCATTTAAGATAGCCCATTGGTTAAACCCCATGCACCTTTCACCAAAGAAAAACCACTTGGTTAAATCTATCTCCGAATACAATGAATTCATAAACCCATCTATGTCTTTATGATGCTTGAATTCATTATAGAACAGGCTGTTGTCTGCCAAGGTAAACATGTATGGTATTTTTTTCTTTTCTAAAATATTTTGAAGCCAAATAATCGATTTCCAGCTCAAGTAAATCTCATGATATTGATTCGCTCCGTACCTATAAATTGCTTCCGCAAAATCCTTCACCCCGGTTTCCGCAAAAATAGTATTCCTGGCCTGCCATTGTTCTTTCTGTGTTTCTGAACCTGCTATTGTCCTAAACGCCTCTTCATTGCCAGCATTAGTATCCCACGGTGATATCGATGCCCATCTCGTCCCTTCAAGGTCCTTGTGCCTGGGCATCGCCCAATCATATCTAGAGAGGAAACTCCACATCACAACAACATAGTCTGCTTTGTATTCTTTATTGGTTATTGCATCAAACACTCTCCTGGCAATACCCGAATTACCCGATCCCGCTCTTGCTGTACAGAGATATTTGATGTCGTCATCATCAACTTCCCTGAACAGTCTGTTCGCCCAGGTTAATTTTGATGGGCTTTTTCCATTCCGGTCATCAGACAATTCATGTCCAAAAGTGAAACTGCACCCGCCTGCTACAAATACTCTACTCATATATTTTTAATACATTATTTAAAAGTGGAAATACATCGCCAAAATTTTCTTTCCTATATCGATCTGTTTGTAGTATCCGCTGTTTCCGTTGCTCTCTGATTTCTGGTGTGTCCCTGTCCGCGGAGTTCATGAACCTCAGAGTGGGCTGGAAGTCCGTGAGCATATTGTACCTGGAATTGATGATGTTTTTCACCTGCTTGGGCAGTGTCTGTACGTTGAAGTAGTCAGGATCGAAACAGGTGTTCACGTAAAAGAACTTGGGTTGATACTGTGCCACCCACAGTGCGATCTTGGCCCAGTTGAACACGTTGAATATGCTCACTGTGGTACATACCTGGAAGTCCATGTTCTGCGTCTGCCTCTCCTTGAACTTGATGAGATTCTGATTAACTTCTCGCCATTTCGCAGGGTGCCTCTGGTACTCGAACGGTTCGCCCACATCATCAATGGAGAACGCTATCTCCACGTGCTTGAAGTACCCCCAAAGGTCGAATATCTCCTGCGGTGGCAGTTGCGTACCGTTGGTGTTGTAGTGTATGTCTATGTTCCGGGCGTAGCCCTTCTCCACACAGTGCATCAAGATCTTGAAATGATCACGGATCATGAACGGCTCGCCGCCCGTGAACTCGAAGTACTCCACGTGCTTGAGGTCGCCCTTGAGGTCCTCAAAGAACTGTGGATTGCGTTTGGGCCATCCACCCTCGCGGAGATTTTTCAGTGCCACGGGATTCTCGCCGTAGTCAAGTTCCTCCTGTGCCCATTTAGAGGAACTCCACGATCCGCATATCCTACATTTCAAATTACATACATTGCCTAACTTAAAATCTATAAATTTGAGAGTTGGCTCGCTATTAGGTGTCCATTCTCGAAGACTCTTGTTCATCTTGTAAATAGAATTCTGGCGTTTAGATGTCTTACCGGCATCTTCCTCCTGCCAACAACTCTGACAACCCGTGGGACGTTCACCGTTACGAAACTGCTCACGCAGGTTCGCCATGTACTCACTATCCTGTATGCTCTTCAGACTCTGCTCGTAGACTTTGACATCGGGCACACTGCCCTTGTAAAGACAGCAAGGCGATGCACCGCCATTCACGTCAACTTCCAGGTGTGTCCATGGAAGTGGGCACACATTTGATTTTATATACTTGTCCACCACTCCAACGCTTTCTTGTTCTTTGCTAAGATTTTTTTAATGTCTGTGCCACGGATACGATCCAGTCTCTCTATTTCCGCTTTGCCGTTCTTTTGTCCCTTTGTGTATTCCTCTTCACTATACACCAATTCGTTGTTCCTTTTCTGGTCGAGCATTTCATCCAATTGTCCAAAAAAGTTTCTAAGATTTTTGTTCTTGTACTGTATTGTTTTGTGCTTCGCGTCATTAATGATCTCACTCATTATATCATAGGGCATGAATAAAGGCGCCATCGCGTTGTCATTTGAAAAATTAAACACCTGTTTCGTCAGTAATTCAATGTTGAATTCATTGCTCAGGTGCACCATGTTCTCTAGATCAAAAAGCCCAGGTAAAGTTATTGTGAGATCTAACTGCATTCTTTTGTAATCATGTCTTGGATCGCAGAACTTCAAGCCGTATTTCATGTTCTCTTTCCATTTATCAAACTTGAGTCCTGTCCTCACATACTCACCAATTTCTCCTGTGCCGTCAATTGATGCGCATATCTGGAACTTCGGAAAGTGACTGAGGATGTCATCAAACAGATTTTTACCATAGAAGTCAATCCTACTCATGTTTGAATTGTATCTTGCCAACACTTGATCCTGGTATCCCAATTCAACGATCCTGCTCATTGCTTCCCAGTGAATCTTCCACATCAGCGGTTCTCCACCACACCAGTAAAGTTCGGTTATCCTTTTTTCCTCCACCGCTTCTGTGAATTCCTTGACTATTTGCTGATCGTGAAACTTCTCCAACTGCTCCTTGATGTCCTTCCTCCCCCATATACGGTAACGCTCGTAATCGCCCTTGCCGTGCTTTTTGTTTTCCGTTTCCCACGTGCTTGACAGCATGTCTCCACACATCCTACAACTGAAATTGCACAAGTTGGAAAAACGATAATCAAAACTCTCCACCTTCATCGTGGTCGCACCTGTGTCGTCTGTGCTTTCAAACGCTTGATCCATTTTATCTTTGTAGAGCCAATTGAAGTGTTGCCTGTACACCTGCTCGTTCAACAGTTTGTGATTGCACACAGCACACTGTGGGATCTCTTCTCCGGCCAGCAGTTTCAACCTAACACTCTTCATGTACTCCGAGTTCCAGTGTTCGTCTAAAGTCGTCAAGTTTATACGGTCATTGTTGCCTTTGGGATCATAGGTGTCAATGTATTGCCTGAAGTTCTCCGCAGATTCCCTAGAACTACAACACAGACGTCTCTCCATTTGTGGTGAAAGGTAGGTGTGTGTCCAAGGAGCCATGCAGAATGTCCTGTTACCTTCGCTGGGTTTAATTCTCTTCATACAACTCCGCTAGTTCTGGAAACACTTCTAGAATGTTTTCATCTCTGATTTGATCTATCTTCTGCATACTATCCTTAAACTGACTGAAATCTTTTGAATTATCTCGTCTCATCATGTAGTCTATGCCTGACTCGAAACCTTTTGTTGCCCTGGTAAGACCGTCCAGTGGACGTAGCCATTCTAGATGTTTTTCATATTTCTCCTTAACTTTCGCTTTAAATGATTCTGGAAGTAAATCAATCCGCTGTGGATAGGGGTACTGTAATAGATTAAAATTGAAATCCTGTGGCTTTAGTAAACCTTGCTCGACCCAATTACGATGAAAATCAGGTATGTGTAACGCGTTTATCAAACCCACTGTGGAACTGATGTAGAAATCAACTTGTGGACAAACCTCCAACATTCTCTTCCTGTTCGCAACAACGTCTTCCCACACTGTGCCCTTACGCATCAGTTCTCCGCGTTTGCCTTCGGCATCAAGACTGGCACCTATGGACACTGAATCAAACTTGTTCCATAGCTCTAATACGTCTATGTCCTTGTACTTTGTCCTCGTGAAGTTGGTGTTATAAATCAAACGTACATGGTACATTTTTCGTTTGTCTAACTCTTTAAGTATCCTATAGTGTTCCTCCATGATGATGGGTTCCCCGCCAGCAAAATAAAACTGTTCAACATGTTCAAACTGCTCTAACATCTGCGTCCATATGTCATCACTGCTACGACCCACACGCATTATCTTGGCGTGGTTGGGCGGTGCGCCTGTGAGCTTCTTGTGGTCCTCATACCAATTGGAACTGAACCATGTGCCACAACTCCTACAGGCGAGATTGCACAGGTTACTGAATCTTATGTCCCAGTACTTGATGACAAAGTCCGCCGTGCCATCCGTCTGTGTGTTGTCCACCATACCGATATTGTGTCCGAAGTGCTTGTTGGAACTCAGGCGCAGACTGAAGAATCCCGACTTCTCTTGATCATAACACTTGGTACAGTGTTTGCTTGGTTTGTTAGACAACATATTGTTCCTAATGCCTCGCATCTCTTCGTTGTTGAACACCTCCGCCATTGAATTCTTGTTGAGATCTCCAACTGGATACTTGTCCAGTGCGAAACAGCAAGGGTATGCCCTTCCATCTGGGAAGGCATGGATGTGTAACCAGGGCATCATGCAGAACGTGTCACTATCTATCAACAACTCCTTCTGTCGAGTGGTCATATCATTTATCTTTAATTTCTCGGGCTCCTTGGCCCCGTAATCATATGCCACGGTACCATTCTCCTATGATTGGGAAGGTCTTTTCGAAGTCCCTTCCTGTGCGTTTGTCGTATTGGCTGTAAAACGCTTTGAAATCCTGTTGTAGTTTCTGCTGTGTGGCGGCACCCGCATGCGGTGTCTTGACCACGTCAAGGTAATCTATCAGTCTTTGTGTTTGATTTACTTCCATGCCCTCTAACCATTTGTTATTACTAGTTAAGAACTTTTCTAGACCACCCTTGAATTTATTTCTAAGTTCATCGGGCAGGACTAGGGGAGATTGGAAACTAGGAAATCTTAAAATGTTAAGTGTAAAATTAATAGTTGGTCCATACACCTTGCTGGCGTTTTTGAACCATATCATCTTCTCAAGGAATTCGGGTAATGTTTCCAAGCACAAAGCATTTATTGTGGCCATGTTGTGAATCTCCGAAGGTACTTTATCTACCATCATGTGTAATACTTGACTGTGCCATTCGCTGTAGTTTAAGCCGTCTCTGATGTATTCTGCTTGTTCGAAAGTGGCCTCACAACTGGTGTACAGATGGAAGTTTCGGAAGCCTTTTAGTTTGGTCTTGAATCTGTCTATGATGCTTTGTTTGGCACCTAGGTTAGAATTTATTGCAATTCTCATATCTGGATTCATTTTATCTCCCTGTGTCTCTATCCAGTCCAACAATCTCCATAGGTTTGGTGACATCATTGGTTCTCCACCTGTTATTCTTAATTCGTCTAGACTTTTGTGTAAATCTGTTTCCCACCATTTATAAAATGCCTCTACATATGGATTTATTTCCTCTTTTTTATAAGGTTCTGCAGAATCGTGTGTATGTGTGAAATGATTACGTCCATCTGATTTCAAACCCGTGTATGGCCCGTGTTGTTTTATATTATTTGCCCACGTTGAACTAAACTGAGGATTACAATAGGTGCAGGCAAAATTACAAGTCCTGTCAAATGCAATCTCTAACGTCTTAAGATTTATGTTTTCATTGTAATCTGTTGTGTGTGCTGTATCTAATGCTCTATCAGAATATATCTTTGATTTATATATTCTATCACTGATAGCATCTCTGCCCATGTCCTCTATCTTCCAACAGTACTCGCAACCGGCCGGTCGTTCACCACACTGCATCTGCCTACGCTGTTCCTTCTTTTGCCGCGTGTTGTGTATGGCGCTGGGATTGGTCTTGATCTCTTCAAGGTCAATCTTGTGTGGTAGGGGATGATGACAGCTCGTGGTCATTCCCGAGCCCAACCATATTGTGGCGTTGTACCACTTGGCACCACAAAAACTCGCTGATTTCGTATCCAGTATCTTTTTCTTATATTCGAGATCGTCCATCTTTTCCTTTGAAGTAATCTTTCAGTTTATTGTATTCCTCTTCCGGACAGAACGTGTCACTCTTGAACATCACATCCTTGACCCAGTGGTAGTGCGCTATGGGAGGTGGATGTGACTCACCGGGTATGTAGTACTCTTTGTAGTGCTCCTCCGCAAATTCCCATAGACCACCCTTGTCCTTGTAGAACAAAAATTTTGTCCAATCAATTTGAGTGTGCAAGGCACGTTCACTTTCACTGTAAAAACTGTCACGCAGTACATCCTGTTTGAACAGCATCATGGTGTAGGGTATCTCTTTATTGTCCAGAAACATCTGTGTCCTCAAAATGTGTTCCAGTGTCCTGTAGTACTGGTGTTCTTCGTCCCAGAAATGCCTACGATAATATTCATCCTTGTCCTTCTCCGGGTGTCCACCATACCATGTGCTCCATTGTAGGTCCTCGTCCCACACATAGTAGGTCACACGTCCTTTGACCTCATCTGCCCCTTTGTCCTTGGTTATAACTTCGTACCTGTCTGTGCCGGACCACATGATGTACATGTGATCTATCTGGGTGTGTTTCATGGCACTGTTGATCGCCGCACGTGAGATGGTCTCGTTGCCACTGCCTGACCTGCCCCTGTTCAGCATCGTGATTCCACCATTGAACCATGGAACATACGCTGGCCAACATGGCCAACCGTACCTAGTGAAACTGCATCCATGTGCTATGGTTTTGTTATGCATTCTTGCACTCCTCCCAGAAATCCGCCATCTCAGGAAATGTGTTGAGAAACCTGGTCAGGCGCCTGCGATCGTGTTCTTCAAAAAATGCGTAAAAATTTCTTTTGTGCTGTGCGCTCGTGTCAGCGTTCTCGCGCCAGTAGGCGAGATTGCGTCGCATCTTCTGGATCTCAAAGTCCTTGAATATGTGTAGCCCGTTTGACTCCCCAGAGTTCTGTTCCATGTATTCTATGTTGGCCTCGTGTATGCTCTGGTATGATTCCGGTAGCAGTGTTATCTGTTGCCAAGCCGGTTGCCTTAGCAGTGGCACGTCGAACCAAACACGTTGGTAGGTCTTCGAATAACGCTTACGTAGGTCCAGTATCTTCTCTAGTAATCGGTCCATACTTGTGATACTCAAGTTGTTGTAGGTGCATATGAAAGTTATACTGTTACGTTTGGGTATCCTATCTAGGAACTCCTCCACATTGTCCATCATGTAGTTGAAATCCAGTCCATGCCTTATGTACTCGGCACGTTTGCCAAACGCATCCACGCTCACAAACTGCATCATGTGTTCCACCTTCTCCTCCATACAGATGTTCTGTGCCATGTTGAAATACTTGGTCTTCAACTTCTTGTCGGCCGGACACATGTTGGATGTGACGTTGAGGTGTAGGTCCTGTTTGGGATGGTCCATTATGTACTGGAACACCTTGTAGGTGTTAACATCCATCATGGGTTCTCCTCCGGTCATGCGGAAATGTTTGAGGTTCTTGTAAAGCTCAGGCCACCAACGCCAGAAGGCATCAACGTATGGGTTTTCCTCCCTGTTGGGTATGGGACTCCTGCGACCCTGGAAGTGCTCGGGTGCGTTGTGTGGTGGGGTGGTAGGGTATTCCCCGTAACGTTCTGTCTCTTGTGCCCAGGTTGTGGAGAACTGCGGCGAACAGTAACTACACTTGAAGTTACAAGCGTGGTTGAAGTTTACCTCCACGTACCTGGGCATCCATGTCTCTGACAATGGATTCTGTAATATAGTCTCGAAGTCCTGCATGGCCCATGGTTCACCTGAGCGGTAGTGCCTGTCACTCATCTCACCGGTCTTCTCTATGTTCCAGCAGTATGAACAGCCCGACGGTTGTTCTCCACGCAACATCTGTTGCCTCTGAGAAAGTTTCTCCTGGGTGTTGTGCAGTGCGGCGGGATTGTCCTTTAATCTAGTCGCGTCTATCTCGTGCAGTGGTGGGTGGTAGCACGAGTTGGTCAGTCCCGTCGGCAGGTGTAGACTAACCTGGTTCCACTTGGCCAAACACATAGTCGGTGATACTGCTTGGAGTTTTTCTTTGGCTCGCAGAGCATCACTCTTGTAATCACTAGTACTCACGATCTTGCACTCCTTTGTTGACGTGTTCTGGCATGACGAAACGATAGAACCTGCTGTCTGCTTCATCAAATTCCGATATTGGTATATCTAGTTGCTGTCTAAGACTGTTGCCAAACAATTCTAACTCAATGTCAATGTTTGCTGGCTGTACGGTGGAATGGAAGTAGTCGGCCATCCCGTTGAGATCACTGACGTCGAAGTCATAGTTCTTGTGGTCCACCACAGTATAGAAACTGCCCATCCTGGCACCCAGCATGGCGAACTTGCCGTTGTCCACGTCAGCACCCACCGTGCACCACGTGGTCAGTATGCGTAAGTTTGTTGGCCATATTTTATTGAAATCCATGGGCGTGATTGGTTTTCCTTTATTGGTACACATCTTGACACCTTCCCTGAACCCTGCCACGAATGCCTGTTGTGGAGTTGAGTTTATGATTGTCTGTGAATAGCAGTTGTGCAGATTAGCATGTGGCACGCCCCAACAAAAATCTAGTTTGTCCTCTTCAGTTTCAGCGTTTTCGTGTGTCCTCATTGACAAGCAGGTCTCCTTGTCCCAACCCACCAGTCCACCGTTGCCATACACCAGTCCGTTGATGTTGTTCTTGGCCCTCCACCTGTGAACTGCTTTACGATCGGTCTTGTTCCAGTCTAGTGTCTCTAACAAAAATCTTTCGTTGATGATGTTGTCACCGTCCACACTGATGAAGAAATCGGTCTCCGCCAGTTCCGCCGCGGCCTTGTGTGCGGAATCGAAACCCACCACACCGTCAACACGCTTGGCCCAAGGCACCTTGTTCTTTAGATCCGCCCAGTTCTCTTCCTTGTTAGGTTCCCGGAAACTGATGTAAATGAAATCCAGGTCGCTTACTCTGACTCTATCAGCCATGTTTCTCCATTCTCTACTATTCCGTTGGGCCAGTGTATGTCGTCGTCTTCGAAACTGTAGCCTTTGTCCGCCTTCGCAAGGACACTGAATTGTGTTTTGGGTTTTGGTGGCGGGCGCAATTCAAACTCTGTGGATGACACCCAGTGGTAAGAATGCTCACCCTTGCTCAAAATTTCTTTCTTTTTCTCTAAACTGACCGTGACCTGTCTTCCCTCTATGCAGACCGTGTGCTGTTTCTCCACCCTCTGTGGTATAGACCGCAGAGCCTTAAGAAGTTCTGACATACATCTCCTTGTCGTGATAGTGCCATGGCCTGGCGATCCTTCTCTCGCCTAGGTATATCGCGTTGACATTCTGGTTGGGGTAAAGATAGTTGTTATGATCACCCACCCTGTCTAAACGGTTGACGGCGGGTTTATGGTGTAGGAACTTGAACCACTCGTAGTCGATCAGATACTTGTTAGTAGGATCCATCAACCTATAGGCCAGTGCGAACACAACATCAGTGCTGGGATAATCATCATGGCAGTTGATCAGCATCGTTGTCTTGACCTCTTGCCAGTTCATCGTTATGTGCCTGGCTGTATCAAAAAACTTTTGTGCGGTTTTGCTTTTCCTGAAGTACATTAGACCATTATACAGATTAGGCAAACAGTTTCTCACGAACAATGCCCTGTAGGGAGTGTTCTTGACTATTTCGTCCTTGTAGTTCCTACAGTCAACGCTGAATACCATGTCGTGTTGCCACAGGTGATACCACCACCAGTCAGTGTTTGTCGTCCATAGCATGTCGGCCTCTAACTTTATCGTGTGGGTGAAAGGGGTCATGTTGAAGACCTTGTGTTCGTTGGCCCATTTGATCTCATGATCCATGCTGTCATCCTGGTTCATTACCCTGACAACGTCCACCGCGGGGTTTTCGAACCTGCTGTTCTCATCCGTGATCACGCACACAGAATTCTCTTTGTTCCAACGCTTGATGCTCTGTGCGAGTTTTATGCTCAACTCCACATAGTCCGTCTTGCTGTTGTTCTGCGCGAACCATAGGAAACCCTTAGACATCGGCCAACTCCTTGTTGAGCACATGCACGTCCTGATGTTCCGTGTAATTGATCTGGTCGTTGCACTGCCAGGCGATGCCGCTGTCTGTGATTCGAACTACTTTACAAGTGGGCGGCAGGGTGGCTATGCTCAAGGGCATGGTGTCGTACGTGATGAATCCATTGACCTGCTGTAGTGCTATCGCGAAAGCGTAATCGTTCCTGAAGTTCCTGGCGCGTATCCTGTACATCTCGTTGAAGTAGTGGTAGTATTGCTTGACGTACTTCACAGTGTCAAAAATGCGTCTGGCCTTTGGACCCTTCTTGAAGACGAACACAGTGGCCCATACCATGTCTATCATGCTCCATTTCCTCATGTCGAAACTGCCAACGTCGGTGAGATCATGTGCGTCCTTGGAAATCAGGAAGTCATAATCGGTGTCCAGGAACTGTCTCAGATTGTCAGTGAAGGGGAAGTAGTCGATGTCCATCACTAATGTGACATCATAGGGTGAAAGTTCATAGGCCATGTGCCTGTCCACGTTGCGCCATTCAGATCCGTTCTTTGTATTTCCCAACTCGGGTTCAATGAACTTGTAATTGATGAACCCTAGGGGTTTTAATTTTTTATACGTGTCATAGTCTGTGACCACCGTGATTTCTAATTGCAAGTTACGTTTAACTAGTGAGACACAACGCTCTAGTATCTTGTGGTACTGTACTTCCGGTGTGTCGAAACAAAAAAGTAATACACCCTTGGTCATTAGTCACTCCTTTTTCCAAATGTTTTTGACATTTGATGATACGAACTAATGGCCTCTTGGTTTCTTTCTATCAATTTTTTAAGGAATACATGGGGATCTGTGATCTCCACAGGATTTTGATTTGTGTCTAAAACAAAAAACTTGTCTGCGGTTTCCTTCAGTGTTCTCACCAAACAGATCGTTTCAGCGTCCGCACGGAAGATGTGTTCATCATAAACCACTACAAGCCGTGAATGTGCCTTTTCAAGTGCGTTGCGTTTGGCAACTGCTATATTATAGGATAAGTCTGATTGTTTTTTTAGTTCGCCGATGTCCATGCCACAATTATACAATAATTATGGTGCGGAATCAACCTGGTAAAATTATTATACTACAGTATTGCTTACCGTCGCAGTCGAGCTTGGTGCGTGTCCTGTCGCCAGACCCTCTGAGGTGTTGGGATCCAGTGTGAACAGCGTGGTCACCATCCTTGGCGTGTCTTTCGCCGCCGCCGGTACACCCGAAGTGTTGGGTGACGTGTACTGTGTGTCCGCCGCTGGGTCAGTGGCCACCATCCTGATGGTCATGACTGTGGCTGATCCCACCGCCGCGTCCAACTTGGCCGCTATCTCCACCGTGTTTGACGTGTAGCTGGCGTTGTCTGATGTGAGTTTGATCAGTACCGTGTAACTTGTTGTTAGATCATGGAAACCGTTCGCAAGACCGTTCGTGGTCAAACTCTCACCTGATCCTGATCTAGTTGTGCTTTGTGCGCCGATGTCGATGTTGCCCAGTGCCGTGCCCAGGTCTATGAATGCTTGGTCCTTGGGATTGGTAGATGCCTGTGTGGTTCCAACTGTGACCCTGACTTTACCACCTGCGTTGAAGAAGTGTCTCATCTTGTCCGCATTGGCGAATGTGACAGAAACTTCCTGTGTGGCCGACGTGTCCCAGCCCTCTGATGCTGTTGTCACGGTCTGTAGTGCCGATGAAGTTGTGAGTGCAGTGGCTGATGTGCATCCTGCCGCGACCGAAGCCGCCAGTGTGGCTAGGTCTGCCTCTACCGCCGCCTTGATGGCTATGGAGTCTCCCGCTGAAACCTGTGCCCTAGTGGTCAGTGTGTCGTTGGTGTGATTTCCAATGTTGTCCATTCCAGTGAATAGTGTGTTCCAGTGTGATGCAAGTATGGTGTCACCTGCTCCTATTGTGTCTATGTGTGTCTGTCCAAGACCGTATGCCCCTGAACCTGTTCCCGCGAAATGGTTGTACCCGTATGGTGAACTTGAACTGTTCACAAACGTGTTGTATTCATCATCTAAAATCTTTTCCCCTGCTACGTATCCCATAATGTTATTTCACTCCTATCACGCACTCAGTTAGTGCTGTTTCTTCGTTATATTTATGCTTAATCAGCCTTCCCAGGGTGTTAAAAGCGGTACATTCGTCGATGTTGGCCACCCGGGCCTCACCGTTGCCAGCACTCACTATGCGGTCTCCCGCCTTTCCCGTGCCCTTGATTTTAACAAAAACACGTCCCTTTAAGGCTATCATAGGATGTGTGTCGTTGTTTCCGGCCTGTGCATTCATCAAGAACGCTGGTGATTCCGAAACAACACCAAACACAGCATCATCTAATTCTTTTGTACATTTCGTGATTTCTGCGTGGCCACCCAAGATCACCACATCACCCACTGCCAACTCACAGTCCGCTTCGTATCTCTCGGCCAAGTCAGCGTATTGTGCCGCTGTTGATGTGGCATGCACCACATTGGCCCTGATGTCCACTAGCGTGGGTGCTTCCAGTTCCGTGTTGGTCTGTGACGACTTAAATGCTGTCCAGGCACCTCCCGCGTTTCCGTAGATCGTTGTTCCGTCGTCAGCGAATGTCTCGTCCCACACCCAGTACAAGTCTTGCTCTGTGGCCGACGATGTCTCTCCCCTGTTCACTTTCAAACCTGTGTAATTTGGCATTCCAGAGGCACTTGAAACGTTCCTGTTCAATTCTATGATGTTGTCTTCCACGGTCAACGTTGAAGTGTTGCTGGTCACGGTATCACCGTCTATTGTCAGGTTACCTGAGATCCTCAAATCATTTGTGACTGTTATGTTACCGGTGGATCCCGTCATGGTCATCACTGTCTTTGTGACACCGCCGTCATTGACCTTGAAACTGATGTCCCCGTCCTCTGTCACGTTGGCTATGGAGAAGTTGTCACCCGACATGGTCATCTCGATGTCGTTGCTGGCACCTATCCTCAGTCCATTGTCATTCTGTATCTCCAGGTGTCCCGTAGTGGAATCGTTCTGGTCCGATCTCAGGAAGTTGGCCACCGCGACACCGCCCAGTGCGTCCGAGTCCGTGGCTGTTCCCCTGAACTTGGCGTTTGAAACTGTGCTTGAAAGTTGTATGCCCTGTGACACTGTTGAGAAGCCGGCCGCTGTCAATGCCACCGCGTTCGCTTCTGTGGTGCTAGGTGTGAAAGCGAGATTTGATATCACACCCACTACAGTGTCCTGTGTGACTAATTTTAAGATAGATCTGAACACACCACCGTTGTCCTGTACCACTTCTGTCACAACCTGGGTAACGCCCGAACCCGCTATGGATGTTGGTCCAATCAAGGTCCACGCACTACCAGTGTAGACGTACAACTGATTGTTGTTTGTATCGAACCAGAGATCTCCCTGTACTGCATTGGTGGGAGATGTGGCGGAGTTGGTTGTCGAACCCACTGGTTTCCATTTGGCCCCGGTGTAGACGTTGATCTGCTTGTTGGTCTGGTCGAACCACAACTGTCCCTGTATCTTGTTGACAGGTGCTGTGGTGTTGTTGAAGTTCTCTAGCACCTTGACGAAGTTCTCGTTCAGTCGTTCACCGAAACCGGCGTAGCCCTTGCCGAACAGTGTGAGGTCCGTCGTGGCTGTGTCTATGGTTCCGTCTGGCAGAGTTACTAGTAAAGTGCCGAATGTGTTGTTAATTTTATACGCCATGTACGGATATTTATGCTTGTATCAAAGGCTTTACTTGTAGGCTTTGTCGTAGTTGAAGGCAATCCTGTGTAATAATCTAGTGTTCATATGCGGGAAAGACCAGCGTTTATGTATGCTGAGCCACTGTTCAGAGATCACAAGATCACCATCTTCCCAGTCGTGATGATACATGTACTTCTCCTGTAAAACATGATTTTTAAGATCGTTGTATATTTTCTCCCATTCGTCTTTTGTTGCTCCCTCCACTATATCAAATGCCTGCAGGAAAGGAAAATAAAGTCCTGTTTTTCCTTCTATGTTTGTGTGAACCAAAGGAACGGGATTATCATAATTGATTCTGTTGTGCCCTACTTGTTGATCACTGAATGTCCCTGATTTGTATCCCGACGCGTACTTTATGCCAGCAACTTTTTGCTTCATGTTGTCCGAAAGGTCATCGTACGCCATTGCTTGATTTAACCAAGTTGTCCTAGACCCTTTTGAACCTTTGACAGCATACAGCCAAACAAAAGGGTATCTAAATTTGGCACTGGTGTGATGAGTGTGCCAATCCAATACTTCTTCATGACCAAAAAGACCGCCTTTGCCTGTGTGATTTTTTTCTCCCGTGACTCTGAGAACACCCGGTGCTACCAGTGTCCGTTCCTTCTCAAACTGGTTCCTACCGTGATCTAGTTTTACTTTACCTATTGCTGATGTTATTCTTATCTGATCATCTATTGTAAGACTCTGATTCTTGAATATGACGACTAGATGTTTGTTACAAAGTTTTGCCACTTCGTATAAATCATTTTCAGATAAATCTGAGATATTTTCTATTATCTCAACTGCCCATCCAGTTGGTGCTATATCACAAGGCATCGTTGTAGTCCCCTGTAATCATTGTCTGCAAAAGATGTGGTATGGGACTTCGCCTTCAATGTCTGTGCTATGTATTCATCATCAAAAAAGGTCCATAATAGTCGACCATATTCCAAGTAGAACATGTCATTTTGATTGATGTCGGTCCACTGTGTGTTTGGTATTTCACGGAATTCACATATGGTGTCATATGCGAATTTGTCCTTGTTTGAATAATATGAAAGGTAAAGTTTACCACAGTGTTTTTTCAATATGTCAACAGTGTCTATTATGTCTTGTAGTCTCATGTGTGTCAGCACCGAAAAAGATACACACACATCATAACTGGAATCGAGTTCAAGTTTCTGTTCTCCATTCGGATTATACATGGTGTTGAATGTGTCACAATGTATCCATTTGTGCTGTGGCCATTTCTTTTTATTTTGTTCAATGCACTTTGCCCTAACATCTATACCGGTGTAATCGTCATGTGGTTTGAAGTTTAGGAAACTGCCATATGCACAACCAAAATCCAATACCTTTTTATTTTCGAAAGTTGTGTATTGTTCGAAATAACTTCTTATGTCATATTTTTCTTGTAATTTAATCATAGTTTTATAAGGGGCCTCGTGTATCTACTGAAAGGTGTCACATATCCTTCTAATCTGTTGTTGTAATTTTCATCCTTTTTCATCAAGTGTAATGTAAGTCCTATTTTGTAGTCACTGCCTTGTTTCCTGTAATCTGCAGGAGCATGTAGTACACTAGCATCATGTATTATAGCACATCTTGGCTTCCATGGTAATATTTTTTCTATTGTCAATCCTTCATATACAGTCGTTGGTATGTGATCTGGCATTATCTTTTCTAAAATTTTTTGGTCCTTTGTGTTTTCATCTAACCCTTCAACGCCATATTCCTCGTAGGACTGATGTCTGATCACGTTGGCATAATTGGCGAAACTTCCTATGTCTCTGCCTCTCATGAAGTGCGTGGCCCTTCCTCTATAACGCTGGTTGAAAGTCAGATAGTGAGTCTCGTCTATTTTGTCTAAATCTATTGGAATGATTATGTCCTTGTAGGGCCTGTAACCGTTAAGGTGTGTGACGGCATCTGTGTGCAGTCCATATGGCTTAACAGACTTGAAGAATTGATCCCCGACACTCATGGGATCATCTTGTGCTATGTCACTATAAAATATGACCTCATTGTCGAAGTGTTCATAGATTTTACGCCTCACTATTGATGATATCTCAGGGATCAACATTGGAAAAGTGATGTGTAGGACGTGTCCATTTATGTTGTATCCTATCCTGTCAAAATTATCCGAGAAGAAGGACGACAACGTTTGGCGTTCATTCTCATTTATAAAATCTTCAACAACATACGACTCCTCATACTGGTCCTCGAACATCGTTGTGTCGGGATCATGTATGATGTCCATTTTCTTGAGTTGTTCCTCTGTGAAAGGTCTATCAGTTTTGTATATCGGCATAATAAGTCCTTGCGTTGCAGGCCTCGAAATTTATTTCGCTGAATACTGTGTTTGGTTTCCAATCTTTGACTTCCTTGAACATGCGAATAGAAACATTGAGTTTCCTACTTGCACCATGCAGGTTGTAATTGGATGGTCCATGTATAACAGACGAATCTTTTATAATTGCGTTTCCGGGTATGTTTGCCTGTGTACTCTCTATTGTGAGTCCTTCGAAATATGATTTTAGGAACCGCGATCCTATATGTTTCTCTAAAAAGTCATGATCGATCTCATTGCCATTCAAATACTTAATTCCAGGAAGATTATAGGAGTCACGTAAAACATTTGAATAAACATTTGTGCCTGTTTCCGTAGCACCTTTCCTGAAGTGTGTCCCTCTCATATAGCATCTTTGTTCCATTGTGTAGGTGAATGTCTCTGCGTCATTTTCGATCCACAGAGGAAGTATTATATCCTTCTGGGTGAGCCATCCTGGAATGTGTGTTATTGCATCTGTGTGTGGTCCGAATGCTCTGGTCTGTTCGCAAATAAAATCTGCACTGTGAGGATTCACATCGTTGTGCAATTCACTGTACAGTTTGAAATTGCCAAAGTGTTGCTGTATTTTTGGAAAAAGTATTTCCCTAATTGCAGGATCATTGTGAGTATCGCCGATAAATTCCAGTTCTTTGTTTTGTAAGTAAAATCCTTTTTCGTGTTTAGTTTTATAATACCAATCCACTATAAATTTTACTTCTTCATGGCTGAGAAAATTTTCAATTTGATACGTGGACTCTTCGGGAAACACGCCTTCCCATAATGTTTCTTTGGTATTATGAATTGTGTCCAATTTTAACCTCCTCGAAATATGTATCATGTATGCCCATGTGGAACACTATCCTTTCCTTAGTCGGCGGACGTACGCCGTGCCTGACTTGTGTGTTTATCACCGTCATGTTGTGATAAAGAACTTCTGTACCATCCTCAAAATACAGTTCTCCTGTCATTTCTGTAAGTGGGATCACCACAGATATTTTACTCATTGTATCTTTGTGTAACGGTAAGTTGCCTCCGGGCATCACTCTGAAGAAATTACATCTCCATTCTTTTGGTCTTATGCCCATGTAATTCCATATCTTTTTGATTTCTCGTAATAATGGTCTATCAAATTTCTTTATAACTTGCACAAAAAATTTGTTATTTTCCCAACTCATGTATTCCTTGTAAAGTTCATTACTGTCTTCCCAACCAGCATCCTCGATATAATTACGGAAAAAAACAGGATCTGTCTTGTAGTCTGTTTCAATATAATTAGGCATCCGGCACCTCCCACGGGATGATTCTTTTTGCTTCGGGCATCCAATGTCTATCAGCAATATCCAAACTTTTCCATAATTTATATTTGTTGTCTAACTGTAAAGATATTTCGTGTTGACTCTGAAACATTATATCTTTTACCCATTTGTAATGGGCATATGGCAGTGGATGCAAATGTCTGTCGCCTTTGTTTGAATCTTCATCAGAGAATTGATCCGGATAAAGATATTCAGCAAAATCACGTAGACCAAGACTTTTCTTGTAAAATAAAAATTTATTCCAATCAATCTTTTGCTTCAAAGCATGTTCAGACTTTGACTGTTGCACTTCGATAGGCAAAGTTCTTGTGTCATATATCATCATTGTGTATTCTATGCCTTGCTTATCTAAAAACATCTGTGTGTAAAGAATATTTTCTAGAGTCTTGTAACGATCAAGTGTGTCGTTTGCTTGTGAGTTATAGTGTCCGTTGTAAGTTACTGTCCAATTATAGTCAGGATCAAACATCGACCAACTATCCTTATCATTAGTGATATCATGGTTTCCTTCGGTAAAAACATCATGCCTGTGTGGTGCTCCCCACATGATATAAATGTGATCTATACCTTTGTATTTCATACAAGAGTTAACAACATCACGTGCTATAGTTTCATTTCCTATACCAGGCTTACCTAGATTAATAATTTCCGCATCGTCCAGGTAATCGTGTATGAAATCTGGCCAGGTTGGCCATTTATACCGTGTACTACAATGTCCGTGTGTAATTATTTTTTTCATTTTTTCTTAAAAACCAAATAGTTAAATTTTGGAAGTATATTAGGATGTTTGTGAAAATAATCCATGTCTTCCGGATTGTAATAATCAGAAATTTCTCTTACATCTGCTGTTAGTTTTTCATCGAGAATTAAACCATACTGTGCGAATAACAGTATCCAGTACTCCCTGTCTTGTGTGTTAACATGATGATGTCCGGGCGTACCCTTGGGTGGTGTATGGAGTATTACCATATCACCTAATGTAAAATCAGGCATGTAATTGTCAATGAATTGTTCCTCGATATGTTCGCAAAAATCAGTTGAGAGTACAACATCAATTTCTTTTTTAAAATTCGATGGGCCTAATGTGTAATCATGGCAAAACAAACTCTGTTTAACACTGTCGTCGGCATATAGGTTCACAGCATCAGTGTCTCCGTCTATGCCATATGCCTCCGTTCCTTTACTAATTAAATATTTTACAACATCACCATTGGCGCATCCTATATCTAACACGCGTTTACCAATACAAAATTTATCTAGAATTGGTACATCAATACTACTAAAATTATTTGTTTTTGTCCTTCCTAAATGTGTTGCAACACTAGACATCTAGATCCTCCTGTGTAAGGAATGATATTATAATATGTGCCCTGGTTGTTGAACCTTTATTCCAGGCGCTGTGTTTCAGCCCTTGGTTCAGGAACCAGCACTCTCCAGGAAGCATTTTCTGTTCGTGCTTAATTCCATTTCTGTCAATGACGTGGAAACCACAATCGTCGTTCGTTGTCAACGGTATGTGATATCTTACGGAGTAATCCGTGTTGTAATCTATGTGATCACCGATGAACGCACCGGGATCCATGATGGCTATCCTGGCCCTTGTGTGTTCTGCTCTAAAGCTCTTCAGTACTTCTTCTATGTAAGTGCCTTTCACCCAATCCTTGACCCTGTTGTAATGACGTTCATCTAATCTACCTTTTGGAATTTTTTTGTCATACACACGGTCCTCCATGTCCGGATTGTATTCGGTCAGTGCTATCTGTTTGTAGGGTGAACCATTCACTTCATACTTGCCCTGCTTGTCTTTAACTATGTAATTTTCGTATGGTTTCACATAGTTCCTGTAGTCCCATGCCATGCGTTTGTTACCTAGTGCCTTTGTTATCTGACTATCTTTTTCATACAGTTCAGATTCTGCAACATCATTGTTGACCAAGAATTCGTATGCGTCCTCTATGCTCGTGAATTTCAACCCAAATGCTTTTTGTAACTTTGCGGTCTTTCCGCCCACCAACTCGCCATACCCCTCTTTGACTTTCAGATCATCCTCCTGTACAGGCATTTGCCTCACTATCTCATTGATCCTATCGGCATCAAATGTGTAAGGTAGTTTTTTAAATGCAGGCAACTGATCTCTCTTTAACATAAATCTGTCCATACCTTGTATTGCCAGCACTCGTCAAAATTTGGATTACATACAGCGATCTTTTCATCCTCCATGTGCCAGTCTGTTCCTGTTCGTGTACTAACGTTTTCTATAAATTTTTTCAAGTGCCTGGGAGATCTACACCTGCTTATGAATGCTTTTTCAAATCCTATTTTTTTTGCGATGTCCAGTTGTTGCATTATCATTTCACAAACATGATCGTCACCTATGATTTTAGATGTCCTACGCATTAAAACAGATTCATAGTACCTGTTCAGTATTCTGCATTCTTTTTCTGCAAAGTATTCAGGACGATGTATTATACTACTGAAGCCAATTATGTTGTCGTCTCTCTCATAGATGCTGATTGCTTCAAACCCGAACCAGTCTAAATCTTTGTAGTTGTCGGATAACCTGTCCGATTCGCTGAATTCTATCTCGTTCAATTTCCTCAATACCTCTGGTCTTTCATGGGGTAAGAATGTGGAAGAGGTCGCAGGTTTATGGCTGTCTAAAGGTTTCAACATGATCCCAAAACTCCTTTTTCTTTTTGCCATGCACCAGTAGATGCACCCTCTCCTCATCTGAATTGTTCTCCACATAGTGTTCGTAGTGTATGTTCAACACCAACGGCATGCCTGGCACGTACTTGACTTCCTTGTTGTTCAGCACGAAACGGTTACCCCGTGGATAACTTAAACATATGTTGAGTGGCTCTAGCCAATTCCTATCGGGCACATCTACGTGCTTCGTGATGAAACCTTTTGGTTTGATAACTAGGAATCTTATGTCATCTATCCTTGCATAGGGTAAACTTTTCACCCATTCTATTGTGCGTGGACAACGTTCGCCAACGTCAGTGACCCTCGGTCTTTGTTTCCTTCTGTCATACTCCCAATGGCTGTTCGTCTTGTCAGAGTCAAAACCGTAAAGTGTCACTGCACACCAATCTTTGTGCCCATCATCTGGCCTGTGGACGACCAATCGGTCTTTGATCAATTCGTATTCCGTGAGTAGTTGCTTAACAGGCACATCGAAACCCATTTCAACATACTCAACACTGCTGGATCTATTAAATTCTTGCGTAATCATGATGATCCTTGTGGTTCCCTTCAAATGGTGCAACCAAATTTATCAATAAATTGTTTGCAGGACCTTTGGCATCATGTCCGTAAAAGTTCAGTATACCAAAACCCACATATGAAAGAATAAACAACATTAGGTTAATTATAACTGCATTTACGCCAAAAAGCAATGATGTAACAATCCAGTGTGCGGCAAAAATAAATTTACCGTATCTATGGAAGAACATTACCCTTGGATTTTTAATTAAATCATTGATATATTTTCTTGGTATTTGTTTTACTTTCCATAAACTGAGTAGTATCACATACCAAGGATGATTTTTAGGACTGTGAGGGTCCTTTTCCGTATCAGCATGTGCATGGTGTATCCTATGCACCCCCGCCCATGTCAGAGCACTTCTGCCTCCGCATAGTAATCCAATGTATAAAAGGACGACTTCACCTAAAGGATTCGTCTTGTAATTGTTATGGGCGAAATATCTATGGTATCCGTAGGTTATTCCCACTGCGGCTAAAACCCAATATGTCATGTATCCGTACAATATTATCATTTGAAATATTTATAGCCCTCCCAATCGTGTGGTTTATTCGCATGATGAGTGAAGTGTACAAACTTTATGTCGGGGTGGAACTCCCCTCCTAGATATATGTAATCATTGTTTGTCAGTAACTGGTACTTCATTGTTGTTTTGATTTGCCATTGCTTGATGTCTTTGCCATTGATTACAACTTCGTCACTGCACCAACGTGTGACCCAACTTCTAGGCAGAAGTTTGAGTTCTAATCTTTCGTAAACCGAATCTTCCACAAAATACTGTTCACCATTAATGGGTCCTTTGGTCACTCCATTATCAATGTAGTGCCTCTGCCATTTCAAATGGTCCTGCATGAATTTCTCATAGATATATTTGCAATCTGTGGGATAGTATTTGAAAAATCCACCATTGAGTTTGTAACCCTCACGCTCGGTGTCCCTCCACCAACCCGGTATTGACAGAAATTCTCCACGTTTGATCGGATACTCGAACATTTCCTTGTAGTCATTCACAAGCAAAACGTCTATGTCCATCACGACTACAGGCTCATCGATATCCATGTTCATAACTGACATCTTGTTCCACTGCATTAGTATGTCGTCCTGTATAGGCTCCCTTATCCAATGAAAATCATATTCAGGTAACTTCGACTGTAAGTAGGTTTCGTACTCAGGTCCGTACCTATCACCTATCCTCACTGCAAATATCTTCATGCAATCTCCTGTTTGCAAGGCGTGGTGCCTTTTATGTAAAAACTACTTGTATGAGTTTGTAATAATTGTTTCAAATCTTCGAGAGCATCTATCAACTGATCCAATGTGTATCCGGCGTGTGACACGTGATAACTGAATATGTTGCTGACGTCGAAGAAAACATTTTTTCCTTTGATTTTTTCAATGAGTGCGTTGTAGTTTTTGGCCCTTCCTTTTGCCATTATAGTTTTTATGATGTCCATCGCCCAATAATCAATATTGTGTTTATTACTCATCTTGTATTGGAGCATACGCAGTGCTGTCCTATCACCATATTCTTTCTTGAACTTCTTCATATCGTAGTCCGGATAATGATTTTGTAGGAATCCATGGTTATTAAAAACTATAGGGTGTTTTGATACTTCGCTATACTTTTTTATTTGCTCCATGCTCATGTGCATCTCAACTATGTTCTGCTTGATTTGTATGTTTTCCTTGCAGTAGTCATAGAACACAATATCTCCCCAAAAGTTTAGCCTGTCCGCAAATATTTCTCCACTATATCCAGCCGACGGAGTGAAGATCAGATCAAATTTCTGCTTGGGCAGTTTACCTATAAGTTCTGTATTTTCTGAATAGAAACGAGGTCTCATTCTTTTCATTAATATTTTTGTATAATTGTCCTTGGTATGCAAATTAACACTGTCTACCCAGCCTTCTGGCAGTCCCTTGATGCTTAACCAAAGTTTACGTTGATGTGCTTTCTTCCTACGTAGGTGCAGGTAGGACCATGCTTTTGCTTTACGTTCCTCGTGTGTAAAGTTTTTTATTTCAGGGCGATTGTGAGGCTTCACCCAGTATGGTGTGTAATCGTCATGTATGTTTTCCTTTGACCTTTTGAATTTCTTCCAAACTTCCCATATAGATGGTCGCCCAAGGTCCCTCCATTTTTTAAGATTTAATTCGATGTGCTGTCCATTCAGTTGCGTGAAGTTGAGGCGAGAAATAATGTGTCCTCTACAATATTCACCTGTCTTTGCCCACTCGTAAAAACTCGTTATTGGAGAAACACTAGCAGTCATGTCAAAGATCATTCCAGACATGCATATCATTGCGTGTGTGTGGTCATCACAGGATTCTAGCACATCCTGTAATTCACTTTGGAGGCAAAGTTTCTGTACGTGCCCCGTCCCAGAGCCTGTGATCCCTCCTGAAGTTTGTAGCACTGTCATCTGTACCTGTTTCTCAACAATAGAGTTCCACTTCATCGAGTCAGGATACATCACTATGAAGACAAGATGTTTTAATTCTTTTACTGTCTTGGTCTTGCAGGTGTTATCAAGCCAAGTTTTTTTGAAGTGTGCAAAATTTTCCATAATACCTTATTTCCATGTCACTATTTCGTCATAATCAGGAACATTGGGATTCTTGTAGTACGGCAGTTCACCATCCTTGTATCCTATGCCTAGAAGGAACGCCACATTCTTGAAACCATGACGCAAAGGTGAGAGAATATTGGTGAAATTTTCTATATCATGATAGTAACATTTGCAGAAACTTGCGTGTAATCCTTGTTCGGCCGCAAGTAGTGTTGTTCCGTAGCCGTGCATAGAGGCCGCGATCATCCATTGTTCATTGTCCTTGTAGTCTATCATCAATCTTTTATAGTTCTTGGATAATTGCTTTTCGGTGGGGAAGCCGGGTACCTGATAGTAGACCAAAAGGTACGGCGCAGTGACCTGTTCGTTGAAACTGTAACCTTGATACTTGGCACGTATTTTTCTGTTTGCTATTGATGGATCATCACGCAGTGTTTCTCTGCCTGCTTTCCACTTGTAATATATTTCTCTGAGTTTATCTAAGTTTCCGTGATCCTTGCCTCCTGGGGCAAAATTACGTTTATCATATCCACTGACCGTCTGCATTGCCACTGTTTCTTTTTCCTTCGTGTGTTCTGGACCATACACATCTATGTTGTACGCCCAGAGATTGTTCTTGGTGGGCACCATGTCGTGTGCGTCCCTGAGTATCTGATCTATCTTGTCTCGTCCTGGATCATCTGATTTGAAATGATGTATGTTCTCACGGAACTTCATCAGTTTCTTTAGTTCGGTCATTTCTTAACTCCCATTATCATGAATCTTGTGTACTTTTCTTTCTCCAACTCAAACGCACGGATGTTTTCCAGCCTACTGTCATACTGTTCGGTGAACTGATCCAGACCTGAAACACAGTTGATGTGCTGTTGTATCTCTGTGTAGTTGTTGCTCTGTAGCACGAACAATGTTTTCGACGGTGCTGTGTCCATGGACTTATACAATAAATTTTGTTCTATGTGTTCACAACTGGTGTTAATTACAATGCTAAAATGTTTGTCATTCAGATCAAGGTCGGCAATATCTTTTTCAATGAAAGTTATCTCAGGAAAAAGTGTTTTCCCTATTTTTTTCGCGATAGGATCAAAATCATACGAGTAAATGCTGTCTATCGGTTTAAGATTAAAATTTGTTGAGAGCAATTTCGCCATCAAACCATACCATCCTCCCAGTACTGCTATGTCAATACTGTCTTTTGTCTTATTTTTGAAATGGTAAGGATACTGATTGAGACAATCAATCAACCATGTCTTACAGTCATATTGGTTCTGGCTAAAACATTCAAAAGCATCCAGTAACCTTCCAGGAAAATGTTTAGCAATTCTTTTGATGTCCTTGTAGGCATTTATTGTTGTTTGATCATATGTCATTTGTACTTGCCATTATATATAACTATGGCGCTATTATCTACCTTTTGATACCAGCTGGTTATTTTATCGGTCCTGATAGGACTGTATTCAACATTTTCATTATAGATGTATCTGTCTATGCCCGCGTATAGTCTAAGGTACATGTCCCTGTGTTTCATGAATTTCTCAAATATGTGTGCGTGATTGCTCCAACGCATCACACTGCTGTTCACCAACGTGTTCTGTGTCATGCGGAATTCCAACAGTGGTATGTTCTTGGGTTTCCACGGTGTGCTGTCCAACACAGAGAACTTGTCAAAATCCTCGCATAGGAAGTCTATGTTGCTTTTGATCTCGATGTCTTGATCAAAGAACAAACTATCGCCCGTGTTCTCGAGCAAGGCCAGTTTATGCCAAACTCCTCGAAGATGAGGATGTTTCACTTGCACGTCATACTCCTCGACCGGATTGTCTGTGTAGCAATAAAATTTGTGTGGCACGGTAAGGTGTTTTTCCACTGATTCTTTAAGTTTAGAAGTGAACTCCCTAGGATATTTGGTCCCCCAGTTCACACAGTATACCGATAACATGTTACCTGTTTTTTTCTAGTATCTCTCTATAGGCCAATAGCACATCAAGTGGTGTCTTGGCCTGCCTTATCACAGTCTTTATATCATTGTTGTTGCTATCTTTGACTACATCCTTCTCAAATATTTTCAATTTCAATGAAAATAACTGTTCGGCCTGTTTCTTGGGATCATAGTTAATCACAAATTCCATGACCGAATCGAAGTTCTGCATGGGCTTGTCTTCGATTTTTTGTTTTAACTTTGCTTCAACAACACGATTGAGTTGCTTGTATGCTTCTTTATTCCTAGAGATTGTTGTATCTGCTATCTTGGTCACTGGATATTCTTTGATCAGATCCTTGAAGTCAGGATGACTCATGTCCGTTGACAGGTAATGGTTTATTGCTTTCTCACCTTCCTTGTAGATCACCTCGACTGTTGTGTTGTTGGCATCTGTGTAGTATGCCTCAATTATTTTTCCTGAAAATATTGCCATCGCTTAATCCTTTTGTTTACATTATATGGCACTCGATGCCATAAGTCAACACTTATGATTTGTTGATTTTGAAGTTGTAGGTGTTCACCGTGGAAGGTGTCCCATCTGGGAATTCCTGTGCCCTGTAATCATTTGCCCCTGCGAAAAAAGTCTGGTAATTACCACTGCCACCGGTCAATCTTGTATTCACCATGGCCGACCCCCTGTTGGTGCCACTGCCATCTATGTTGTACCTGATCTGGTATCCCGATGAGGAATTGACCACAGCGTTGTTTATGTACTCCTGGAACAGTGTTCCTATCTCGGCCTCGGAATACTGTTTTAGATTGTTTGATGCGTCTATGTACAGTGGTGGATTGTATGATCCCACCTCGCCATCTATCTTGTGCAAATAGTAGTTCGTGACTGTTGTGGGCTGATCCAATGGTTCGGCTATTCCATCCGCCGTATACAACGAAGTGTCTGCCCTAGAATCAGAAAAAACCGGTGTAGATGAAACCAAAGTGGAACCTGTCACACTAGTTGTCGTTGCGATATGATATGTTCCCGCTTGTGCCGAGGTTGTTGTTCCAAGTGCTAGTACATCTATCGTTGGTTGAACAAATGTGTCAATGAAATCCTGTTCCGTCATGGCCTGTACCTGCGTTCCATTCCAGTATATTGGAAATGTCTTCCCTGTGTCGGACGTGGTGATGGGCGCTGAAGCCACTGTTTGCGTAATACGTTGGTATGAAACTGTTATTTCGCTGGGTTCTGCTGTTGTGGCTTCCGATGGAAATGCAGTGGTGGAAAGTGATGCCGCTCCGGCTTGTAACCTTGTGTCGTCTATCGATGTTAGATTACCTCCAGATCCCACGACCGTAAGCGTGATGGCCGGTGATTGGGCATAGTAGTAGGCCGCTAGTCTGTAGATGTTGTCGAGATCACTGCTCTTCATTTCTTGAAGTTGTGATCCATTGTAAACTAAAGGTGTTCTAACGGTCATGTGTTATCTAGTATAAACTACTCCGCGAAATAGTTCAACCATAAAATTACGCTCCTGCGCCGTATATGGTCTTTAGTACCGCTCCCGTACTGCTCAGGATCTGTAATGATGTGGATGATGCGAACATAGTTGACGTCACTGTGCCTGTATCGCCTGTCGTTACCACTGTACCTGTAACATTTGGTATGGTAATGGTCCTGTCCGCTGTTGGATCTGCTACGGTCAATGTAGTTTCGAAAGCGTTGTCGGTCGCTCCTTCAAATATTATCGTGCCCGCTGTGGTAATGTTGATACCTGAAGTTGTCACAGCACCCGTAATTGGTCCCGTGAACGCTGTGGCATTTACCGTTCCCACCACGTCTAATTTTGTGCTAGGTGTTGTTGTGCCTATACCTATCCTAGATTCCGCACCATCGATGGTCATCACAGTGGTGCTGGTTCCACCATCGTTGACCTTGAACGTGATGTCTGTGTTCTGTGCCGTGTTTGACAATATCACACCGTTGCTGTCAACTGTGATAGAAAGATCATTGTCAGCACCCACGGTCAACCCTGAGTCATTTACAATACCTAAAGTACCTGTGGTGGTGTCGTTGGCGTCTGATCTAAGGAATGATGCCGCCGCTATGCCGCCGAGCTTGTCTGCGTCTGTGGCAGTACCGTGCAATTTGATTCCTGAAGGTGAAGTTGTGAATGTTATTCCCTTGTACACAGTTGGGAAGCCTGTTATCGCTGTCTGTGGCGTGAACTCTGTGTCTGAAACTATGGCTATCAGCGTGCCATCACTGTACCATTTGGTGATGGGTTGGCTGGCTGTTGTTGAATCAGTAACAGCCTCAAACACGAAACCGTTCAAAGAACCAGTCGATGCCGGTGGTCCGACCAGCACACTCTGTGAACCATCATAGAAGAATAGTTGTCCTATGTCAGAATCGATCCAAAGATCTCCCTGTTGTATTCCAGATGGTTGTGTGGGTTGATACGGAACGTTTCCTCCCGCTGGTACGAAAAGGTTTCCTGTGTATACTTTCAATCTGTTGTTTGTTGAATCGTAGTAGAGCTGTCCCTGTATGGGCTTGGTTGGCTCTGATGTTCCTGCAAAATTTTCTAATAGGTGTAGGAAGTTCTCTGCGATCAGTTCTCCGTAACCCGCATAGCCCTTACCTATGAAACTCAGGTCCGTCTGTGTGTTGACCACACCATCCTGTACTATGTACTGGTTGGGTGATGCCGACGAGTTGGTCTTGTTTACTGTATAGGCCATCCGTTAATATCCAGTGTTACCGCCCGCTGTTGTTCCACTCACTGTGTTTGATGTTGACAGTGCCGTTGAACTCGTCTCAGTGAACGTGGTTAAACTTTGAATTCTTAGTGTGTAGTCGATCTGTATCAACCTGTTAAGTGATTTCTGTACTGGGTGGAAGATCACATGTGTCAGTAACTTGTTGGTGGCACCGTTCTCAGAGCCTTCCCATGACTTCAGTCCCAGTTCATCGAACACATAGTCACCGTTGAAGTTGGTCGTGTTGTCGAAGGACGCCTGTCCTGTGGGTTCACCGTAGTCCAGTGTACATGTACACACGATGTCAGTGAACTTGTTGCCTGTGATGTGCCTCACTTCCATCTTGTTCCTCGTGGTGTCCTTGTTGGTGGTTGAGTTGTTGTCGATCACTTTGTAATAGGTCTGGTTGTATAGGGTGGCGTTGGTCCCTGTTGAGTTTGGTGTCAGGTAAGTTATGATACCCGTTGGGTCAACTGAAGTACCACCATTTCCAAACGCCATCTCGTGTATGAATCCTGTGCTCTTGTTGGCCAGTGAGTTGGCCATGGCCTGACTCATGTTCTCGTAGTGTATGGCGTTGCGCTTGTCCACTATGACTTCACCTGTCTCTGGATCGAAAATCTTGATGTGCCCGGTCATCATCACTCCTGTGTGATCCTGTGGCTTGTTGCTCTCTTCTTTTGATTCTTGTGATTTGTTGTCCTGTGTCATCTAGTGTATTTATTCAGGTGAGTTTGTGGGCTCCTCTGCTATGAATTGGGCCTGTTGTGACGTAGAACCCTGTAGTCCCTTACCATCAGCAGGATTACCATCCTTCGCAGTGTACCATACCTGTCCTCTCTTGTGTAATATCTTGATCTGTACGGCGTCAGCAGGTGCTGTGCTCAAAGTCACGACCGGTGTGCTTCCGTCCACAGAATAGTTAATAGTTGATCCATCCTCGCTAGTGAGCAACAATCGTTGGCCACCAATGAATATGTCTAACTCACTAGCGCTGGATGGTGTTTGTGATAGAGTGAACGCTATCGTGCTTCCATCACCTGTGAAGGTGTTGGTGTACACTGTGTCCACGTAAGGGATGGTTTGAGTACCAGACGCGTCTACCACTTCAGTGCCTGATCTA
>Ga0222715_10000814_pt1 | contig 30996 bp, 33 predicted proteins | sample C33_9DmetaG_FD_165056 | JGI IMG/M metagenome (GOLD analysis project Ga0222715, IMG submission 165056) | Estuarine water microbial communities from San Francisco Bay, California, United States - C33_9D | ecosystem: Environmental > Aquatic > Marine > Unclassified | place: USA: California...
TAAATCAGCTGCTAAGTCTATTGGACAAAGTAGATTAGGTCAAATGAATGCTACTGGTGCTGGTGGTATGGGTAACGTACAATTTAATATTGTTAACAATGGCGAACCAAAGTCAGCAGAACAGCAAGGTGCACCTAAAATTGATACAGATAAAATTGTTATTGATGTTGTTATGCGTGATTTAAAATCTAACGGACCTATTAGACAAGCCATGAGAAATTGATAAGGAAATAAACTATGAGTACCGCTACTTACCCTGATGATGCTATAGCCCCTATAACAGCTTTTTCTGTTATAGGTGCTATTACATATAATAATACAAGTACTACTAGAGAATTTGCGTTACCTAGTACTGTTACTAATAAAGGAGAAGTTACTGCTTTTCAAGAAGGAGTCTTACAGTCTACTAGTTCTTATAGTTTAGCAGCTGGTGGTGATTCTATTACTTTTTTAATAGCTCCCAATGCTACTCAATTAATAATAAAAACTATATCATTTCCTAGTACATTTCGAGTACTTAGAAAATTCCCTAAAGTAGTTGGTCAAGACTATGCTAGTGCTACTGTAACTGTAAATGGTAATAACTTTACCCTTAATGGTATAACAGAATCTTTTTCACTTCCTGCAGGTGTCAATGTAACATCTAGTAGTGACTTTATGGTATATGTTAGTGGTATCTTTCAACAAGAATCTGCTTATAGTTTTCCTTCTACAGCTTTAGGCAGTAATGGTATAGATATAGGCGATAACAGCGCTGTTAAACTTTTAACTAATTTTGCTTCTAACTTAACAGATATAAGTCCTTCTCCACATACCGTAGCTATAAACTCAGGATCTGCTACATTTAGTGCAAGTAATGTAGTACTAGATGCTACTAAATATATAAGCACAGCTTCTAGTGATGACTTTGCTGTGGGAGAAGAAACTTCTTTTACTATTGATACTATAGTAACACCTGATTCAGGTGCTAGTATGAGTGCAAACCAAACTTTATTATCTCGTTTTCAAAATTCTTCTAACTACTATATGTTAAGAACTGTTGGTACAAATTCTAACGTAGGATTCGTGGTAAATCATGAAGGAACAATGACAGAAGTATATGGAGGTAACTGTAATGGAGGAACCACCTATAATGTAGCGGTATCCTATGATAAAGTAACTTCTAGACTTCGTTTATATGTACAAAATTCTTTAGTAGGTAATGTAGCATATACTCCTAGTGTTAATAAATTTTCTTCTGGTCCTTTAGTTATAGGAGCTAATGCTGCAGTAGCTGGAGGATCTGCTGCGAGTCAAGAACGTTTTAAAGGTAAAATGGAATATATGCGTTTAGCAAAAGTAGCTAAACTTAGAGATGCTACTGCACCTGGTCAAGCTTTTCCTACTACTGCTACTGTTATAGGAGGAGCGCCTTTAGGCGCTTCAGATATTGCAGATACTTTATCTGTGCGAGTATTTGATGCAGAAGTTACAGAAACTGATAGATTTAATTCTATGGCAGATAGAAAACCTGATGCGGGTTTTTCTACTGAGAAAGTGTTCGGTGTAGAAACTTTTACTTCTCAAGCTGGTTATGAAAAAAGAAGATTACAGTCTAGAAGACCTCTTCGTAGTTATAAATTACAGTATACTAATATTACAGGAGTAGAAAGAACTGCTATTGAGAATTTTTATAATGCTAGAAGTGGAACATTTGAATCTTTTAGTTTTGACTTGTCACATTTAAATGAGAGTGGTATAATAACTACAAGATTTGATGGAGCTTTAGCTATAACTCAAGTTTTATCTGCAGGAACAGCTTTGACAGAGAATTTTTTTACTGTGAGTTTTAATTTGAAAGAGACATTTGACTAATGAGTGCTAGAAACTACGATGTAATTTTAACTGTTGCCGATGCTGGACCTTTTGTACCTGGTAACTCTATTGTAGGATCTGCCAGTGGGACCGTAGGTTTTATAGCTAATGTTAATGTAACTACTGATCAATTAAAAATTAAATTAAATAATGTACTGCAAGAATTTCATACTAATGAAACTATACAATCTAAATCAGCTGTGATAAGTAAAAATGCTAATGGAGCATTAAATACTCTTTCTGTACCGTTTCAGTCAAATGTATGGTCTAGTGAACAAATTACAGGTAGTACTACTATTTCTTCACAGGCTCCTAGCCCATTTATAGCAGCAAAAAATGCATTTACACAAAATCCTATAGTAAGGTTATATGAAATATATTATCCAGGAGAGTGGTTTCCTACCACTCCTGAAGGTAATCCTACTAATGATGGAGAGGGTAGGGCTTGGCCCACTAATTTTCCTATAAAATTTGCAGATGTAGCAGGAGATTTAGTTTCTGATTTACAATATAATGTAACTTATGATGGAGATTCATATATACCTTTTCCTGTAGATATATCTAGTATTAGTCAAGCAACTGATGGCCAAATTAATGAACTTACTTTAACAGTATTTAATGTAGACAATATTATATCAGCAATAGTTGAAGATCCATATATTGTAGGTAATAATATTAGTAATTCTTGTGTAGCTAATGTTAATGGTATACCTTGTCACGGTATTGATCCTAGAACTATTAACTTTACTCCTGCACAAGTAGGTAATGCTGGAGAAATTGCTTTTGATACCTTAACTAGAGCAAGAGCTAATAATTTACTTTATAGTGCTACTATAGAAGGAACCTATGGACAATCTAATGCCTCCTATACTAAAGATCAGACAGAACTTACTAATGGAACTTGGCAAGACTTAAAAACTGATTCTAGAGATCTATCAGGGGCTGTAGTTAATATTAAAACTACTTTTGCTAATTTTTTAGATGTATGGCCCGAACATAGTTCCATTAAATATCTTACAGGAAATGTTATAGAAGTTTATAATGCTATGCCTTATAGAGTAGGAGACTCTGTAAAGTCCATAAAAGGATCTACTAATGCCTCTGTAGTAAGTATAGAAGAAAATAGATTTTTATTCTTATCAAATCCTTTAGAGTCAAATACTGCTGTAGGAGATGAAGTTTATATTATTAATGATGATGTAGATACAGAATCTTATATAGAAGATAGATTTAAAATAGATCAATTAGAAGAATTAGGACCACAAGTAGCATCCTTTAATTTAGTTACTTGGTTGCAATATTTTAAACAAGTAACTCCCAGACGTAAATATTATAAAAATACCTGTCAATGGCAATACAAAGGTGAAGAGTGTCAATATCCTGGTCCTGCAGGTGGTACTATACCTGGTACTACTCTTACTGCTAATAATAATCCTATTGGTGTTGATAACACAACTGCATCTGGACCTGAAGGTGATATATGTGGTAAGAATATATTAGCTTGTACTATTAGAAATAATTCTATACACTTTGGAGGCTTCCCTGCAACAGGACGTACAATTCCCAAACAATAAAATTAAAGGTTGTATACTTCCTTGGATGCATATTTTTGGAGGATTAACTGGTAATTTTTATTTATGCTGTCATGCACAATTTCAAACAGATACTACTATAGTAGGAACCTATGATCAATCCTTAGGTGATATATGGAATAGTGCTCAATATAAAAAAACACGTTTAGATTTTTTGAAAAATAAAATACCTACAGAATGTATAAAAGCATGTTATGATAAAGAAAAACAAGGTAGTGGTAGTAACAGATTACAAGTAAATAAACGATTTGCTAAAGATGTATATCTACAATCTCAAACTAATGAAGATGGAAGTTTAGATAATAAACCTACTTATCTAGATATTAGGTTTGGTAATCTGTGTAACTTTAAATGTAGAATGTGTGGTCCTGATGCCTCTACTAGTTGGTATAAAGATACTTTAGAAACAGGTTGGTCTAAAACTATGGACTACTATACTGATAATGAAAACTTTTGGGCAGATGTTCCACAATTTATTCCTGATCTAGAAGAAGTATATTTTGCAGGGGGTGAACCTTTTATACAAGAAGGTCACTATAAGATGCTTACATTACTTATAGAATCTGGTTATGCTAAAAATATACACCTAAGTTATAATACAAATTTAAGTTATCATAAATTTAAAAAATATAATCTTCCCGAACTATGGGGTAACTTTAAAAAAGTGTCTTTATGGCCTAGTGTAGATGGCTATGGAAGTCGCGTAGAGTATTCTAGGAAGGGATTATCCTGGTCTAAATTTGAAAAACATGCTATTATGTTTAAAGACAATATAACTACTATAAGTGCAGTTATAAGTATATATAGTATAACATCTATGCCTGATTTAATACTATGGTGTAAACGTAATAATTTTTATTTCTACGGTACAACTTTGATAGAGCCTATATATCAAAAAGTTACTTGCCTACCTAAAGAGTCTAAACAAGATGTAATACAACTTTATAAAAAATTTACTACAGAGTATAAAGCACTTTTAAGTCTACATGATCTAGAACAAATTAAGAGCTGGCTATCTTTTATGGTTAGTACTGATGATTCTTATTTACTACCTGAATTTAAAAAAGAAACTGAAAGACTAGATATACTACGTAAAGAATCCTTTACAGATACCTTTCCGGAGTTTTGCTCATGGTACAAAAATATTTAGGTTTATATCACTCATATGAAGATATAAATTGTATAACACTAATTAAAAATTTCTATTTTTTAGAATTGAATTTACAATTCTCTTTACCAGATTACCCTGTTTCTAGACACTGGATTAAACAATTTACTACAACTAGTATAGATAGTTGGGCAGCTCAATGTGCTAAAAAAGTAAGTTTGACAAACGCTAAAGATTATGATGTAATAGCATTTAAGTCAGAAAAAACAAATTTAATAATACATTTTGGTATGTACTTAATGCCTTCCAAAATGTTACACATCGAAGAAGGGGGAATTTCGCGTGTGGAGACTCTATCAGATTATTGGATAGAAAGTATACATTCGATTTATAGACATGACAGCTTGGTATCATAAATACAAAGATTTTCCGTATTTACATTTAGGTAATAATACAGAAACAGGGATTGACTGCTTTAATCTCTGTAAATATGTATATCTACATGAATTAAATATAGACATTCCTTACACTACAGATCATTTTTGTAAAATAGTAGACGAAGATTGGTATAGTAAAACTCAAGAAAGACTCTTTGAAATAAATGCAAATGAAAAGACTGGGTGGAGAAGAGTTAGAGAACCTAAACCTTATGATATAATAACTATGAGTCTAGGATCTACTAATGTTACAAATCATTGTGCATTGTATGTTGATAGGAATAAAATCTTACAAACTATGATTAAGCATAAAAGCTGGGTCTCTATTTATGGAAATTACTATAAACAATATACTACGGGGGTGTATAGATGGAAAGATTTATAAAATTAAAAGAAGATATGAATGCGCATTCAATGTTAGAGTACCCTAAAGAGTGCGTAGGTATCATAACTAAAGACTTTATTTATATTCCTTGTACAAACGTATCTCCCATGCCTAAACAAACTTTTATATTAGACCCTGCAGATTTAGTTAGAAATGACGAGAATATATGGGGCATATTTCATTCACATCCTGGAGACGAAAATCCAATACCCAGTAAAGAAGATAAAGTAAGTGCAGCTTTTCAGGAATATAAATTTTTAGTAGGATTTAATAATAAATTTTATATATACTGGCTAGACCACGATATAGACGCACTCATATTTGATGAGTTTAAGGAAGAAAATCTTGTTAATTAATCTTAAAATACATTCAGCTTATAATAAATTCTTTGATGAAAAAACATATACTTTTGAAGCTTATGTAGCTACTGATATTATATTATATCTTAAAGGTATACATCCTAAATTTGCTAAATATATGACTCAGATACTTTCTGGAGAATCTGAAGAGGCTTTTTCTCTACTTGATAGTAACTTAAAAGAAATATCTGAAGATATGTTAGAAGTTAAAAAATTTAAAGATGGAGATACTGTACACTTAGTCCCTAATATATCAGGTGGGGGCGGTAAACGTTTTAGAAATATGCTTTTATTTATGGCACTTGTTGTAGCAGCTCCTTATGCTATAGCTGCCCTGCAAACTTCTGCTGCAGTAGCATCTGCATCAGCTTCTATGGCAGGTACAACAGCAGTTACTACTGGTGGTGCTACTGTTGTTGCGGGTACTGCTAAAGCAGGTGTTACTGCTATGAGTGTTATGAAAACAATAGGACTTAACTTAGCTATATCAGCTATTACATCTATGATGGTTAAGTCTCCTGCAGCAAGATCCAGTAAACAAACAGATTCTACGGTAAGAGAAAATGGTATGTTTGGTGGTTTAACTAATAGTTCTACAAGTGGTACTCCTATTGCTTTAATATATGGTTATAATAGAGTTGGCGGTCAATTTTTAAGTGGCTATATATCTTCTACATCACATGGTAGCGGTGATCCTATTCAAGTAGGAAACCAGTTTGGGAGTGGGTAATGGCCTACAGAAATTTTATTAATTATTCTAATACATTAGTACCACAAATACAAGGAGCAAAAGGCGGTAAGGGAGGTGGATCAGCACCTCGTGATCCTATAGAAGATCCACAAAGTTTATTTTCTACTGATATTCTTTTTGTAGTAGTAGGATTAGGAGAAGGTCCTGTATATAGAATTAACTCTAATGGTCCTCAAGATATAGAATTAAGTGATGGATCAATTGATGATCTTATTAATATAGATGGCGATGGACAAGAGTCTTTTTCTAAATTTAAAACTCTATCTACTACTGGAACAACTGTACAAGATAGATTAGAGGTATTTGGCGAAACAACTATTACTCCTCAAAATTTTGCATCACCAGTAGGATTAAAAAATGGTGGTGCGGGAGTTCCTGCTAATGGTGTAACTTTACAAGAAACTTCTTCTAAAGATTGGGATGCTCTAGAATTTGTTTTTCAAATAGGATCACTGCAAAAAATAACAAAAGATGGTGATGTACTAAGACATAGTATATCGGTAGCTATTAGAGTTTTTGATAGTACTGGTAGTACAGTAATTGCTTCTGGAAGTAGAAATATACATGGTAAAACAACTGCTGCTTTTAAGTTTACTGTAAAGATTAACATACCCGAAGCTAGTAAAAGTGTAAATGGATATAAATTTACAGTAACAAAAACATCTGGAGATTCTACTAGTTCTGGTACAACTGATGATGTAAGTTTACTAGGTTGGAATGAGATTGAAAACTCTCCACAAGCATATCCTAGAACAGCACATATAGGTTTTGCTATGAAAGCCAGTAATGAGCATAATGGTATACCTAGATTTACTTCTCTAGTAAAGGGGCTAGTACTTAGAGTGCCTTCTAACTATAATCAACCTACTTTAGCTAATGGAGAGATTGACTGGAGACATATAGAAGTTCCTGCTTCTGGTTCTACTAGTGCAGCGACTGCTGGTTACTATCTACAACAAACAGGAACATCTGTACAAACTAGTTCTACTATAAATTTATATAAAGGTACTTGGGATGGAAGTTTTGTTTACTCTTGGTCTCAAAATCCTGTTTGGATTATATATGACATCTTAACTAATAAAACTTATGGTTTAAGTATACCTGAAAAAAATATTGATAAATATAGATTTTATCAAATAGCACAATACTGTGATGCTTGTGATTTTACTACTGGTAATTTTTTAGGCGTAGATGGTATAGCTGATGGTTCTTTTAGAAGTAAACCTAGAAATACTTTTACAAGTGTTAGAGAGAATCAACTTGGATTAGCACAAGGTACAAAAATTAAAGAAAGAAGATTTACTCTAGATATTACTATAGCAGATCAAGCTCAATCATTTGATACATTAAATGGTTTAGCTTCTTCTTTTAGAGGAGCATTAATATATGCTCACGGTAAAATTACTCTAGCATGTGACCTACCTGATGAAACTCCTGTTATGGTGTTTAACGAAACTAACATAAAAGAAAGTAGTTTTATAATAGGAGGAAATAAAGAAAGCGAAATATTAACAGGAGTTGATGTTAGTTATGTAGACCCTACCAATCATTTTAAAAGAGAAACAGTACGTATTGATCAATTAGGTAGTAATGACGGTATTAGAAAAACAGAAATAGAAAATATTATGGCACTTGATCTTGCTGGAGTGACTAGAAGAAGTCAAGCACTCAGATTTGCTCAGTATCAAATAGCTGCTTCTAGATATTTAAAAAGAACAGCTAATTTTACTACAAGTGTAGATGCTTTACAATTAATTCCTGGAGACGTAATAGCTGTAGCTTTTCAAGCAAGTGGTATAGCTTATGGTTTTGGAGGAAAAATAGAAAAAAATTCTGCTGTGGCTTCTTCTAATACTAACGTATATCTTGAACATTATACAGTGCCTTCTCTAGCCAGTACTGATTTTACAGCTAATACAGGGGCATTAACTTTACGAGTAATTAAAGCAGCTAGTGATAGAATTGATTTATACTTAGTATCAAACACTGCTTTTGCTCTAAGTACTACTGATAACGTAACTATAGGTAGTGATAGGGCTACAGTAAATCCTATTAAGAGATTTAATCCTATTACTAAAGTTTGGGATAGTTATACTGCGTTTACTGCTAATAATGTACCCCAAAAAGGAGACCTATGGACTTTTGGAGAACTTGTTAAAGAAGATAATAATATATATGGCGCTAAAAGCGATAAACTTTTTAAAGTAACTCAAGTTGAACGAGAAATGGATACTAATGAAGTTAACATAGCTAGTGTAGAATATATTTCTAATGTATATGTAGACTCTGATACATTTATTGATTATAAACCTACTGCGTACACAGATATACAATCTTCTCTTACGGTTCCTCCTGTTCCTGCTTTTACTTTACAAGCTAGTCCTAGACGAAGAGTAGATGGATCAGTTATTATAGATGCTTTACTAAGAACTAGTACAGAACGTGAAGGTTATGGTATTAGTTATGCAACAGAGTATGAACTTTCTAATCCTTTAGAAAGTACTTTATTAACAACTGCTAACTTATCTGGTCTTAATAATCAAAGTATAAGTGTAGAACATTCTAATGTATTAGTAGGCGAAATTAATCCTGCTACTTTATCAGGTAAGAATGGTTTTACTAGTGGTGTAGGAGAAATAAAATTATTATGTACTGATGTTAATGTTGTAGATACAGCTAGTGGAACTACTACTGGTAATATAGAATTAACTGTACAAGGTTTTGGTCAAGTATTCGATGAAAATTTTCAATCTAATATACTAGATGCAAATGATGATAGTGTTTTTGGTACTTTAAAAGGTACGGATAATATTACTATACCTATCAATGAAAAAACTGAACAACAAAGCGCTATAAATTTTGTAGGTTTTGCTGGTATTGTTACAGCTCTTAGTCAACCTATTGTAGGATTTACTACTGCTACTGATAAAATAAAAATTGAAAATAAAACTACAGATAGTGTTAATCTTGTTAATAAAATTCCAGATGCTCCTTTTTATGTTACTTTAAATCAACTTTTAGATTCTAGACACTATTCAAATAATAGTTTCTATGTATCTGGATCTACTCAAACATATGTAAAATCTGGAGAAATAAATGGTACAGATAGTATAACTATTGATTTACCTGTAAGACCTAGAGACGTAGCTTTTGTTAGATTCTTAGTAGATGGTATAGAAAAAAGCACAGGTCAGTTTACTCTAAATCATACTAATGTACAAATGAATGCAAATATAGTATATGCAACTAGTGCCGAAGATTCTGCATTTAGAGCAGAAGTAGATGATTATAATGTGCCCATATTTGAAATAGGAGATAATGTACAATCTTTAGCATCTAATGTATTTAGTATTGCTACTAATAGTTATGACCCTGCTTCTCCTAAATATAATGCAGCTTTAACTGCTAATTATATATATAGAGTGCACACAGCTACCAAACCTACTTCTAATTTAGGCGGATTATTATTTGTAAATATATCTAGAGATCCTTTAGGATCTATAAGTAATGTAAGTGGTGGTACAGGTACTTTTGACTATGACACATCAGAATATCCTGGTAAGTTTCATTTAGCTAATAATAGAGTATATAGACTAGAAACAGGTTCAGAATTTGAATCAATATTTTTAACTAAAGATAATAAAATACCTGATTTACAACTAGGCACAACCTCAATTAGGGCTAGGAATAAAGCTAGAGGTGGTAGAACTAGTGCTTATAATACTAAATCTATTAATGTGGGTTCTATTCCTATACAAAAAGTACAGAATGGTGCTATTATAGAATCTTTGTATCGTGAACAAACTGGTGGAGCTGCTGTTAGGGTAACTGTACAATTTGATCATATTACGGGTCAAGAAGTTACTGACTATGAAATATCTTATAAATTAGATAGTGTTGACGATGTAGGTGTAGATGATGGAGGTACTGATTTAACCTCTTTTAACACGGTAAAAGTACCTGCTTCAGGTGTTGATGCTGATAATAAAATTAGATTTACTGTAAATGGTGTAAATAGAGGTTTAACTAGTGATACTAGAAATATTATTTTCAGAATAGTTCCTTTGAATAAAACTATAAGAGGTTTAGAAGCTACTTTAACTAAATCTATTATTGGTAAAACAGCTAAACCAGCAAATATATTTAATTTTACTGGTGGACAACAAACTGATCAAATTACTTTACTATGGTCTTATGTGCGTACAGCAGACGGAGAATTAGCAGATATTGATCTTAAAGAAGTAGTAATAAAAAGATTACCAGGAACATTAACAAATAGTATAGATAATTTTGTTATAGCAGATGATTTAGTAACAGTATCTGCAGGTACTGCTCGTAAGTCTATACCTATAGATACTTTTGGAGAATTTACTTACTTTGCAAGAACTAGAGATACTAGCGGTAACTTTAGTGATGATGTAGTTTCAATTACTCTTGTTACTTCTCGACCTATTAGAAGTAGCGTGGTAGCTGCATTTAGTGAAGACAGTCCTTCTGTTAATTTTACTTCTATAACTAATACAAATGCAGGAGAAGACAATTTTCCTTCTTTTGCAGATTCTAATACGGGTGGTTTAGCTTTTAATAAGTCTGACTCACCATTTGATTCTAGTACTACAGATAATGCTAATGGTACTTCTACTGGTTGGTCTGCTATTTCTGCTGCTACTGACTTATTGGCTACAGGTACTGCTGAGTATATAACCCAAATTAGAGATTTTGGATCAACAGTGACCGGTTCTATATTTGTGGATATCGAAGCTACTCAATCTGTGCAAACTAATTGGACAGATACTAAAGAGACGTATATATCAGGTGTTACAGAAGTATCAGGTACTAGTGGTGTACTAAAAGAAGTTCAATTTGGTGGAATTGGTCATGTGTTAGGGTTTAGCAATACTGCTGTGATAAATCCAAGATTTGATTCAAATAATCAAACTATGATGAGCGGTGGTACTGATGGTAATGTTTTTGCTATCTGGAATGATGGTCAATATACTGGTAATGTTATATCTATTACAGGAATTACAAAAGCTAGTCCTGCAGTTATAACTACTGATGGTGTTCATGGTATAGCTAATGGTGATAGAGTTATTATTCATGATGTAAAGGGTATGACAGAGATAAATGATAGAGAACTTTATGTAAATGCTCCTTCTACAACTACTATACAACTATATACTGATACAGGTAGAACTGCAGCTCTTAATTCTAGTGGTTTTGGTACATATACTTCTTCTGGTGTAGTAGATGAAGGTGACTATTCAAATTCAAACTCCTATGCACTAATAGCGGGAGTCATAGATGTTGATGAAATTAGACTGGGTGCTACTTATCATGCAAATGGAGATGCTACTGGCGGTAATGCTTTAGCTAATATAACAAGTGTGGCTTCTAACTATAAATTAGTAAATTTAAAACAATATAATGATACAGGCTCTGGTGATACTTTTGCAGGTACATTAGGAGCTATTACAGCACAAACACAAATTAGAACTACTACTGCTGCTGATGCTCAGTTATTTCATGCAAATGGTAATGTAATTATTAGTCAGTTTGTAGGTGGTACTGTTAATGATGGTTATCAAACTTATCAAGCCGGAACTAGAACATTCAGACAATTCCAGTTAAAATTTATCTTAAAAAATGATCAACCCGAAGAATTTGACTTTACAATTGATAAATTTAGGTATACTATAGAAAAGGATACAGTTACTTTTACAGATACTACTGCATATAATGCTACTACTAAAACTATAGATATTACTAGTGCAGGCTTCTTAAATAGGCCTGTTATAAGTTACGCACTATTAGATGAAGACTCAAACAAGCCTCACATAGTGGTAACTACAGCTGCTTCAAATCAAGCAGTTAGTTATCAAGTATTTAAAAGTAGTGACGGAAGTGCAGGTTCTACCTCTGCAGGGATGTCTGTGATGATGACAGCAACAGGAGTTTAAATGGCATTACAAGATTCAAATACGTATATAGAACCTACAGCAGGTACTTCACTGAATGCTTCTCGTACTCAGTTTAATAACTCTTTACGTTCATTATTAACTAATTTTAGAAGCTCAAGTCCCCCTGCTACAGTAAATATATCAGCATCTGGTGAGGGTATAAGTGTACCCGATGGTACTATTATGCATTTTGCTAATTCTAATGTTAATGCTTTATTCGTGTCTGATGCTGGTAATAAAAAGTCTTCTCCAATTGGTGGTAATTTCACTAGAAGTGGTATAGGTCATCGTAATGAGAATGGTATCACAGTAATGATGGCTAATGCTCCTTCTTATGAAATAGGCGAATTAGCTACTACTGTTACTGCAGGTGCTACCGCAGCTAATGCTAGATTATATCTTGTAACTGCTAATAATAGAACTGCTGCTGATTTTATTGATGTAGGCATACCTCCTACTAATGGATCTGTTGTAAATACTATGATTGCTATTAGTGGTGTTACTTCTGATAGAGTTAATTTAACTACAAGTGGTGTATCTACTAATAATCTTACAGTAACTGCAAGTACTGCAGGTGGAGGTAAAAAATGGTTTCCAGAAGCTATAGGAGTAGGACACGCAGCTCTTAAAGTATCAAGTTTAGGTTCTTCGGACAATACAGCTATACTATTTAATTTTGGTAGTTCTAGTGCTAATGTATCTTTAGCACATCAACCAGGTGTCGCATCTACTAAAAATGGTTTAAATATTGTACAACAAGATGGTACTTACGCACCTATAGCAGCAAATGTTGTACTATCTTCTGCTATAACAGGGTCTGGTACTGCACCAGTACCTTTATTACCGGCAGGAGTTATTGTAGCTATGGCAGGTACAGTACCTACTGGTTGGTTAGAATGTAATGGGCAAGCAGTTACTAGAACAACTTATGCTGCTTTATTTGCAGTAACAGGTACTGTCTATGGAGCAGGAAATGGTTCTACAACCTTTAATGTTCCTAATTTTGAAAGTAAAGTCTTAATAGGAGAATCTTCTACATTTTCTTTGGGACCAGGAGCTGGTGCTTTTGCCTCTGGAGGAACTATTACTACTGCTTCAGGCTCTGCTGCCTTAAGTTTAGCTACTACTTCTGTCGCTACTAGCGCTAAAGATAGTAGTACTGCCGCTGTGATATCTGGCGTTACTGCTGGTGGTCACACACATACAGCTGTGGTTCCACATGCTGTCGCACGTTATATGATAAAAACATAAGAGGGAATAATGGAATATATTAAAGTTCATATAGATGAGATGTTTCAAAAATTTGTATTTTTTGAATACAGACTTATAGAAGAGGATAAAAGTAATGATATGGTTAGCAGAGCTTTTCCTTTCGCTAAATTAATAGAAAAAGAACCAAAAATAGAAGAGCTAGTTGCAGGTACTATTATTGGTATTTATTATGAACAAAGAGGTAATAGTTACGTAAGTGAACGTCAATGGCTTGATAAAAGTGAAGAATTAGATCAAGATACTATTGACTATGTTAAACGACTTGCAATAAAAGTATGTGTAGACTTAACTTATGATGAAATACTAAAGCCTCCGACAATTGATGAACAAGTTGAAGACTTTATAAAAGAGTTTTTTGAAGAAGGTGATTCAGAACCTTTAGAGCAAAAGGACTTTTTAGCTGAGTTTTTTGAAGAATTATCAGATGATAATAAAGAAATAGTTAATGTACCTAATAAAAAAACTATATCTTCTCAGATAGAAGAAAAATTTAATAACACTACTTTACCGCAAAAGGACTTTTTAGCTGAGTTTTTTGAACAACTAGAAGATGAGTAGTTAAGGAGCGAATATGGCGCTTACGCGTGTAACATCTACAGTTTTAGAGTCTAATGCAGTTTCTGCAGAAAAAATGGCTAATGGTTCTATAGTAACAAGACTATATGGTATAAAGTCTATTGAGGCTAAGCATTTAGCCGCTAGTGCAAATGCTGCTAGTTTAACTACTAACGTAAATTTATTACAAAGTAATATTAATGTTGTTCATGCTAATGTGGTAGCAGCACAAGCTAATATAATATCTGCCAATACTGCTGTATTTAATGCAGCTAAATCTAATGATTTTGTTACATTTACTGCTGCAGAATCACGTATTAATGCTACTACTAATAATGTTGATACAGTTTCAGGTAATGTAACAATAGTTGAGAATAGAAGAGTAAATAATATTGCTGGTGCAGTATCCACTATAACAACAGCAGATTTAACAGCTTCTAGAGCACTTGTATCTAGTGGTAGTGGTAAAGTAGCTATTTCAGATGTTACTAGTACAGAACTTGGTTACGTAGATGGCGTTACTAGTGCTATTCAAACTCAACTTAACGCAGGTGTTACAAATACTAATACTGTTCATGCTAATGTAGTAGCAGCAGAAGCTAATATTGCAGGAGTACTTGCTGGTACTAAAAACTTTACTGGTGGAGTTACTATGGGTGATGATTTAATCATTCAAGGTAATTTAACAGTACTTGGTGATAGTGTTACAGCTAATACTATTAATGCAGTTATACAAGATAGATTCTTATTCTTAGCTAATTCTGTATCAGGTGCTTCTGCTGCTGATGTAGGTATTCTTATGAATAGAGGTAACGATGGTAATGCTGCTATCTACTATGATGAATCTACTTTTTCGTTTACTATGGCAGAGACAAGAGATCCTGACTCTAATGTTATTATTAGTCCTACAGGTTTAGCTAATTTAGTAGTAGGTACATTAAAATATAATGGAGCAGATTTAAATACTGCTATTACTGATAATAGATCTGGTGCTGTATCTACTGTTTATAAAGATAATCTTACAGCTTCCCGTGCTTTAGCTTCTGATGGTAGTGGTAAGATTGCTATTTCAGATGTTACTAGTACAGAACTTGGTTATCTAGATGGCGTTACTAGTGCAATACAAACTCAGTTAACTGCTGGAGTAAGTAATGCTGCCGCTGTTGTTACTGAGGCCGTAGGTATAGAAGCTAGAAGAGCGGCAAATATAGCAGGTGCTGTATCTACTATTACTACTGGGAATCTTACTGCCTCAAGAGCTTTAGTATCCGATGGTAGCGGTAAAGTAGCTGCTTTAGCATCTGTTACCTCTACTGAATTAGCTTTTTTAGATGCTACCAGTTCTATTCAGACACAACTAGATACTAAAGGAAGTACTGCAGGATTTCAAGCTAATGACTATATAACATTTCAAAGACTAAATGCTAATATTAACATAGTCTCTTCTAATGTAGCATTAGGACTAAAACAACTTATAAATGTTGCAGCAAGTGCTACAGGAGAAGGAACAGGAAGTAATAACTTTTTTGTAGCTACTCCTCCAGGAGCCAATCCTGTGGCTATTAATAATGTTGTAGTAACTCTTAATGGAATTACACAGACTAAAACAACTGATTATATATATACTCCTGCATCTGGTAAAGTTACTTTTACTGACGCAGCTATTCCGTCAGGTTTGACTGTGCAAATTGTAACTCTTAATCCGCCAGCCTAATGAAAAAATATAGACAACTAACAACAGAACTAACTTTCAGATGTAATGCTAAGTGTCCTGCTTGTCATAGAGTTAAACCTCTTCGTGTTAACTTAAATGATAAGAAATATACTATATCATTAAGTAAGTTTAAAGAACTATTTTATCCTGAGTTACTTAGAAACTTAGACTGGTTAGTTATTAATGGTAATTTTGGTGATTCTGTAATGAATAAACAGTTTCGTGAAATTATAACATACGTTAAAGAACATGATACAAGAATATTAATTCATACTAATGGAGGTATTCATGGTCATGATTATTGGACAGATGTAGGTAATATACTAACAAAACGTGATATAATTAATTTTGATATGGATGGTTTATCAGACACTCATTCAAAATACCGTATTAATACTAAATTTGAAGATGTATTTAGTAATGCTTGCTCGGTTATTAAAGCAGGTAATGCACAAGTGCATTGGAAATATATTGTTTTTGAACATAATAAACATCAAGTAGAAGAAGCTAGGAAAATGGCTGTAGATCATAGTTTTCATACTTTTTCTACTGTTAAAACTTCAAGAGATGTATTCGCACCTAAAACAGGTAATTTTATACATTCTAAAAAGAATAAAGAAAATATGGACAATGCTGAACGCGTTATTAAGTGTGTTTGGGATAATTGGGGTAAATGGTATATCTCTCCAGAAGGCCTAGTGTTTAGATGTTGTTGGACTGGTGGGCATTACTATGATGAACAACAATCTCGTTTTTATTACCCACCTAAATTCGAAAATTTATTTAATGGGCTTCATGTACCTTTAGAAAAGATTTTAAGTTATGAGTACTGGGCTAAGCTACAAAACTACTTAAAAGGCTATGATAGATCATTTAAACTTTGTAAGTCTCAGTGCGGTAAGATAGTATCTTCTATTGAGAAAACAGAAGAAAACTTAGCAACAGGGCAACGAACATTTTTTGACTCAGATAATCAAATGGGAAACTAGTTTAATACTAAGATTAAAAATTTGCCATAACCATAATTTTAAAGTATTCTACATGTAAGAATTAATTTGTAAAGGATAAGCTATGAATAAAGACGGACACACTGATGTTGCATCCTCTAAACGTATGATGCAAACTATTATTGAAGACGCCAAAGATATACTGAACGCTCTTCCTTCAGATGAAGAAGCTTCGTTACCTACTTGGTGGACTAACAAATTAGCTGTTTCTTCTGCTTATATTAATTCTGCTAGAGATTATTTAGTTTATGGTTCTGATACTGGTGATACTCCTGTAACATCGACTTGTGATGATTGCGATATGGAAGATTGCCAATGTGATGAAATAGAAGAAGTTATAGAAGATATAATGGATGAGATGCAAGAAGTGACTGAAGTATTAGATGATGATATGATGCCTCCTTCTTACAGATACATAACTAATGCCTCTTAAAAGAGGTAAGTCTAAAAAGGCTATCTCAAAGAATATAACAGAGCTAATGAAAAAACCCTCAAAGGCTCGATCTAAAGGCGTTAGTACTTTAGCAAAAAGATTGGGTATAACTAAGAAAGAGGCTCAAAGACGGCAATCAGTAGCAATAGCTCTAAATGCTGCGGGCAAGTCTCGAAAAAAATAATTTATGTAGCAAATAGCTGCATTTTCTTTAAAGGAGAAAAATAATGTCTACAAATGGAACAACTTATAGCGTTGGGGGACCATTCTCTACATACGCAACACCAGCAGAACTTCCTACAAGTGTATTTTCAGAAAGTGGAAGTATCATCGAAATTCATGCCGGTACACACGTCTGGCCTGCTACTGACTTCCCATTCAATAATACTACTATTGTGGGTGTTGGTGGAAAAGATGCTTGTATTCTTACAGGCTCTATCAACGGAAGCACAGCTTCTCAAGGTGAGAACTTTATATCAGGTCTTACCATCAATGGTACAGCTTCTGTACCTGCAATTGATATGAAAGCTACAGCACAACGTTGTGGCGTACATGTAAGTGATTGTATTATTACTGGAGGTACTTTTGCAGTGCAAAATGCTCAGACAGCATCAACAGTTGCAAGCGGTGATCCAGCTACCGTTGTTAGAAATATCTGGTCAAGCTGTACCAAAGGTCTTTCTACTAATGCTAATACTACAGCCATTAGCTCTACAATGGCCGGTGCATGGATGACTACTATTACTAATGCTCAAGCCGCTGCTATTGTTGTTGGTACTGCTGACTTGGTATATGCTGCTGCTAACGCAGGTAACATGACAGAAACAATTACTTCAAGAACTATCGTTAGCTAATAACTAAAATTTTATAAAGGAGAAATAATCATGGGAATGATCAAAAAAGAAGCATCTGGAACACCTCGTAGATATGTTAATTCTGCGATTCCACCTAGCACTCCTACTTTGATTCCTCAAGGCGGAACTACTCTTAAAGGTAGTAAGCGTGGAGTTAATAGTAGTGTAAAATGGTATGCAGACCCTATGGGTATGGGTCCAGTTATTAGTGATACTTCAAAATCTACTGATAATCTTGGCGCTAAAATGCAAGAAGGTCCAGCTACTACTGGTGGACGCAGTGGTAAAACACCTAATAAAGTGTTTAAGAACCAAGGTCCAGGCGGAAAAGGCAGGTTTTAAGAATGGCTAAGTCACTTTCCGGCGCCACAGTTCGAGCAGGAAAAAGCGTAACGATTGGTGACAATCGTTACGGCCTTCGAGAAGTATATGATGCTGAAGAGATGCAAAAGACTTTAGCTTACTACAAAGGTGGGGGTGAACTTACAGTTAAAGAAGTAAAGAATCCCCTTACTCAAACGGTAAAGACAGTTAAAGCAAATGCCAATCGTACCTGAAGTTTTTCAGACATCTAAGAAACCAAAACCTATTAAACTAAAAAAACGTAAAACTAAGAAACGTAAAACTAAAACTAATCTAAGAAAAAAGTAACACCATCTTTTTTACTAATTTTAGTACTAGTTAATAACGATCTTAACCAAGTTTTTTCATAAGGCGCACATATAAAAATGTGCGCCTTACACGTTTCCATAACTTTATTCATTAATTTTTTACTATCCACATCACAAGATACAAATACTAAATCATCTTCTAACATATAACTATAATCATACTCATAACCATCACAAGTTACTATCCTTATATGATCTTTAGCAGGTGATTTTACTACTAGGTCATATCCTATAGCAGCTCTTTTCTCATCAATTTCTAGTCCTACTTGTTGTATATGTTTATATTTTTTTTGTATATCAAACATAGAATAAGGATACATTCCTGAGCCTATTAATATTAGGTTTTTACATTTTCTAAAAAGTCCTGTTTTCTTTTTATCTAGTAGTGTTTTATATATCCAAGCATTTGTTTCTGCTTTTCTATAGGCTAATAATGCTCTACGTTTACTTACATTTTTTGCATTAGACCAGCTATACATTGCTTTATCTCTAGTTTCTGTGTCCGTGCTATAAGTTTTATTTCTAAACTCAAAACTATCATGACCTAATTCAATAGTTTTTTTTCTGACTAGTAAAAAAGAAGCTATTCTCTTTTCTAAATCTTTTTTAGCTTCTTGTGCTAATAATTGTAAAGATAGTATTTCACCTCTACTAACTAAGTCTCTCCACATACTTTCTTGTTTATTAACTTCTTCAAAGTTCATTGTATATCTCCGATAAAATATCAGCAGTATTAGAAGTTCCTTGTAGATTATATGTAAAAGGTTTAGGACTATATCCAGAAATTAACTGATCTAATACTAATTTAATTCCTCCAAATTCTTGCATTGTGAGAACTTTAAAAAAATCATAAGGCTCAAAAGTAAATGCCCTAACAAATTGTTCCATCTTTCTACCACTTTGTCTAGGTATTACTATAGCAGGTACTTTACTTTTTAATATCTCTACTGTAGCATTATATCCACCATAGGTAATATAGGCTGCACACTCTGTTAGTTTACTTCTAAGTTCTGGTACATATTCTACAAGATATATATTTTTATTTTTTCTACCTCCCATAGAGTTATATTTATTAGCTATAGGCATAATAAATTTATGCTCAGGGTAATGGTGTGCTATTTCAGCAATTTTTTTAAATATTACTACAGATTCATCTTTGTTTAGTCCTGTACTCACATAAATATTATTATTTTTTTGTTTATGAATAGGCTGTGTTTCATCACATACATACCCTGTATACTCAATTAACGAGTCAATATCTTTAATTATTTGAACAGAATTAGCTAGTCTGGTTCTATCGCTGATAAGAGGTAATAGTTTTTTATCGCCATGCACTAATATTTTATCAGCATAATATTTACACACTATATTTTGAGTATACAGTACCCAGTCTTGCAATTGATTGTGATGAGGTTCATCCCAAGGAAAATCTCTTACAGATATAACTATTTTTATATTGCGTTTTTTACATTCAGCAAGGTATCTAAAGTATTCGTGAGCAAATTGTTGCCTACAAAAAGGAAAACCTTCACATACTAATACTTTAACTTTATATTTTTCTATAGTTTTTATAAATTGATTTATACGAAAATTTATAATAGGTGCTTGTTGTATAAACTGAAAAACTTTATTAATATCTGGTATTTTATAGTCACCTAAAAAAGCTGTATGAGGTACTTTATAATCTAGAGGGGGTTGAAATAACTGATCCATAATAACTACATCATGGCGTTCTGCTGTTTTTTCAGCAATAAATTTTATTCGTTGAGAATGTCCTAGACCTCTATAATATTGTGTTAAAAATCCTATAGACATTAGAGATCCTTAGCTAGTGGGAATACCTCTGCTATTGCTTGTCCACATGCTTGTGCTAATTCCATATGTTCTTTTTGAGTACCATTAGCACTTCTTAATTCAATATAATGAACCCAAGAACGGAGCGTACCATTAGCATAAAGTTTAGAAAGTGTTAATCCTTCTGGTAATACTTTTCTAGCCTGTTCTTTAGCAATACCCTTTTCAATAGCCCAATCATATGCTTCTTCTGCTTCCTGCATTACCGCACGTTGTTTTATATTCCACATATTTTGAAGTTCTTCATCATTAATTTCAATACTATTTTGACGATTCTTTGTGTCTTGTAGTCTAGCTTCTGATGTTTCAAAATAATTAGCACCCATGTCCGCAGGATCAGCATATCGTTGACTAAATTCTTGAAAAGAAAATGAACGATGTCTCAGAAGTTGTCGGGCAATATCTCTTGTAGTTTCTATCTCCATAGTAGCAGATACCATTTCAAGAGGTGACCAATGTTTATGTTTAATTAGATACTTAATTAATTTCTCAGCTGTTTCATTATTCATTTGATTTGTAGGATTAGATACTCTAGCACAATACGCTACAAAATCTTGTAAATTATTAATACCTATAAAGGATCCAGGTATTGTTTGTGTATATCCAACTAATTTAACTTTCACTTGCTTTAACTCCTGTAGGTTCTTTTAGTGTCTCTTGTTGTTGTAGAGGTCTTATAATCCCTTCAACTTCGTTTATGTCTAACTGATGAGTAGCAAACCCTCCATCTACATATTGTTGAATAGTACCTCTACTATAATCCATATCTGGATGTTTTTCTTTTTTTACATCGTGTATATCAGGACTAATTTTCTTTTTAATTTTTTGAATATAACTTTTAGCTGATGAATTTTTCCAAGCAATATCTTCTATCTGATCAACATAATTTATTACCATTCGTGGTCTATAATTTACAGAAAAAGTTGCTATTTTTTGAGTTGGCTGTATCAACTGTGCTTGCTCAGAATTATTTTTAATCAATAACCATATTTCGTTCCTAAATGTAAATTCAAAAGTAGATATTCCGTCAGCTAGAGCTAATCCCTGTTCATATACTAAATCTGTAAAAGAGTTAATTTCTATCCTAAAATTAGGGTTTTTTAAAGCAGGATATATACCTGTAGGTATGGGTATAGTTTTACCACTTGCAATCTTCACAGGATTTACTATACAAGCCCTAAGATGAAAGAAGGGATCAAGATTAGTATCTTGATTGAATCCCCATTCACAACTATAATACTGTTCTAGGTATTTTGCAGTAGAACTTTTTTCTATATCAATTTCACAAATTTGATAGTCTGTCAAGTGCGTCTTCTCCTTCTTTACCTGCTAGAATTGCATCTTCACAATACTTTAGGTTAATCAGATTTTCATTTCTAATTAATCTTTCTTTACCTGCGTTTAGATTCTGGATGTATTTAGCACGACCTTTTATGGGCAAAGCAGCTAGCAAATTATCTAGAGTTTTATACTCTTTAGCAAGTCCTTGTGCTCGTTTAGGACCGATACCTTCAATACCTATAATGTTGTCTCCTTTATCACCTTCAATAATTCTAGACATCATAAATTGTGCAGGTGTAAGTTCTAGATCTTCCTGTAAAGACTCTAGTGTTACTTCTTTGCGTCCAAATATATTAAATACTGATACATCTTCTTTGATTAGTTGAAGTAAATCTTTATCTGAAGATACAACCCAAGTATGATTGTAGTTCTGTGATAGATTCTGGGTAATCCACGCAAGAGTATCGTCAGCTTCAACACCTCGAAACTTTACTACTTCATCATGAATTTCATCTGGGAGAGAATTAAGGACAGCAAAGAACTCTTCAAAACGTTTTACCTCATCAGGATCATCAGATTTTGTACGAGTGCCTTTATAGTCTTCTAGCATTTCCATTCTATAATAGCTTTTACCAAAGTCAAAACATACAATAGTACGTTTAGCTTGGTAGGATTTTGCCAATGATTCAATAGTACGAATAAAATCATCTGCAAAAGATGCGTGATTCGGTCTGCGAAGCCAGCGGTATGATAGATTATTAGCATCTACAATTAATAGATTATTATGGTCAGAGTAGTCAGTTTCTTGCACATCGGCAAGATCATTCCATGATTTAGTCATATTTATCTCCTGTGTTTATAAATAAATATAACAAATATAAAACAAGTTAGCAATAGCTATATTACTTCTCTTCCCGATAATCAGATAACTTACCTGATTTCTTTAATGCCTTAATCCAATCATCTAATCTAGATATTTTAAACTTATGCCCAAAAGAAGAGACTTCTACATAATCTTCTATTTCTAAATCATCGTCGTATGCGGCATAATCTTTAGATCTGTCCCATCTAAATAATAACAAAGGTTTCTTTTTCATAACTTCTGCTTCTCTAACTGTTTGCTGCCAGAATCCAAATATATTAGTAGTTTTAGAGGTTAATAGATTATTCCATTGAATTTCTTTATAATGTTTACATTCGATACAATATGGCCACCAGGCAGTATCATGGGGTGTCCAAATATCTCCTTTTAGATAGTCTATTGCTCCAGATAATGGAACTCTTCTAAACTCTACATCAAACTCTTTACTTAATAGTGTAGCTATTTTTTGTTCATATGCTGAACCTTTAGCTTTACTTTTATTGTACGCCATCTATCATGAGGCTCTCTTTCTTTTTAAATCTAGAGTAGCACAATGAAAACCTCCACTAATAATTCTATCATGTCTTAATTCTAAAGGTATAGTTTCAATACCTACCGCATTTAGTTTTTCATGAATTTCTATTTGTTTTTTATCTACAATAGCAAGACTTGGGTTTACACTAATAAAATTCATACCAATCCACTCACTTGCGCCCCAAGGCAATCCCAGTGGAGCTTCTGCAGGCCCAACACACTCATTGATCCAAATCTTATCCCAAGATTTAAACATTTCTGGTTCATTATCTAAATTTACTCTACTTCCATTATATAATACTAGACCTTCTCTAACAGGTACAATAGTACTATCTAAGTGAGCGTATGAATAAAGACCTTCTACTATATGTACTGTATATTCATCCCCTAATATACGTTGTAACCATTCTCCTCCTAACCTATTTCCAGTATTAGATATTTGATATAGTATGTCTTTATTTGCTCTTACACAATTAGCTGCTTCAAAAAGAATTTCTTCATTGTTTAGTGAGGGTACACCTTTTGTATCTTCTTTATAGTTTTCATCAAATAGTAAAGGAATAGGAGCTTTAATCCAAGAATACCCTTCATGAAACATTCTAGTAAATATATCCCTATATGCCCATGTTTCAAATTGTCTATTCCATATAGGCGTAGGTGTTTCTATAATCTTATTACCTACAATTAATGTTAGATCTCTTGGGCAATGGTAGTGCCAATTTTTACCTTCCCATGTGGGAGATTTAGTATCTTCAAGAGCATACTGAGTATCTGGTCTATATACTTTAACTCCTAGCTCTTTAAGAGTATCACTTAATATTTCTAGATCTTCATTTTGTTCGTCAATAATTTGTTGAGGATAGAAACCTGCTACAGATTTCATAAATTCTTCTTCAAATTCTGGATATTGGCATTTCATCACACTCCTATTAGGTATAGGTAGTGTAGCATAGTCTGCTGTACCTACAATCATTTCTTCTAATTCATCCCAGTCGTTATTACAAGTCATATTTTTGTCTCCCATCCCATATTCTTGAAAAGCATAACCTATTACCGTTATTACCTCTATTATATTCTTTAAATCTTCCTGTATAGTCTAAACCAAAATACACACAATAAGAAGGTACTAAATCAAGTTTTTGACAAAATGCTAGTTGTTTATCATGGTATTTATCAAACACGTAATTAGCTGGAAACTTCTTCATCATAGCAGTACCAAGATAGGCACTCAATAAATTTATATAATTATAGTTATACTCATTTATTACATATATTTGATCTTCAAAAGGTTCTTTTTGCATCCTAATTCCTATTCTATGTGTCTCAATAGGAAATACTTTAGAAAGAGATGATACTACATATTCTATACAAGAATGATCTAGATTAAATTGTAAATCAACAGATATATTAAGATATGCTAAATCTATCATGACAGGTACTTTTAATCTATCACAATCACATAATATTTTTTCTAGGTCACTAGGTACTGCACCTGTATCAGAAAAAGGAACACTTAATAATACTACATCACCTTTTTTAATAGGTTCATTATCTAACCAAGCAAAGTTATCGTTATACCATAATGATTTCATCATTTGATGATAAAAATACTCACCTCTAGCAATTCTTAATCGTTTATTACTTCTATATCTAATATAAAACTGTGCAAAAGATTCTGTAGTACCTTGTGTAAAACACATATGATTATATTGTTCTATACCTGCTACTCTTGGAAAATGGCTAAACATCCATTGTTTATATGTTTGTAGAAAATCTTGTTTAATTATCTCCGCATTTTTTACTGAATAGTTGTTATTAGCAGTAAACATTCTTATAGTTTCATCTCTATAAGTAGTTAGTTCTCTATCGTGAACACTGTAAGCACCTCCAAAAGGTTTATTTTTATTATCTGGTAAGTTTGTATATCTAATTGTCATTACTTAAAAAATCCTGATAGTTGTAGGGTATACTTATCTTTCATACCACAATTGCCTGATAGGTGAGGAACATGTTCATTAAATATCCATCCTGTATTCTTTTTCCAATTCCATTTTATTTTGTCTCCAAACTGAAGTATATGCCCATCTGCCCAATCTTCTACAAAAATATTAGCTCTAACAGGTTCTCCATCAGGTTTCATCTGTCTTAGTTTATAGAATCTATCTACATGTAGAGGTATACAGTTTCCTGGTCTTTGTCTTATTACTGATACCGTATATATATCTATATTTGTTTGCTTACTTAGAATTTCATAATCTATTTCTGACTTATCTAAGAACTTTTGGTATATTATAGTATTTTCATCTGTATAGCTAGAAGGCATACCTCCATAAGGTTTGTGTAGATCTTTTAGTTGATGAGTCATAATATCTTTTAAAGGATCTTTGTAATTAAACCATTCAATATTATGTATAAAAGATAAATCATAATCTATACTAGTTTCTTGTAATATTATGTCTCCCACGGCATCCATCCTTTATGCTTATATCCAAAATTTAAATATGTATTAATTTTTTCTTTTTCTTCTTTATTATTTAAACAAAACTCTTCATTAACAAACCATATAGTAATTTTATTTGCTAGTGCTAAATTTAACAACTTATCTCTTCTAACTATTTCATCAGGTAAAGAGTATATACTACTCATAACTATTACATCTACTTCTGATACTATTAGATCTTCTAATACGGGCATCCAGTGTAGATACTCATTCTCAACTTGCATCATATTATTAGGTATATTATGAGTTTTACAAAATGTACGTAGTGCATCTCTTTGTAAATTTAACGGAATATCTCTATCATAATCTGTGTTATTACCTATATACCCTATACAAACATCATTTGTATGATTTATTGTTTTGTATTCTGTGTCATTAGGTAGTCTAAAGAATCCTCCAGGAAGCCTACCTCCAAACTCTTCTCCTTCTACTAACACATGCCAATCTATAGCCATTCTAGTAATATCAGTTTTATTATTCACATTACCATGTAGTATTTCTTGATGAAATAGATGTGCCTGTCCTACCTCTAAATTTACTGGATAAGCTACTGCTAAACATTCACGTTCAAACATTTTCTGATCCCACTTATTTTCTATCAGAGCTTTAGTAATTCTTCTAGAACTATTTGTAGTTACTACATACATAGAGTTAGTATCATATGCTTTTGTCAAGGGCATCCATATAGTGCCTTGTCCTCTACCATTTTTATAAAATATACCTTGATGGAATGGTAACTTTCTACCTAACTTTTCTTGATTAGGTATTACTAAATTAAGAGTCGGGCGTCTCTTAATTAAATATCTTTTACCGTCTAATAGAGGCAATATATAAGTTTTTGCAAAAGCATCAAACTCTTTAGAATAATCAGGAGCACTTAATCTATTCTGTACCATATCTGTTATACGCACAAGTTCTTTAGTTGGTACCTCATTATGAATATTTTCAAGACTTGTAACATAAGGATATACCTCTTGTATTATAGCTAATACCCATATATCCCAAGGATAATGATTACGATTATATATTAAAGTATTATTATCAAAATTTTTATAAATACTATTCATTAGTTATATCTTTATATAGCCTTTTATCAGTTTCTTCTGTTATTTTATTATATAAATTATGATTATATTCGCATATAGTTTGTAACTGTTTCATATGCGCATCAAAACTATCATTATTAATTAGTCTATTAATTTCTTTAAATATGTGGATTAATCTTTTATTTGGGTTTTCTATATTGTCATAAGATTCGTTAATTATAGGATCAAAAGTTTTATACCCTATATTGTGTAAATATTTTAATGTACCTTGCATGCCTATAAATATAAAAGGTTTTTTATATTTAAAACATCTATAAATTTTTTCAGATATAAAAGGTATTCCTGAGCTATTGAAGTCTCCTTCAGGAATTATATTAAGTGATACTCTACTCAATGTATCTTCTATATCCAGATCCTCAAAAATAAAATTTGCTTTATCTTGCGTAATTTCTTTACCTTTATTTTTTGCAGTAATAAATCCTTTTGATAGTATATCAGTTTCTTTAAAAAATAATAATAACTTCTTTCTTTCTTCTGACTCTTGATAGTTCATTAAAAAACAACAGAAATGTCTATTAGATTCTCCTACTAAGTATTTAGCTTTATGTTTTCTACCTATACTACTAAAGTTATCTAATGTATAATTATTACAAGTTCCTATCACAAAATTAGAAGAATTAATATAATGTACCGTACATATTCTTATATTTTTATATATAGGACTACTTTCTATTATGTCTTTAAGATTTTCTATACTACTATTTAAAGGTAACGGTTCAAATACAAAAACTAATATTATACCATTTCCTTTATTATATGACTCCCTTACTTTTTTGGGTATCAGTGAGAATATATCATTCTCAGGTATTTGATCATCATTAATAGCTGGTTGGTACTGAAATAACCAATGCATATATCCAAGAGTACTAATTACTATAGGGTATATCCATTTACCTTCTACTCTATCTGCAAAGTAAGAGGGATAATAATCTATATCTAAATCTGGAAATCTAGATTCTAGTATTAATTCTATACGTCTAACCGATGGTAATATGTTATTTTTAATACCTGTATTTGCATCTATATTATCTATCAATACTTTTAAATGTTTCATTTTTCTTTATCTACTTTAAAATTATATAATGAATGTTCTGAAATATTAAACATAAAGAAATTAGTAGAATTAATATAATGCATAGTCATAATTAGTAAATTTTTATAACGATAGTTAGTTTCTACTATTTTAACTAATAATTTTATATCTTCATTATTTAAAGGTTCGTATATTATTAATAATATATGTCCTCTATTTTTAGTATACTCTTGATATATATTATCTGGTATTAAAGATAATATATCACTTCTAGAACTACTGCTTGCTAATAATAAACTTATAAAAGTTATATTTAAAATTACTACAGGATATACCCAATTTTTTGTTTCTTTTGCAAAATAAGAAGGAATATAATTAAATTTATAATCTTTAAATAGTAACGGAATAGTATTTGTTAGTATGTGTGACCCTCCGTTTACTACATTAGAGATAATACCTTTTTCTTTATGTATTTCATCTATTAGTAAATTAATAGTTTTTGGTGATTCTATCATAAAATTTTCTTTTTTGATGTTCTTTATTGGCTATGTATAATTTATAATTATATTCGTATACAGATTCTAGTTTATTTATATCTTTTATAAGTTCCTCTATAGGTTTAGATACAAGTCTTTTTATTTCTTTGCATACTGCTATTAATCTACTTTTGTGATCATATATTTCGTCGTAGTTTTCGTTTATAACAGGCTCAAATGTTTTATATCCTATCTCTTTCATATAAGATAAATCATGCTGTCTACTTAGTATTATAAAAGGCTTCTTAAAGAGAAAACATCTATATATTTTTTCACTTAAAAATTGAGAATCTCTAGATCTAAAGTTACCTTCAGGAACTATATTAATTAAAGATTTATTTAACGTAGTTTCTATATCTAATTCATTAAAAGTTAATTCACTATCTTTTCCTGTAGAAACATAACCTTTACTTAATAGGCTATTTGTTTCTAAATACTTTACTAATATTTTTCTTTCTGCAGCTTCTTTGTAATTTTTATTAAAGCAGCAGTAGTGTTTTTTAATAGTTTCCATTAGATTGCATATTATACTTTGCTATGATATATTGTTTAAGAAAGTCACTTCTTACTATATCTTCAATTCCAAATTCAATAGCAGTAAATTCTTTTAGACATTTAAGGATTCTCATAAAATGTTGAATACCTTTTTTATCATTTTCTTTAGTAAGATCAGATTGTGTGTAATCTCCAGAAAATATAATTTTACTGTTTTTACCTATTCTTGTAATTATACTATCAAGTTCATGAAAATTCAAGTTCTGACATTCATCCACAATCACTACAGCGTTATTTATAGTTATGCCCCTGATAAAAGATGTGCTCATAAACTTTACATTGTTTTGTTGTTTTAGTGCATCATAAGCATCTTTTATACCAAAAAGCTCCCCACAGACAGATCTGTAAGGAGCTTCATATAAAGATACCTTTTCTTGTTCATCACCCGGTAAGAATCCTATATCTCTTGTGGATACTACAGATCTTACTATAAATATATCATTATAATCTGATGAAGGATCTAATACTTCTTCTAGAGCTAAATATAAAGATAAAAATGTTTTACCAGTTCCTGCTATGCCATGAAGTAGTAAGTGTTGATTTTCTCTATATGCTTCGTATGTTTTTCTTTGGTTATCTGTAATAGGTGAGAATGTCAGTAGATCGTCTATTCTCACCTTTTTAAGTGGTTGTGTCTTGCCGTTATTTCCGTTATTATTTCCGTTACCCAAGTAGTGAGTCTCCTTTAATTAGTATCAGATTCTAAAAAATCTAATAACTCATTATAGCCTCCTACATACTTATCATCAATAAAAATTTGTGGAACAGTACGGGCATTGGGCACTGCTTCTAAAAATTGCTCTTTGGTATACTCTTTTCCAATTATCTTTTCTTCGTAATCAATTTTAAGTATGTTTAGAGTTGTTTTAGCTTTAACACAGAAATTACAAGTTGGTGTGCTCCAAATAGTTGCTTTCATTATTTTGTACCTTTATCAATCAATTTCATAACTTCTTCAAATGAGTTATATTCCACTTATACTAACTCCTGAATCAGACACATATCGGGGATTAAACTCTCCATCTGGATGACGATCTTTTAATTTTTCAAAGTTTTTTGCTATCACTTCATTAGGATCTAAATGTAATGCTAAACAGTTTTGAATCCAGTACCACATAATATCTCCTAGTTCACTTTCTAGTCGATCTTTAAACTCTTGATTAACTGGTTTACCATGAAACATTAGTTTTTTAACTAATTCATTGTATTCACCAACTTCTCCACTAATTCCGATAGCACCTGTTAAAATTCTGGAAGGATGTGGAAGCCCCATATCTTCTAATTCAGTGAGTCTATCTCTTGTATCATTTAATGACTTAGACGTTTCTGATGTTACACCGTCTACAAACTCTTTATATTTATTTAAATCAATCATGCTCGCCATTCAACCTCCGGCCATTATAACCATCAATACGCTTAAACACATCAGGGTTACGACGTGCAGTATCAAAAGTGCCAACAGTGATTACGATTGCTGCAAGTAGTAGTGTGTGGGCAATAGCATTAATACCCCAGAACATGACACTACCCATATACATAGAGCATACAGATACCCACATCCATGCAAGAATCTGCATAATTAGATGTCTAACTTGTAAGTTAGGAATGTTCTTAAGTGGGTTAATATTAGCATCCATAACGCTATTCCACGATTCATAAATATATTCTCTCATATCTTTTACCTTTTCAAATGTTACTTTAATAGGATAGTTAGCATCAGCACTATCTCTGTAATCTATAGCATCATATAAATCATAAAATTTTTGTGCAACTTTATGATCTT
>Ga0222715_10000818_pt1 | contig 30829 bp, 46 predicted proteins | sample C33_9DmetaG_FD_165056 | JGI IMG/M metagenome (GOLD analysis project Ga0222715, IMG submission 165056) | Estuarine water microbial communities from San Francisco Bay, California, United States - C33_9D | ecosystem: Environmental > Aquatic > Marine > Unclassified | place: USA: California...
GGTGCCAAAGCAGGTGCGGGTGCCAGAACATATTACACCAACGATGGATTGATTCCATTTGCTGTGACCAATGACACTTCGGTGAGTGCAGGTGCTCAGGTGGGTGCAAAGATTGGTGGTGGTTATCAAGTGCCAGATTGGAACAAAGATAGTAAACCAATCACATTCGGCGGCGAAGTGAACATTGCTCTGATCGCCGGAGTTAAAACAGGTGGTACAGTAACAGTTGATGTGGATCCAGTATATGATATGACTGTGCAACCAGTCAACGATTATGTCGTAGAACCTGTTAAAGAAAATGTGATACAACCCATACAGGAAAATGTTGTGAAACCCATACAAAATAATGTGGTCGCACCAGTAAAAGATGTGGTTGATAAAATTATTCCTAGTGTGCCAAAACCATCAAACCCTTTTGCTAAAAAGAAAAAGAAAAAGAAATAGATGGCACACAAGATTGACGAAAAAACAGAACTAACAGTATCGCTGAAGACAGTGATTACTCTGATTGCGGCAATCGTTACAGCATCGGCATTTGTGTTTCACATTGAGGAAAGAATTGATTTTTTGGAAAACAAGATACAAGAAAATCACATGGTGATGGATGCCAACACTCAATTCAGAATCAATTGGGCACCACCACCCGAAGTGAAAGAAACTATCAAAACCACCTATCACCAGAATGAACGTATTGCTGTGTTAGAAAAGCATATTGAAATGCTGGAGAAACAGATTCAAGAACTAAACAAAAAATAAATACTTGCACACACATAAAAGGAACCCCCATGTTTACACCCCAGTTCTATATAGATCAATTCCAAGCCACCAAAAAACTAGTGGTAGCACAGATGTACTCAAACGATGAAGTACGCTCAAGCCTAAACGCACTAATAGACACACAAACCGAAGTGGCCAAGCAGTGGACCAATACCACGCTACTGTTAGCCAAAACGCTTAACGATGCATGGTTTGGCAAAACAAATAGTTGATTTGTGCATACCTGATATGCTAAATATGTATATCGTTCGTACACTAGTATGGAAGTAGGCACAATGCCGAAGGAACGCACCTAACTTTAACTTATAAGGAGGGTGGCTAAATGGATAGACATTCATTCATGCTCAAGCAGTACGCAGAGCAACAAACACGCAAAAAGAAGGAAATGGAGTTGTGGAGATCCCGCAATGAGGTCAACATCAACGGTGGTGGTACTTCTGGTTACGTGGTAAAAAATGGTCCAAACACTGGACGCATACTTGGACATAACAGTCCTAAATCTACTAACAATTGGTAGTCTCTTAAGAGGACGTCGGGGGTTTCGGCCCCCGATAAATACTCGTATGAGCAGTGGCAGTTGGGATCAATATCGACGACCCTATCAGGGGCACATACGCAACATCATGCGATTAATAGATCGACACTCGGAACTGTGGGTTACCACGGGAGATCACCATCATCGCAGAAGTTATGAGCGATTGGTCTCATACATATCCGACCTCAAGGAAATGATCAAGAACAAGGAAATCAATCATACAGGCTCGTAAATAACTGTAATACAGTTATAATATAGGTACTTAACTCCACCGAAAATCACCCTTTTAAACGCATTTTAAGGGCTCTACAGCAGGTTTTAGATAATTACTAGTGTAGTGAACAAGTTTGTATGCATAACACACGCTAGACGCTTATTTGCACACAAAAACGTGCTACATATATAAAAAGGTTATTTGACGTAAACTTGTACACTACCTTCCAAAAAGAGCAAAAATTCAACATTACTATACGCACAAACCATAGCAGGATAAATACAACCTGTATATGACACACACAGAGTACAATGCGGGAAACTTCCAAGAATACACATACGAATTGGAATGGATGGAATGCTCCTGGAAAATGGTACACGATACTGTTCATCTTGTAACAGCATTTTGGTATCCATGGATCCAAATCCAAAGAATGTAATATACAGTTATTACTGATTAAAATAATACTTTAAATATTAGATTACGCGAGGGGGAGATGTATGTGGAATCTCTTTATTTCCATTTGTACGTCCGCTGGATTATGTGCTTGGTTTGAAGTAACTGATCCAACAGTATACAAAACAGAAAAAGAATGTGTCCTTAAAGGGCAAATTATAGTCGACAGGGTTGTGGAAGAAACCCAAACAAAATACGGTAAAGTAAACTGTATAGAGCATCGGTATGCCGACGAATATCGAACATGGTTATACGAGCAAAGCAAATAGTATAACAATAATAAGAAAGAACACTTACTATTAAAATTATGAAACGATTTAACAACAAGAGAATTCCTGTTGATCAAATGATATCTAAATTAAAGGATCAACTAAAACGTGAACAGGATCCAATTGAACGTGAAAATATAGCACAGAGGATCGAACACTATACTAGACAAATCAATCAACGCAATACCAACAACAAATAAATACTAGTATGGAAGACAATTACGCTGGTAAATTGCTTATTGCACAACCAAATGCCAACAGCACGTTTTTTGAAAAAACTGTTATATTGGTGTGCGAGCATAACGAATCAAAGGGTGCTTGGGGCGTTATAGTAAACAAACCTTCTCCAATACCATTAAGAATGGTATCCGAATCTGTTAATTTAGATATTGACATGGGTGAAGATTCTTCGTTTGTTGGCGGTCCAGTTGATACGCACAGCATTAACATACTGCATTCGAATGAAGTTGAATTTCCTAACACCCTGCAGGTAACTCCAGATCTAAGTATTACAAGCAGTCTTGAATTAATGGAACTGATTGGTCATGGTAGAGGTCCACAAAAGTGGAGATGCATACTAGGTATATCAGGTTGGGGTCCAGGACAACTGGAAGGTGAAATGAGTGGTATGCACCCATGGACAACTCAGCACGAATGGTTAACCATGGATGCTCCTAAAGATTTGTTAACAAAGGGATTGCCTAGTTTATGGCAATGGTGCATTACCGAATCTATTGGAACTATTGCTTCCAAGTATCTAAACTAGAAATCAAATTCTACTTGTTCTTCTTTTGAAAGTTTAACGTATTGGCTTCTGTCCTGTGAAACCAAATAACAGTCTGATTGTATTTGTGCAATTAGATTATCTATTTCTCCGTCTGTACCTTTTGGTACTCCGTATTTTAGTTGGCGTAGTCGGTCAGCATCACGCTTGATTGAATCGATCTTATCGCACAGTTGACTGATTTTATGAAGCATTTTATTCTCCTTCCGGTGTCATAGTTTTTAAAAGTTCTCTCAGTTTTGTTGACTGAGTTTTACCCGAAACCTTACCAATCGTAGATCCTTCTGTTGGATCTGATCTGGAGTCTTCGGATTCTTCGGTACTTACAGTACTTTGTTTTTTAAGATTACTGTAAATGCTAGAAGCACTTGATTGATATGAACCTTGCTCTTCTTCTGCAAGATCTGTAATACGCAATGTATCAATATCAAATTCTAGATCAACTTTTTGTCCTACACCACTTGATGAACGTGTTTTCATAAACTGTATTTGATAACGTCCACGTTCACGCATAGCACGACTTGTAAAAATACCAATCACGTTATCTGCTGTTTGAATCTTACTTAAACCACCTGCGATATGTGAATGATCAAATTCAATTTCTTCAACAGCCGCTCTATTCAACTGCGATGCTGTTACAAATACTGTTTGACTTTCCATTGCCAAGTTACGTAATTCTTCTGATACATACTTGTCCTTAACAAACAAATCACTTGGCGATACTTTTCTGCTCATCGGCATCATCAAATCAAGATAGTCAACAAGCAATACATCTACTTTTTTCTTATTTTTAATTTCGTATTCTTTAATATAACTTCTTATATCGTTAGCATTCTTACCTGCAGGCATATATTTGATCTGTATGTTACCTGCTTGTTTTCCTTTCATTCTAACCTTTAACTCTACGTCATCAAGATTTTTAAATATCTCTCTTGTAGCAATACCTGTGAACATACTGTCCATACGCATTGCAACCAACGCCTCTGAAAGTTCTAACGAAATATAAATTACATTCAGTCCTTCAAGTGCAAAGTTTACACCCATGTTCTGCAAGAACAACGATTTACCTGCACCCGAACCACCTGCCCAAATATTAAGTTCACCTCTGTTGAATCCACCAAACAGTTTCTTGTCAATGCTTGGCCATCCTGTGCTTACCTGTCCGTTGTTGTTCTTTAGTCCTTCAAGTCTTGCTCTAGGATCAGCAAAGTAATCTGTACCCATATCTTTTGCAAGACCAATTTGAATTGCTTCTTTGATCATACCTTCTACAGGACCGTAATCTCCCTTTTCAAGAAGATCAGCACTCTGTAAGATTGCACGTTCTAGTGCTTTGTGTCTGCTAAACTTTTCAAATGTATCCAACAACCAATCATGATGTTCAGGTCCTACACTACTAGCATCACCTAACTGAATATTGTTTGCTTTGTTGACAATTTCAAGTTCAGGCATAACTTTATATTCGTCAACATATTTTGTAATGAACTCTGCTGTATCTTGTAATTTTTGATCAAAGTTCTTTGAATCAAAAATGTTTTGACAACGCACGAAACTTTCTGCATTGCTCAAAAACATTTCTAAAAAAAGTTTCTGTATATCGTAATTAAAATTTGTTTCTTGTGCCATATGTTACTTAGTTATTCCCCAAATTAGTAATCCAAAATATATTATGGTTGTTATGATAATAAACCAAAACATACTATCTCTTAAAGGAGAATCCTTTGCAAGTTTAATGTGGTCAAACCATCTTAATGTTTCATAAACTATTTTGTCTATCATGTTTTACTATTATACCACATATCACTTTTAAAGTCAATATGTTTTTTGGTTTTGGCTAAAACAGATCCTATACAACTTCCTGGGTCACCCGGATTGGGTGGAACCCAAACATTTTTCCATTTGTATGAAATGCGTCTAATAGCCTTTCCATTTAATGCACCACCTCCTACAACAATTAAGTTTTTGCTTGACATCTGCTTCAGCATACTATTGGATAATCTTTCAATTATCTGTTCAAATATCCATTGTGTGGCATATGCAATTTTACCAACATCAGTTATTTCTGGTCTCCACCAATCACAACCTTTGTGTAGATTTACTTTAAATTTAAATGTTGGATATCCAAAAGATTCATCAAACCAAAGTAGATCTTTAATCATTAATCTAACAACTTCCATGTCCTTTTTACCACGTGCAAGATCAGTCATCATACCTTCGTCACGTTGTGCTGTTAATCCACAACGCTGTGTCATAGCACTATAAAATAATCCTAAACTATCGGGATATCGTTGTTTGTGTACACAGTGTAGATCGTCACCTACACCTTGCCATACAGTTAATGTTTGGAACTCTCCAATGCTATCAACACAAAGTATAGAAGCATTATTAAACCCGCTGGTATAGTAACCATAGGCCGCATGACTGTGATGATGTAACGTGTATTCTATAGGGCAGTGAATACCATAACGTGCTAGATATTTTTTAATATTATTTTCTTTCCACAACCATCCTTGTCCTGCTCTCCACTGTCTAAGAGTTTTTAAAAATGGTCGTTCATACCACACAACACGATCAGGACCGCCGCCGTAATTTACTCGAGCAACACTTATAAGAGTGAAGTTTAGATCAGGATCATGATCAATGCCACTGAAGTCTTTTGACAATGCCGCAAACGTTAGTTTGTCGTCGTTAAACACTGCTAGGCTGGCATCATGACTGTTGCCAACAATACCCCAAGTAATCATTCTTAACCTCTCACTTATACAAGAACGGATCTTGCTTTTGCTTTTCTTTTAATTTCTTTGCTAGTTGTCTTTTATACTGCCATTGATAAAAGACTTTTTTAAACCATCTAATCATAATTCTCATCTATATATTTTTTCAACAACTCTGCAAATTTTAAATGCACAGGTCTTTTAAAATGTCCTTCTGCTCTACGTTCCCACGGATAAGTTCTATTGCCCCAATCACTAAATGTAAAAGTTTCAAACTTAAAAAATCTTTTATCGTCACTAAGTAAATCTCTGTATTTTTCTACACGACAGTCGTTAGGAGAATTCCATGCATGAACATTTAAATGAAATAAGAAATTAATCTGTTTGCTTTCTAAAAACCCTTTTAACAACATAACTTGACTAAAAAATTTATCGTATTCTAATTTATCATTCCATACGTATTCATTTAAAAATTTAACACTGTCAGCGTGACCAAAGTCCCAATAAGGTGTTCCGCTTTTCTCATCAACGAGCGTTTTTGCAATAGTAGGATTAACAAAGTTTGTACCAAAGTAAGACATCTCAGGACTAGGTAATTGATCCCAGTATACACCACTGTTCTTTATCATATCCAGTCTATCTTTAATGTATATTTCGAATCTGTTAATGCTGGTCCATCCTATAAGGGCAAAAATCTTTGAAGTATCTACTCCTTCTTTTTCCAATCGAAGAACATCCATTACAGTTTGTCTAGCAATGAATTCGTTTGTAGCACCTGGTAGTGCTGTGTTGCTAACGTCGGGTATTCCCATTAGATCCGCTAGATGAATGGGATATGAATGTGCTTTGTTTTCTTCTGAAACATCTTTATCACCAAGTATTTCCATACCTGATGTAAAACTATCACCGCACGATATTAAAAAATTATACTTTTTCATTTTTAAAATATGGATCGTTGAAATTCGGATCGTCTTCCCCTATAACTACATTTATCTCCGGAACATAGTGTTTCATCATGTTTTCGATTCCATATTTTAAGGTTTGTGTTGACCCTGCACATCCTGAACAGGCTCCACTCATTTGCAACTTTAAAGCACCTGTTGTAGAATCAAAATCAATGTATTTGACTATTCCTCCATGTGCTTGTACCGAAGGGTTAACTTTGGTTTCTAAAAGTTTTTCTATATCGTTTACTATTTCTTCTTTGGTTCTATCAGTCATTAAAGTACGTCTTTGATTTTAATTTAATTTTAACTTGGTTCGATTCTATGCTGTTAATAATCTTGTTCATAACATATATTTTTCCATAACGCTTAACTGCTTCGTTTACATCTTTTACAGCAGGATCAGGCCACTCTGGAAAACCAACACTCCAATTATAATGTAATGCTGATTCGATCATATCAAGTCCTGCTTTATCAGTATCAGGTACCACTACTATATGGCGTCTTAAACCGTTTATAAGCGTCGCTTGTGCGTCTTTAACGTCATTGCTTAGTACTGCTACCCCGTCAATAGAAATAGCGTCTAAAGGACCTTCTACGACAAAACAATAGTTTCTATCTTCGTTTTGAGCATCCAAGTTAAACACATAGCCAGGTTGACTATCTGTGATATATTTGGGTGAGCCATCGCCTATTTTTCTTGCAGTGTATCCGACTATGTCCCCTTGATAATAGAATGGTATAATCAGCCTTGACTTATATGAACCTTCTGGGGTCCACATGAAATCATAGTCATCTATCATCAGGCCTCTGCCAATTATATATTCGATGGCTCTCATGAGATCCGGATCAAGTCCACTTGGTTCAAGTGCCTTCCAATCAGCACACTCCATAATAGGTCTAGCACCCATTGGCAGTTCTTTAGATTCAAACTTAGGTATATTAATCGAAATAGTTGATTGTACATCAGGACCATTTTCTTTTAATCTTAACGCTTCCAAACTACATTTGGTTATGTCCGAATCTGGCACATTCAACCAACGCATTAACTTTCTCATCTTTACAGATAAGTTTCTTCCTGGTGTAAACGATGCTGTGTAGCCACAATTGAAACAGTGATAACTTACAGTTCCATCACCATTTAACATAACTCCACCACGCTTACGCTTGTCAGCACTTTCTCCGTTGTGAACACAACAGGGTGCATCAAAAGAAGTCCACCCACTAGGAGTAGTCTTTCTTTTTGAAGGTAAGAATGCTGTTAATACTTGCTGAATCGGATTCATAAGTATATATTACGATCTTACTGTGATTTTGTCAACCGTTCCGGTGTTCGAAATGTCTGGAGTATGCTGAAGTCTTACCCAACTATAAACGCCCGAAACATTAAAGTAATCATTTCCGGAATAGTTGTTTAATGATACTGTAGAAACATCAACCCAAGTTGTTCCGTTGCCAGGTTGCGTTTCCAAAGTTGCTTGTAATTTAATTGAGCCTTTATAGCCTGTGGTTGTGTAAGAAACGGTATGTATTGAGTTCGCTCTCTTCCATTCTGGACTAGCATTGATCCAACTAGATGTGTAATCAACTATTCCAGAATTATCGCTTCTTGTGTTAGAACTAAAAGATGTAATAATTTCACTTTCGCTAAACGGTGAATACACCTTATCCTGTATTTCTAAAGTACCCTCTGCATCATGGTATGTGTTTGTGTATACGGGTTTATCAACCCCATTAACTGTTTGAATGATGCTGTACGTATAAAATTTTGAATTCAATCCAATTAGATCGTTTTCTGCGAGTACTATTTGTACGACACCTCTGGTTGCTCTGGTCGATCCGTCATCAATTACAGTCATTGGTTTGTTTAGATAAGAAGCACCTGTTTCAGGGTTGTTTAGCACAAATCTAAATGTTGTATTGTTAACACTAATAGGCTTTTGATCCTGATTCTTTACTGTAAATTTTAGGGTATTTGTAATACCTTTATAAACTTCTACATTTTTTTGATACATAGGTGCATATCCTTGACTTATAGTTACATCCAAATCGCTGTATACGGTATAACCGGTTTCATAAATATATAATGGTAACTTGAGCATATCATTTTATCATCCTTACTACAAGTATTTATAAGAAAGAAGATGACAAACATAGACCAGGACTTACAACAAAAATTCCCCTTTTTATCGTGTGTAAAGCACGGACCAGTGGAATATATCTGCATTATTATTAATCAAGATGCATACGTTACAAGCGTTTACGACTATGCTAGTTGCAAGTCTGATAGTGAAAAATTATCACTATTAGAATGTGGCGATGCTTGGTGGTGGGAATCTAACAGGAAGATACCAATCAATATTTTTATGAAGGCTGAGATGATTAAATTTAAGCATTTAATTAAAACCTTTAATACCAAAGATATTGAACTAATGTTTGGACCTGTTGTTCGATTAAGCGATATTGCCGAAAAACGTGTTAAAAGAAAAAGCATTCAGTTAGTTCGTAAACTCAAATAATATTTGTAGTTCTATACTGAATCCAACTAAGATAGTCCACAACCAAAAGTTGGACTAACATTCCGACCGGTGACAAATATGTTCCAAATAAAAGAAGCGGAATAATCCATAACCAAAGCATCAATCTAAAAAGATATTTTAAGGTAAATCTCTGTGGAACTGCCCACGTTAACCATGGACCTGGATCGTGGTAGTGTTTGTTTCTATAATCTTCAAACTCGTAATGCATTAACTAATCTGTTCGCAAATTAAATTCATATGTACCACAATCGCGTGTGCATATGCAACCGCGTGTGCTTTCTTAAAATAATAACTGCCGTCAGTCGGTTTCGTCCACACTTCCTTCATCACCGTATCCCACGATTGTCCAAGCAGATGTCTCTTCGCGGGTCTGATAATCGCTAGTACTGCCGCCAGTTGTTCTATACTCTGTGGTTTCATTGTTTGAAGTATAGTGCTGTGTTCTGCGACGTGAAATAAGTTGTTGCTGAAGTCTGGTTCGATAAGTAGTTCCCATAACGGCTCCTTTTGCAGTAATGTATTTAAATGTTCTTCATTTAAAACATCCTTATATATGTGAACATTCAACATATCAATTTTAAAGTAACCTCTTTCATCTGCTACCTTATGATCAATAGTTGAAATATTTGTAAAGGGATCAACAGGAATGCTGTGAAAGTATACACCTGTATTGTGTTTCTTTCCTGTGTCTAGTTTTGCTTTATGATGTTTGAACTTTTCAAGAACAGTATCTCTGTCAAAAAAGTCTAAATCAATATCAGGCATCTTTTAATTCTTTCCCTTTTTTAATTTTCCAAGTGTTCGCTGGCGTCGAAAAATATCGCTTAATAGTTCTTGTTGACGCTGAGCCTTAACACCGTTTTTACGCATCTCTTCTAGTTCTGTAATTTTGTTGTCAATGCTCTTTTGCATAGCCTTAATATGAGCACTTAGATCTTCTTTGTTTTCAGTCATTTAATTTCCATCCAAACACACTTGCTAAATTTCTGCCACTCATTTCTTCCTTGGTTGGCTTATAATTTCTCTTCATACCATACCCGTGTCCACCGGGCGTTTTTGTCATGGTCTTTGGATCAAAGGTTGTTTGTTCCTTGTACCTGTTCTTCTTTATTTTCTTCTTCATTTTCTATTTTTGTTGGTTTAGGCATTGGCATACCGCTTCTGTCAAACCATCTACCGTCTTCTGTTTCAAAACAAGGATATCTAAAATTATTTCCTTTTAAGTCTACCCTTATAATTGTTCTTCGATGTATTTTACCTGTGTATGTTGTTTGATCAGCATTTACAAGTTCATATTTTTCTAGTGATCCTTTTTGATATATTCTATCAAACGGTCCATCCGGCCCTTCGTTTGTTATAACCCTAGTACCACTGGAATTAACTAACATTAGCCTCCTTTATTATTTCTTTTACTAATTCTACATCAGCCTTTTTCATATTAAACTTTTGTTTCCAATATATAACATCTAGTGCAGGTTCAATAATTGAAAGTTGTTCATCATTAAAACTTGCTAATAGTTTAACACCTTCTTTTGAATTTAGCAAGAGCCAAGGTGATACCAAACCGTTTCTAATATCATGTACTGCACGATTATGGTTAACGTATTTGAAATAATCCTGATATGGTGCTTCTTGTTTATCTCCCCAATCCATCATTGTTTGTAGTGATCTTCTTACAGCACTTTCCACAGGCTCCAATTTAATCATTTCAAACATATACGTATCATACAATTCATCACGACACCAGTGATCTAATTTGACTCCGCTTTTAATTACGAATTCAATAAACTTCTCTGGATATATTGGATTAATGTTTACAACGAAACTTCCAAACTTAACAAACGCATTATAGTAACTGCTCTTACAAAACTCTGTATATGTTTTTGGTTTGGTCTTTTGAACTGTTTCGTAAAACTTATTAAATGCTAATAATCCAACCTGTACACGTTTTTCGTCTTTTTGTAATGCTCTACGCTTTGGCTCACACATATGAGCAATTAACGTTTTTTCTTTTTGAAACGCCTTACCGCAGTGTATACATTCATGGTCTTTTTCAATCGTTTGGATCATGTTCTTTAATGTATTCCGTTTGTTCACTTTTTGACATAATAGTTGATAGGGTTGTTGCATCATCCACCTTCATATTAGGATTTTTATCTAACAGTACTTGCTCGAATTTATTCTTTGCTTGTTTCTTTGGAGCCGCCAAATATTGATGGAAGAAATTTTCGTATGCACCACACATAGCCATAAGTTTCCACAATAAGCCTTTGTGATTCTTACTCAGTGTCCAATGATGTTTGTTTACAAACTCGTTGGTCATTTCCAAATAATGTTCTTGGAAAAACTGATCGCCCTTAATGTTGCTAACATAACGCATAGCAATAAATGGAGCAAACAGTTTCTTATCGTCATCGGATAGTTTATCATACCAATCTTTATCACGACGATCTACTGCCTTAAGCATGGATTTTAAATCAAGGAATTTCTTTTTCTCAGCCATAACTTATATTAACACCTTTGTGGATAATTGTCAACTACTCACGCATTCCATTGAATACTGTTTTTTTAAATTTGGCATTATCTTCATCTATAGTTTCAATTAACTTGAGATCAATATCCAATTTTTTCATTAGTTGTCCTAATGCCTTAGTATCCTTTGGTAAGCACATACCACCATAACCACGTAAGCCAGGATTTACATCCAAATACATATCAGTTGCTTTACCTGTTTTGATGTAAGCATTTTTAATAGTAGTATAATCGCAATCCAGTTTTTCACAAATTTCATACATTACGTTTGCAAATGTAACACGTAGACTTGCATATACGTTGTTATAATACTTTAATACTTCTGCTTCGTTTGGTGTTAGATGTTCTGTAAACTTTGGTAAGTCGCCGTGTGCTTGAACTAATTTTCTGTATACCCAAATATCGTGTGTGCCAATTGCAAGTAATTTGTGATTGTTAATAAAATCATCTTCAGCACAGCGTTCTCTCAAAAATTCTGGAACAAAACAAATAGTAAGATTTTTAAATTTGTCAATCATACTTTGTGTAAATCCAGGAACCACAGTTGACCTAATAGCAATTATACCTTTGTAGTGTACACTATCAAGTTCTGTAATAACACTTTCTATAATGCTTGTATCACATTCGCCTTCTTCTGTGCTAGGAGTAGGAACACAAACAAAAACTATTTCACAATCTGCTACATCACGAATTGTTGTTTTTAATTTTATATCATGAGTCTTAACAGTGTGTCCAAGATATTCAAATCCTTTTAGATTTGCTGTACCTACTGCTCCTATACCCACTATACCTAAGTTCATACATTATCTCCTTGTTCGTCTAAGTCATCTAATACTTTTAGTGTTTCATATCCTTGTAAGTTTAAAGTTTTTGTTAGTCCTTCTTCTAAACTTACTTTTTGTTTAAATCCTGTTACTGATTTTAATTTAGTTGTATCCGGCCATCTACGCATTGTGCTTCCTTCTGGTGCTGGATGTAAATCTAAATTAACATCTTCTTTATCCATTAATCGTAAAATAGTTTCAGCGACTTCTTTAATTGTTGTTTCTTTATCACCACCAATGTTAAAAATTTCATTTGTTGCATCTTGAGTATTAATTAAAAGTTCTGTTGCATCAATGGCGTCATCGATGTATATAAATGTTCGTGTATTTTCGTATCCATACAAACTATATTCTTTATTACACACCCTATCATAAAATTCACTAATAAAATGATCAACCTGTTTTGGACCATATACATTATTATATCTAATAATAGTATAAGGTAAGTCGCTGGCAATAACTGCCTGTTCTCCTAACGCTTTACTATTAGCATAACTCCATCTTTTATTTTTAACATCAATTACACCCACAGGAGCCTTTTCATCTGTAGGCAAACCATAATTAAAATATTCTGTAGATACTACTGTGCTTTCTGGAGTTCCTGAATATATAAATCTTTTTATTTTTCTATCTTTATAGGAATCAATTAAATTTAATGTTGTTAATATATTATCTTTAATAACATCATATGCTTTGGAATAAAAGTGTTTTGTTCCATTAAATGCCGCTAAATGAATTACATAATCAACATCGGGCAACATAGGTGGTGGAACACGTAAATTGTGTATAATTTCTTCTACGTTTTCTTTTATATAAAGATCTGGTGATGTAATGTTTAATGGTGTTTTATCTAAACAATAAACATAATTGTCAGGGTTTTTAGATAGTCTGTTTGCTAGATGGGAACCAATAAATCCAGATGTTCCTGTGATTAAGTATTTCATGTTATATTCCTTATTTTCACTCCATTAATGTTTATGCTCATAACAACTCTAATATCATCAGACTGATTAGGTTGCACTCTATGAGATAACCAACCAGGAAATATAACCACATCACCTGTTGTGGCTGGTACTTCATGAAAGTAATCATGCATATCACCATCCACAAATCTTCTTGGCATATGACTCCAATTAGTTTGTAACGGATTTCTAAATTCTATGTGTCCACTATTGTCCGGCTTCTGCAAATATATAGCCATACTCATATGACTAGGCGAATGATCATGTTCAACAACATAACCGCCCTTTGCTTCTATATTTGTCCAACTGTTTTCTGGTATTAATGGTAAGTCAGCCATGTCCCATTCATTCCAAACAGTTCTCATATGAGGATCTAGCCAATCAAAGAAAGATTCTAATTCTTGCCAAGTATGAGGTGGTTGCTTGGTATGATTAGCAGTTGTTTTTCCTCCTCCTCGCATAGAACCTACATTTGATGGATGCACACAAGTATCAGCAATGGCTCTCGATACAGCAGGTCCTAAGTCACCTTCGTAGTGAAATTTATAAACTAGATTGGGTGTTAGTTTTATAGAACCTGCTGACATCGATTACTTCTTTTTAGTTGCCGGGCGTCCTCTTTTTTTAGGAGCCGTTTTTACTGCTGTTTTTTTAGTTGCTGGTTTCTTCTTTGCTACTGCTTTAGGTTTGTCTTCAACAATCATATCCTTAGTAAGTACCAAAGGTTCTTGCGTCTTGTTAAAGATTTTTGCAAGCCATCTTAAAATCATAATATTCTCCTTAGTTTTTTACTTTAGTTCCGACTGTGCGTCTTACAATATCGTCATGATTGAATTCCGCCCAGTATAGTTCAAATGCTACACCGTCTTCGATGCCTTCGAACTGATGAACCTTACCCGGCTTTACTTGGGTAAATTCACCTGGACCAAGAATAGTTTCATCAACTAACCCTTCTTGATCTTCTTGCCAAACTCGAACAAGCATCTTGCCCGATTCAACAAAGAATCCATTCCACTTGTATTTGTGTTCGTGCTCGCTACACTTGTAGCCTTTTTTAAATTCAATACGGTGAAATTCAAGCACACCGTTTGCGTGGATCAATTCCGTTTGACCCCATATCTTACCTGCTTTCATAGTCATTCGCCTTTCTCCATATCCTTTTTCAACTTCCTTAACTTCATGTATGAGTTTAGAAAGAATGGTTTATATATTGTTAGTTTTTCCATTTCACTGCTATCTACTAAATGGCACTTAACTTCAAAACTATTTTGATCATCGATTAGTGGTATTAACTGTACAACAGGATCACCTGCATTCCAGTGAATTCGTTTTCCTTTGGGTATCATCATATTAACCAATACAGAATGTTGATACTTAAATTCTATAAAGCCAGGTGTAATCCAATGATTGAGAGGATTACGTTGATGCCAACTAGGTTGTGTCCAATAAAATTTAATACCTGTGTCTTCTCTAAACAACCAAGGTGTACCAAATTTCCAATGAAGTAGGTCTCCTTTGTTTGCTAGATCTTCTGCATGATGTTGTACAGGTTGTCCCCAGGTAGCGGCCGCGGCCATACATTCTGCTTTACCTGTGGTTGCATCTCTTTGAATAATAAGTTCTGCAAATGCCGGCATAATTGCACCATACGAAAAATGATCATTGATTGCCGGACACATTCTAATACTAGGCTCCTCAATTGATAAATTCTGTGACATCTCCTTATTACTTTTGTGTGTCAGAGGCATTTTTTTAAACCATTCAGGAGTAAAATGTCTTGTTCTTTCAACAGGAAAAAGTTTGTATACAGTTGCTTGATCTGTAAAACAATCGAGTACAATTTTCTTTTTCTTAAACCAAAAACTTACCATAACAAACTCCATTCAAGTTGTTCATTTTGTCTTGACACTTCTTTTACAAAAAATGCACACTGTGGATTGTGTTTCTTCTCTAAAGGGGTTGTTAACAGTTGTCCTGATTTTAATTTAGGAAAATACCATTTAACATCTTGATAAACATTGATAACGTCTACTGTATGCCATTCTGGTCTATATCCATCTAAAGGATTAAAAATAAACGCTTCAAAGCCTCTGTCATTTAAACTTGTCAAAGGAAGTATGCACAGTTCACCACTGTCAGCACTTCCAACAATCATGCTCCACTCTAATGGCATTTGAATTTGATGTGGGCCAATCTGTAATACAACTGCCGGCGAACTAAAACTTTCTAAGTATATTAAAGGCATAAAGAAATAATCCGGATCCTTAGGATCAGAATTATCTAATACACTGTATCTAATATCTTCTGTAATTTCTTTTGGTAAGTTGTTTAAACTAAAATAATTATTTTCTACTGTTAATATTTGCATATCTCTCCTATCCAATATCTATTCTTTCAATTGTGAAAGGATAGTTTGCTTCTTTGTAAAATTTCTTTCTTTGTGTAAGATGCCTTTTTGCAAACTTACACCTGCTTGTAATGTCCCAAATTTGAACATGATCTTTGTCTTCTGCCTTTCTAATGCCTCTACCAATACTTTGTATAACTCTAACAAATGACTTACCAGGTTCAAGAAGAACAAGATTAAAGATACGCGGAATGTTAATACCCACTGCGGCCACGCCATATGTTGCAATAATAATTTTATCATTTACTGTTTTTACTTCATCATAGTGTTCTTTTCTATCATTGGCTTTTGTTTCTCCACTAATAAAAACACTATTTTCTAATTTAGATTGTAACATATTTCCTGCGGAAATCCTATCGACAAGTATTAAAGTATTACCATTTTCTGTAATTTTGGCAATTAATTTAGCAATCCAGTCGATGCGTTTTTCGTTTGTTGTTAGATATTTTAATTCTTCTTGATATGTTTTATATTCTTGTGTGTCCTCTGTTTGAATAACATTCACGTGACACTGAGCAAGTACTCCTTTTTCTTGAAGGTCACTTGCACTAATATTATTAATAACTTCGCCTAGTCCTGCTCTAATACCTTGAAACTCAAACTGTTCTTTTGGTATTGTGCCTGTTAGTCCCCAACGTATAGGAACGTGTGCAAAGTTTTGTGTAAGCAATCTCTTTAATACATCTGCTTTAGCCTGATGCACTTCGTCAACAATAATGCAACGAACGTCTTTAATAAATTCTTCTAGTGTTGTTACTGCTTCAGCATTCTTTGACTTTTTGTCCAGTATGTTCAAACTTTGCCAAGTAACAATAGTATGCTTATGCCCTAGTTCTTTTCTATCACCAAAGTACACGCCTACATCAAGGCCGACATTAAGATAGTCTTCTTCCGTCTGTGTTACAAGACTCTTATTAGGAACAATAACAATAGTATCTCCATATTGTTCACATATTTTAGACAAGGTTGCTGTAATAATAGTTTTACCAGCACCTGTGGCTACTTCTTGTAGTGCTTGTGGATTTTCTAAAAAGTTATTAATAACTTCAACTTGATAGTCACGTAATACAATTGGTTGTCCGGCTAATTGATGTCCTACCGGCCAATTAATGTGTGATAAAAAAGATTCATCTATGAGATCAAATTTTAATTGTGTTTTATCTCTTAGATCTTCTACTTCTACATACCAACCACGTTCTTCCAATGCCACTAATGCTTCTTCAAGCATACTAACATATGTTGTTCCACCTAGTCCAAAGAAACTTACAGTGCCATCCCAACGTCCTAGTTTGTATGCTGGCAAGTAACGTGCATAAGGAATTTCATACTTAAACTTGTTAGTCAATGTTTTACGCATTTGAAGATCAAGTCCCTCAAACTTTACATTCACTTCATCTTTAATTACCAATTTACACGTCGGCACAGTTCTCTACTCCAGTTGGCTTAGTAGCACAATAAAATACTACCGTTGATTTATTTTCAAGATATATTTGCGTTTTAAAATGGCTCGGTCTTGTAGGAAGATCAACAATAACTATATCCGGATTTACTGAATCCTTAACAAGTGGCTTAGGAATCCGTTCGGATAATATAAAAATCTTCTTGTTAGGATCGTATGCATTTACTTCTTTTTCTTTAATAAATGTATTTCCGTCTTTGTCGGACTTATATCTAAAACAAACACAAATGTCTTTAGCATCAATGTCTTCAGATAATAAAGAGTTAACCCAGCCTTTCATTTCGTCTGAATCATTACTCGAAACCATAATAAAAACTTTTCTGCTAGAAGAAATAATATTTTTAAACTTTCTTCTATCAATCTTACTTTTATTTACATAATGATTTTTACAATCACTATATAAAATTTTATCAATTTGATCTTTATTTGGAATTGATTTAACCAAATTGTCATCATAAATTGCACATCCATACGATTTTGCAAGTATAAATGATTCTCTTAAATCATTATTTTCAAATACAAATTCTTTGAACGTTATTTTATCATTAACTAATTTAAGCATATCCAAATGCTTTGCAGGATTATTTTTTATAAGTTTGATACCATCATAATCGCTTTTAATTTTGTCATCAATTTTAAAATTCATACCCTTAACAGCATTCATTAAAAATTCTACATTTGATTCGTTGTAATCAAAACTCCATTCTTTGGTTTCAGGATTATAGTTTCCGGATTGCCAGCCTGGCGTTTTTCTTTTCTTAATAGAATTAACAAGCACTGGTATGAATGGACTCTTTACTACTATCTGTTCTCCGTCAATATACAATGCTTTATTTTTGTCAATGGTTCTAAATGGCCATCTAAAAACAGGACCTGATAAAATTGTTGTAGTATCAAACCCTAACTTTTTTAGTAACGGTTCATATTTGTTAACTAACCTTAATCCAATAACACTTTGTTTTTCTGTGAATGCTAAATTGTTTGATAGTTGTCGCCCTAGGCTTTCGATCATACTTTGATCATACGGTTGAATTGCAACATCACGGATTTCATTAGGCCAGAAAAATGTTTGACCACTTAATAGTAGAATACATTCTTCGATATCTTGATGACTAGGACTGTAACTCATAGTGCTATTATAACACTCTTTTTAGTTTTGAGCAAGTACTAATTCTTCTAATTTAGGGTATAATCTACTTAAAGGTTTACCAATTTGAATTTCTTCTACGGTCCATTCTGTGTAAGCCAGGTCATTTAACCATTGTGTTCTATCAGGTTTGATAGGATCAATGATTGTTTCTAAACTATGATTGCCGACATCCCAAGCCAAACTTTCCGGGCCAACAAATACAGGAACACCACCAATCACGGCCTGGGTAGCAGGATTACTGCTCCAATTAACAACAGCATGAGCATTATGAAAATCAAAATTAAAGTCATCATATGTCCCGTCTATTTTTATAGGTGTTTGTCTTGTTACATTAATAAATTCTATTTCAATCCAATCAAGTCTTGCTCTAGGATGTTCTCTAATTATGATAGGCTTGGCTGTGTATTTTCTAATTGTTTCGACAGTATTGTACACCCAAGTACTTGCTGGCGGCATACTACGCCATTGATGACTATGTGGATTTTGACAGCATATAATTATGTCTCTACCTGTTTGCCACGGCTTTAATTCTAACCCAAACATTTTAGCACGGTCGTCTGAGTTACCTGGTTCCCCAAAGTATGCTTCTCTGTTGATTCCGTTTATTCCAACCTTCCAGGTTATGTTTCGTTTTATTCCGCCTACTTCTATGACAATAACAGGAATATTCTTTTTCTGACATTCATCCCATATGGGTTTGTTTTTTGCCATACGACCATTCCATAGCACACTCCATATAACAGCAACGTCATAATCGTCAGACTCTGTTATATCGTAGTGCTTTAGAGATTGTCTAAATGCCTGAAACACGGGTTGACTGTTCATTGCTCCATGTTCAGAAAATATTTTAACCTTCATAGGACCCCACTAAATAACTGCATACATTATTTATGGAGTTTATAAATGTCTAGAAAATTTGCGGTTGTTACAACATTTCATGATGCAGGATTAAAGCAATACGGTCAAGCAATGATTGATTCGTTTGAAAAGAATTGGCCCAGCGACGTGAAATTGTATGTCTATGCGGAAGATTGTACACCGACAAAAACCAAAGATAATGTTGTTATACGTGATTTAATGGGAACAGGTTACATAGCAGAGTTTAAAGCAAAATGGAAAAATGTACCTAAAGCAAATGGACAAGACAATCCCAAGCATCGTGTAGATGCAAACAAGAGTTTTAAATGGGACGCTATTCGTTTTTGTCATAAAGTCTACGCAATTTTTGATGCCGCGAAATCAGTAGAAGCAGATGTGTTAATTTGGATGGACGCTGATACAGTATGTCATTCTCCGATGACCACGGACTTTTTAGAAAAGTTCGTTCCTGAAGATATACACATCGGTTATTTCGGCCGCGAGCCTAAATGGCCAGAATGCGGTTGGTACACAATGAATTTGCGTGACGATATGACAAAACGATTTTTAAGCAGATTCCAATGGGTTTATGATCATGCCGAAGAAGGAATTTTTACAATGAAGGAATGGCACGATAGTTTTGTGTTTTTTGAAATTGTAAAAGAGTTTAGACGTATACCAGGATGGAAAGAACATAATTTAAGTCGTCCAGGCACAAGCGGCGAGGGACATCCTATTATTAATAGTGATCTAGGAGCATACATTGATCACCTTAAAGGCGGAAGAAAAGCAAGAGGTATTTCTGAAAAGAAAGATCTTAAAGTAGAACGTACAGAAGAATATTGGAAAAAAGCAAAATGAAAGAAATACTATTCAATCAATTTAGACAAATTTTAGATGCATACAAACCCACAAATATTTGTGAAATAGGAACACACGAAGGAAAATCATCCGGGCAATTTATAGGACACTTACTTGAAACAGTAGGAGTTGAAAAATTAAAGTATACAGGGTATGATGCTTTTGAATTAGCAGACAGACAATCAGATATAACAGAAGTTAACGGCAAAGGACCAGGAACACTTGCAGGTGCGTCTAGTCGTATTGGAATTTATAAATCAAAGTACCCTACTAAATTTGATTACGAATTAATTAAAGGGTGGACACAAGATACACTTAAAGATAGTGTGTTTGATTTTGTTTATATTGACGGTGGTCACAGTTATGAATCTGTAAAGTTTGATCACAGCAAACTAGAAAAGAGTACAGTAATTGTATTTGATGATTATCAAATTGATCCTGTAAAAAAATATTTTGATGAATATGTTACTGCAAATAATATTCCTGAAGTAGAATTTAATCCTGTAAACATCAAGAAAGAAAACAAAACTGTTTGGAGTTTTCTACCACATCCTTTAAAGAAAAATAAAATTACAGGTGAGTTACAAAGAGTACAGCACGTACAGCCTTGTATTTTTAGATCTGTTGTTTAGCAACTACATCAGCACCAGTATTAAGCATACGTTCTTTGTGGTGTGCTTTGTAATGATACATATATTCTTTTAGTTGACTTCTGTTAAAAGGACTGACTAGATTTAGATTAGTTGAAAGTTCTGTGTAAGGTGCATCAATAACTTTAATTGTTCTTCCATAAATGTCATTATCAAAAGGCTTTCTTAAATTGTTCCAATCTCTTTCTACATAACTTCTTCTATACTCTTCTAGGAAATTATTTTTTAATGTGTGTTCTAAGTTAATTACAAAAAATCCTGTTTCAGCACCGTATATTTCTTTCCATATTAATCCTAAATGGGCACTGAGATTATCACCAACAAGACTTGAAACCCATTCTAATGGAACAGTCTTTTTAAACAATACATCACAGTCTATCCATACTAATAGTCCTTTGTCATGATTTTTTAAACTATCCATAACTGCAAATGCTTTGTGACTAAATCCTTTTGTTCTGCTAGGTATTGGAATGTTTTTATCTTCTTGAAATTTTGTATATTCTGTATCGCCTAATGATTTTAAATCAATTACATTAACACTAGGATTGTTACCTATTGATATTTTAACTTTAATATAATCTTCTGTATATAGATTTAAAATTTGATTAGGAAATGCTTTGGTAAAACTATCAATCATATGTTTACCGTGTTCTGATACTTGAGAAAAACTCTGACTGCTAATAAATCTTATCATACATACTTCCTCATATGACTCCAACAAGCACCGTTGCGTAACTCCTCAACATTCCAATGGCTTGCACAAATTTTCCATAACCATTCTTCTCTATCATGATAGTCAGGCTTATCTATTTTGTGTAGATTTGTGTTTGCAATAGGTCCTGCTTGACAATTAATAGGATCTGTAACAAATACAGGAATACCATTCATTACTGATGCTACACTAGGACTAGAATTTTTAACAATCATGGCCCATGCACCCTTTAAATCATCCATGATGTGTCTTGTGGTATGATCGCTAATAATTAAATCACCTATCTTTTTAATTTCATCTATGTAATGTCTAAACTTACCATCTCCTGGATGACAACGTATTACAATTTTTCTAGTGGTGTATTCTCTTAATTCTTTAACAGTTTTTCTTAGCCAATCAATTACAGGCTCCCCCATCATACTCCAACCACCATTACGTTGTAAGCAAATTAGAATATGTTCGCCTTGTTTAGTCCAAGGTTTTAATTCTAATCCATAATTTTTTTGAAGTCTTTCCCAATGTTCTGGACCAACACCATCACTACAATACTCACCTGTTGTAGGGAACACGCCATCAAAACTGTAACGACACATACCACTGTCTCCTAAACGCCCTGTATGATAAGAAAACATATTGCTGTCAATTATAATACAACGCTTGGGTTTTCTAGTATTAATATCAATAACTTGTTTTCTAAAAGACAAATGTGGTGCTGTTTTACCGTGTTCATGAACAAATCCTTGTATTACTGCTACATCACAATCTACATATTGTTTTTGTTCAATAACAAAACCTTGATCGCCTACAGCATTAACGCCTTCGATAATGCTCTTTAACATAACCGGTTTATTTGGATTTTTGTTACCAGGCGGAATGCCTGCTAAAAAACTACATACTTTCATTACACTAACGCCTGTATATTATTCCACATCTTTTGATTAGCCATAATTGATTCATCTAATGCGGTGGTATAAATCTTTGCTTCGTCGATTGCTTCGGCAAGTTCTTTGTTAATTGATTTTATATGTACAGGTTTGTGTTTTAATGTAAAAAATTTACTGCTCCATGCACCTACACATATTGTTTTCTTTTTCATTAATGTTGCCCAGTATATTGCATGATAACTGTTTGATACAACAGTATTTGCTGAACCAATTAATTCAATCATCTGTTCTAAATTATTTCCACTATTAACAAATCTCGGAATAGACATTGCACCAAAATCTGTACCTTTAATAAGTTGCTTCTTATGTTCAATAATTACTATGTCATTTTTAATAGAATGTGTTTTTCTTAGTTCAGGATGCATACAACTTGCACAAGGAACATAATCATAAGGTTGTTGTGGTACATAATCTCTTATACCAACAATATTAAACTCTCTCATGAACTTAGGATATTTTATTTTATCAACGTCATCCTGTCCATATTTTTGTACATTATGACCTACTCCCCAAAGTACTTTTGGTGTTTTGTTTTTGTCAATTGTTGCTAAGGCATCATTAACCATATCTTTAAATTTTGTGTAAAAATCAGTATGTAATTCTTTATACTTAGGATTGCTTAAATCCCATCTATTACGCCATAACTTTTCAATTTGAACAGCATCAGGATGTTCTAGTGCTAACTGAATGTTTTCTCCGAAAAACTCATTACCAATCAATCCTCCACCTCCTACAATAATAGGAATGTCATCTGGATAAGGTTCTTGCCCTAGGGTGTCTATATCTAATACCATATATTCGTCATCTTTTAAAAAATATTTTAATGGATTAGATGCCATATCACCTACGTTGTTTACATCTGTTCTGTGTACTACTACAAACTTTGGTTTCATTGTTTCCTCTCTTGTACTATTATTTTATACGCTGTGCCATTCTTCAGTTCATCAATGTGAAACTGTCCATATGCTAAATGACAGGCCCATTTGTACACCAGGTCACTATCTGGATAAAATGGATTTTCAATTTTGGTTATATCGCTTAATGATACTGGCGATGCGGCATTAGGTGCAAGTCCAAATGCAGGAACTCCGTATAAAACTGATTCTGTTGCCGCGATACTTTGTAGTGTAACTACTGCATAAGCATTGTCTAATTCTTCGTATATTGTTTTAACTACACGTTCCGGACGACTTGCTTTTTCACGTACAACAATAGGACGATCTGTATACTGTTTGATTGTATTAATAGTTTCTTCACGCCATTTTACCATATCAATATTATAAAACTTTGCAGGCTTTTCGCTTGGCATAACAACTAAAATATTACGTCCATCTTTTTTCCAACTAGGAATTTTATACTTTAGTTTTTCCCATCTATCACTGGATTGATCAATTATTTCATTATGTTGTAAATCATTTTTTACAATACGATGAAACCATTTCCAACCGTTTGGATTAATGGAAGATTTATAGTTACCCAAGTAACCACTGTCCATGTAGTAAAAGTCACGTTTGTCTTCCCAACACTGTTTCATAACTTTGTGTTTGAGAATCCCTCTTAATAATATTGCGTCGTTCGATGATTCATATATAAACTCCTTATCCGAAGTTGGGGTTATACCTGCACCTTCGGCAAACATATTAACATATTCATCTGATCCATTTTTACTTAAACAAATCATTTTATTATATCTAGCCTTGAGTTCCAAAAAGGATGTTGTTTAATTTCTGCATTAATCTCGTCTTTGTTTTTTATTCTTCCTGGAGATGTTTCAATTCTTAGTTGTCTTTCTTCTGGTAATAAAGATTCATCTACATCGTTTGGATGATAGAAAAACATATTAATTCCTCTACTATCTAATGTAAAAAATTTATAACCTTTTGCTTCTAAAAGATTTCTATACTTGCGATAACTAACTCCGTGGAATAAACTAGTCTTCTCATACTTACCTTTGTCAACATAAGGCATTGAGTGTATAATATCCCAACCCCATCTAATGTTAAATTCTAATACCATTGCTTTAGGCCTAAACCCATAATTAAGCATACCTGTCATAATTTCATAATCAAAACTATCGATATCTAAACTGTAAAAGTCAGGTCTAAGTTCGTTAATAGTTTTAAGATAGTTAGAAACATTGTCGGGTCTTAAAAATTCTTGTGTAAATGTAACTGTTGGAGGAACAACGTGTTGAAATTGTGCGTCCCAGGCAAAGCCTTTATAGCCGTGTGTATGAATAAGATTGCTAATACAATTTTGAGCAAATTCTATCTGTTTTGCTTTTTTACCAACATGGTCTTTACCCCAACCCATTTCAACACATATCTTGTTTGGCTTTTTAATGGCATTGATTAGTTTCTCAATAATACCATCTTCGCCTTGTTGACTGTAAATTTGTTTTTCGTATGATAGTTTAAATTTAACCATTGCGTGTCCTAAAGAATCGTTTCTTCTTTTCAATATCTTTTAACGGATTGTCTGCTCTTTTGATCTTCTGTTTATTATCAACACCTGTTGTTGTTAATTCATCAACATAAGAATCAATATTGTTATCTAATTTTCTTGCACCTTTAAAGTGTCTAAAATAATCACCAAGTATAGTTTCTTTTAAAGGACTGTGTGCTTTTCTAGTAGGGTGTAAGTCGTTTATTAAATGACCGTTTGCTAATGCACGTTGTACACACTCTGTAAATGCCCAAGTATCGTGAGGTTTTTTAAATCTTTGACGATCATCAATTTCTCTGGATTCGTAAATGTATTCGTAATGATCCATAAACTGTTTAGCACCAGCGTGTTGTTTATTAAACAAATAGATACACGTTTCGGCATTTTCTGTTTCATTGCCCTGCCATTTACCTTTATTCATTGTAACACCCATATATGCTGTTAACTCTTTATTAGGTAATAAACTATCTAAAAATTCACGTGTAATAGTTTTGTATGTAACACTATCAGCATCTAAATATATAATAACATCACAGTCGATGTTCTTAAATGCACTAATAAAAGAGTATGTTTTAAATGCCATACCTCTTGTAAAATGATCACCACGCCAATCTAAAAACTCTTTTAGTCCTGGACAGTTTTCATATATGTCAAGTTCTTTTAAATTTTCTGCCTGAACCGGAAGTTTCATATCTTCGGTATACACATACAATGGAATATCTTTAGGCCAAAACTTTAGATATGTTTCAACCATCTTATGTGCCATATTATCGTAGTACGGTTTATTAAATGTTGTTATTGCTATGTACTTCATTTTTGCCCCATTACTGGTTTTAAATGTGACCAACTTTCTCCTCGGCCGTGTTCCTTAGAACTCCATTGTGTATAAGCAATATCGTTACACCATTGCGTTATATCTACGTTATAATCTAATTTTTCAATCTTGCTAATGTCTTTATGTGCAATAGGCCAAATCATACTACCATCTTCCATTGCGTATGTTGGTATACCTTCGCAGATTGATTCAACTCCACTTAAACTATTGTATGTTAATACACACCACGCTCTGTCTAAATCTTTTTGTAATCCAGCACCACCTTGTGCTCCACCAACTTCAACGTATTCACTTACTTCAACGTTTGTATATTGTCTTGAAATCCAATAAGCACCTTTGTTTCCTGCTCTCATTCCCCTAGGATGTGGCCTAATAATTATTTTTCTATCTGTGTATTTTCTAATCTCTGATATAATCTCACCAACCCAATCATAGAAATTTTTTCCTTGGTCGTGCAGTCTATTCAAACTACTGTCACCAACTTTTTGTCCCATTAAAATAATATTATCACCAGGACTATGCCAGTCTTTAATTTTTATTCCTGTTTCTTTAACAAACTTATTCCATCTGTCTGGTGGACAATTATTATTATTAAAGTTTCCTTCAGTCCATTTATAACTCCACCAACCTAGTCGAGTATAGTCTAAATATTTTCTAAACGAAGCACTTTCCCCTACTAAAAAAGGTTTTCCTGATTTTAGTATATATTCGTAAGGACCGTCTTTTCCTTTACTAATAAATTTAGGTTTTAGTAAGTTAGTTTGAAGGAACATATCCGCTTCTTGAACTTTAGGATCGGTGAATTCTACTAGTTCGTGACTATCACCTAGTTTAGTAAATCCTTTATGTAATCCGTGGAATCCTTTCCAGGCTCCACGTATGCTTATAACTTTGACCATTTCTTGCCCGTTTTATCTGCTGTCTTTAACCATAAGTCAGCATAGTCAACATCTTGACAATTTGCAAACCACGGGCCACCTTCTGTAAAATGAATTGCTTTAGGTTTACCATCTTGAGGTTCTTTGTACCAACCTTCTAGCCAATTCCATTCATGACTGATCTTGCCAATCTCTTTATCCTTGAGCCAACTAAAACGATGCATGAATTTTCCTGTCTCTTTGTTAACCATAGCAGGAATAACTTGTGCATTACTTGGATGACCGCAATTCCATAACACCATAGAACTCCAATTCTTTCTTGGGTACAACGTTTGTTGCTTACCGTCCATCTTAACACCTTCCTTAGGTGTATAGTCATGATGCACACACATTACAGCATACTTGTCGTCGCGTTGTGCAAATAGTTTATCAACATCCTCTAACCATAAAAAATCACAGTCACAGAATAATGCCCAACCTTCATAATTCATTAAAAACGGAACTAAGAATCTTGTAAATGTAAATTCTGTTGAGCCTAATGTGTCAACGGGTCTAGTATAAATGCCTTTTTGTTTTAGTTCTTCTTGTTTAAGATATTTGATGTTTATTGGTTCTTCTGTGCTATGTTTTAAACTATATTCACAGACATCACTAGCAATCGTCTCGCGACTATCCCAGCCTATAAAAACAGTGTTCGTCATTCTTGTTCTCCATAGTTGGTATTAACACCAACTCTTTGAATGTCATCTTCTACACAATTATCACCGTATTGTATTTCTACAACTTTTAATGGTAATTTTGATTCGTTGCACAATTGATGCCATTCTTTGTTATTAATATGCAATGATTCGAATTTACTATACTTACCTAATAATTCAGTATCGGTTGATACATTTAGAGTATATACAGTTGCTTCTCCTTCACTAACAAACCAGTGTTCTGCACGATGATCATGTCGTTGCATAGAAAGTCGTTGACCCGGATCTACTACTAATTCTTTAACTTTTACAGTATTTTCAACTTCAAATAAAACTCTATAATATCCCCATGGTCTTTGTGTTTTTGGATACTTGTAATCTTCTAATATCCAACTGCTTGAATTCTTTTTATCTTCTCCGCCTACACCAAATTCAAAGGATAAATTCTTATCAGGGTGTGACATTTCCGGAATATTAGTTGATGTTCTATCTCCACCATTGGCAAAGATGATGTGTGCTTCTGGATATAATAATCTAGCGTTATTAATTGCTTCTAAGGCTGAGCCATCATTATCATCAAACAAAAAAACATTATCGACCATTTCTAAGTGTCTAACAATCTGTGTTCGTTCAGTGCTTGGCATAAACGGTCTACCTTTTTTACGTTCAAGCCATCCGTCTGAATTGATGCCAATTAGAAGTTTATCTCCTAGTTGTTTTGCCGCTTTGAAATATTCGATGTGTCCTGAATGGAGTGGATCGAAGCCACCTGTGACTAGTACTATGTTCATACTAGTATTTATATGGGTAGTTTATTATTAGTTTATCGAATGATCATTCGACGTTTTTAGTAAAAAACGGCATAGTTGTATATTGAAGATTGATAATTGCACCGTTTAACATAACATCAATTGGCATGGCTCCTTCACGTGCAACAAATGTTGCAAGTCTTCTAACGCCTGCTGGTTTAATTGCATAAGCAACAACATTGGGGATAAAATTTTCTCTCATTTTTTCGTATTCTAGAAAACTAATCTTACCTTTTGTTTCTACATTTCTATATGTTCCGTCGTCTTCAACAACCAAAGTAGGTTTTAATGTTTTAACAATATTAACTGCATGATCGGCTTTGATGCTTAAATGCAAAGCGTGTACAAAAAGATCTTCTAGGTTGCCAGGAATCTCAGTAATTTGATATCCATTATAGTCAACTATTAGATGTGGTTCTTTGGTTTCCATACAATCCTGCCAACATTTCCAATGAGTCAAAAATCTTGATAATGCATTAGGATCACGAGAATAAACATCTTTCATATTTGGAAAATGTTTAAAATTTAAAGAGTTAAAATAAGCAGATGATGTTTCTGGTGGAAAATATTCAAACGTCGTAGGGTTTAAGTTCATCCTGCGACAAACGTCGACGGCTTCCCGACTATAAGCCTTTTGCTTATCAGTTGGATTATTTTTAGGATCTAATTTTGTTAAAACTACTGTTTTCATATCAATATTTACTCGCTTCTACATTCAAAAAGAGTATAAGGACCAAGTGTATGTTCGGTAACATTACTATATAGGTCTAGATTGATGCATCTTCCATTCCTGCTACACGTAATTTAGTAATATTAGTTATCTGCCATTGCTTCATGTCAATGCCTTTTAAGATTCCTAACCACTTGTTGCGTAGCAGTGCAAACTCGTTGATAATTTTTTCCATATCAACAACGTCTGCTTCACCGTCTACGTATTTTTCTACGTCACGACTGCTTAATGCACGTTGATAATTTTCAAGATATTGTTTGAAAAATTTCGATCTTGTTCTTCTTAACTCGATGTTAAGGTACTCAAGGATTGCTTCAATTTCTTGTAGTTGTGCAAATCTTTTTTCAACAACGCCAGGAAGCATTGCCGCATTCTTTTCAAGATTGCCTTTGAGCCCACATTCTATTTTTGCGTCTTGCATCTCATTCTCATACCATGTGATACAGTCTGGAATGTTAGCAATATCCTGTGTAACCCTTGAGTACCAATTAATCATCTAGTTCCACTCATCATTATCGTCATCGGTATATTCAGACCAACCATCTTCGTCGTCAGCATACTCCTTATCAGGAGCATACGGAGTTTCTCGGGTTCCTTGCACTTCTTCAACTGCTTCTTGAAGATAAGGATCTTCATCAGCCAAATTATACAACACTTCTTCCTCAATACCGTTATCCTGGCACCATTTAATAAAACCCAGTGCCGCGGATTCTTTATCTTTCTTTGCAATATGTGAAGTAAACATATCCCAAAGATCTATGAGTTGTTCATCATTCATCTCGATCATCTGTATTTTCTTCCTCTGAATTAGAATCTGATACACTTGTATCTGTACCAGAATACTTATCCTCGATAGAAGAAAAATCCTTCATAATGATTTCAAGTTTATCACCTGTCCAATCTTTACGATAATCCAGGTATTCTTTACCTGATGAATCAACAAACTTTAGTCTGTTACCTTGTTGCTTTAGTAGTCCTTCTTTTTCAAACATATCAACCAAGCCACTGTATGGATCCATGCCAGTTTCATATGGAATCTTAACCTGTACGCCTTCAAAAGGTTTTGCGTAACGTGTTTTCATTACCTTACAAGCGGCTCTGATACCACGCACATCTGTTACCTTTTTACCGTCTTCATCTTCTTTAAGTTTCAATTTCTTCATTGCGATTACAATTGAACTTGCGTAGATAAAGCCTTGGCCACCACTGATCTTATCATCTGGATCAAACATATCCTGCGATGCATAAGTGTGATTAGTACAAACCATACCAATATTGTAACTACCAAACATATTAACGCAGTTTCTTACAAGTGCTGTCAGTGCCTTAGGTTTTCTACCCATATCACCTTTTAAGTCACCTGCTTCAAACTGATTAACATCTGTAGGAGTTAGTAACATACCTAGTGAGTCAATCACAAATAATACTTTAGGACGTTCTTGTGGATCTTTATCTCCATAGTCCGTTTTGTATTCACTCATAAAGTTTGATACTGTTTTTGCTACATCATCAATCATACTCATTGATAAACGTAACAATTTGTCTTCGCTTGTGTCAACACCAAGTGCCTGTAACCACTTTTCATCAAGTGCGTTCTCTGAGTCAACTAGGACTACAAAGATGCCTTGTTCTTGTGCGGCCTTTACAATGTTGCCTGAAGCAAAATAACTTTTACCTGCTCCGGATTCGCCAGCAAACACCGTTACCTTACCTAAGGGGATTCCTTTATGGAAGTCCCCAGAGATAAGATAGTTAAGTGCGTAATTGCCGGTCGAAACCCAGTCAGTAGGATCGTTAAAACCTACACCTAGACCTGTAATGCTCTTGGTAAGATTCTTACGA
>Ga0222715_10000819_pt1 | contig 30793 bp, 37 predicted proteins | sample C33_9DmetaG_FD_165056 | JGI IMG/M metagenome (GOLD analysis project Ga0222715, IMG submission 165056) | Estuarine water microbial communities from San Francisco Bay, California, United States - C33_9D | ecosystem: Environmental > Aquatic > Marine > Unclassified | place: USA: California...
CAAAGGGGCACAGATGGCAGCAGGTCAAGCAGCACAAGCAAGGCAGGAGGCATTGAAGGGTATCTCAGCAGGCATAGGTCAGTTGGGGCAGCAGGCTATGATGCTTGCTCCTTTATTCCCACAGGATTTAGGGGCACAGCAGGCAGCATTAGCTGAAGCAGGGCTAGAAGGGTTGTCTAAAGAAGATTTAGCTAAGTTTCAAGATATAAAAGCTAAAAATATTCTCGGCAGAGATGTAGATATAAATCCAATGGGGGGTGGGAATATTGTAGAACTGCCCAATATCGGCAACCTAAGTGCTGAAGAGTTTAGGCAATTTAGAAGAGGATTAAACCCTGTTCAACAGCAAATTCTATTTGATAGAAAAGCATTTACAGATGCATATAACCCATTTGCTTTGTATGGTGGTACAAACCCTGCTGATACATATATGAAAAATATGATGATGATGAGTCTATTCAACCAACAATACAACCAAAACAATCAAGGTAATTAATTATGGCTAAGACATTCTATAAGTATGGGGAAAGGCAGCCGATCACATATGTAGATTGGTCTGAAGTCGGTAGGAACTTTACCGATATGTTGGAAGGTCAGGTGGCTGCGAGAGAGAGTAAGAAGGCAGAGATCAAGAAGACTATGGATGAGCAGATGGAGTTCATCCAAGACAACCCATTGGGTGGTATAACAGGTAATGATAAGTTTAGCTTTAACTTGGCTCAATCAGGGCAGGAGTGGCATACTATAGTTAACAAGAATATGCAGGCAGGATTGATTAACTACAATGATGCCATGTTTTTAACTCAAAACACAACTAATCAAACAGAGAAATTTTACAACCTATTAAAGACATACAACGCAAGGGGAAAGGAGATAGAGGATGATATTGCATCAGGAAGTCCTAAGATTTCAAATCTAACAAAGGGGCAGCTGATGACTATAGAGGGGTTAAATAAATTCGACAACTTAATGCCAATCATAGATATGCAAGGCAATATAAATGCTGTTGAATACGACATTGTTGATGGTAAGCAGGTAACCAAAAATTCATACACAGTGAAGCAGCTAGAACTACTTACCAATTCTAACATTGGTATTTTTGATGCTGTCGGCAGTGCTCAAAGCATTGCTAATAGTTTCGGTAAGCTAACAGAGTCTAAGTTTCACGAGGCAGTAAAAGCAGGTGGCATGGGATTGACTATAACAGAAGTCAATAACTACTCTAATTCTCAGTTGAAAGAAAAGTTTGGGGTTTCAGGATCAGAGGCAGAAGAATTTAGAAGCTACGCAAGTATGTATTTAGAAGCTGAAGAGGCTAAAATAAAAGCATTAGCGAATCCTATAAACACAGGCTCTTTTCTTGTTGACTTTCTTGAGGCAGAGGGGTATGATGTTACCACAAACCTTAAACAATTTGAAAATCAAGCCTATGGAAACTTTATATTTGCTCAAGGAACTGATATAAGAACCACTGAAGAACAAGACAAGGTTTTCATGGATAAGATGAGGGTTCTTGTAAGGACAGCAACTGACAAGAGTGTTACAGAAAAAGCTACATCAAGAAGACCAATACCTAAAGTAGCTGATGGGTCTAAAGGAAATGAAGGGTTCATCAATCCTACACTTCAAGAATATGCAAGTAAAATATTCTCAGGTGCTAAAGATGATACAGAAGTAGAGGAGAATCTTAGGCTATTTGAAGCTGCATATAATGCAGAGGCTATCCGAAAAGGTAAACCATATATAATACTAGACAATGATGACAGTGGTGTCTATGGTAAATTTTCTGATGGCACTCCTATAAACTATCCATTCTTTGATCAATCAGGTAATTCTTTCGGTCAAAAAGGTTGGACTACTCAGTTTTTGGCAGGGATGACAGGTAAGGTTATGCCTATAAACCAACCGTATATTCAAACAGGTGGAGATGTTCCTGACCCAAGAAGCCCTATTGTAAGTAAGTACAACCCTCAAGGAAGTTCATTAGATAAATACAAGGAAAAAATAACAGCCGATATTCTTGGTGTAAAAAGTAAGAATGATTTAGAGTCTTATTTAAACAGTATACTAAGATCTAAAAAAAGCGAAAAAGCAGATGTAGATGAATTATTAGAAGATGTAGATATCTCGTCTGCTCAAGACTTAGAGGATGTAGCGATGAGAGCCATTTCTGAAATGATAGCAAAAATGGCAGAGGATGATCAGACGCAGTATGCTGCTTATATAATGCAACAGGCAGAAGCATATCAAAAAGAAAGGAGTTTGATAGACAGTAAAAGAGCCTTTAAGGGACAATACTTGCAGGAAGTAGGCAGGATGTTTAATACTTCAACACCCTCATTCACAGAATGGTTTGAGAAAACAGGACGATCATATGACGAATATAAATTAAAGTATAAAAAATAAAATAAAACACCTTATACTAAAAAAGAGATGAACGAAGATTTAAACGATTTATTAGCAATGATGCCTTCAGGGGCGTTTAAGGATGTCAATCAATTAAGTGAGTTTATAGAGGCAGAAGGTCTTGATCAAGTATACGCCCTAACTCCTGAAGGGGTGTTTAAAGATGAAGAAGACTTCATGTCTTATGCCTCTTTATTAGGTGTTAAAAAAAAAGAAGAGGAATTACCTTCCACTTCTCCCGAAGAGGATGTGGTGTCATTATCAGAGGAAGAAAGAGAGACTGCTTTATTGGGTGGATTATTCGATGAGAAAACAAATAAAAAAGCTGCAAATATTGCAAAGGCTAAAAACCTCCGTAAGACATCAAGGCTAAACCCTGATGGTTCTGAATCTACTGTTCTAATGGAATCAGCAGAAGCTGATGGCAAGTTTATAGTTTATCCTACACTATTCCCTAAAGACCCAAGCAACTATAATAGAAACCCTGAGACATGGATGGAGTTAGACTCAGATGCTGCATTTGAGGAGGCAAAGAAGCGTGATGAGATGTTCTTCTTTGATACAGAAGAGGAGGCACAGCGTTTTGCAGAGGGGTCTTGGAAGGGTGCTACAGGCATCCCTAAAGTTGATCTTAGCCTTACAGATTTTGAGACTGTTCCTGAAGCAATGGAGAGAGAAGCAGGAAAGACTGCTGCAAGAAGGCAGCAGCTAGCAGAGGAAGAGAAAGCAAAGCAGGAATTTATAGAAGAAGCAAGAAGGCGAGCAGCCGAAAGCCCTATCCTTAAGTTTGAGTCTGATACAAAAGAGGTTGCCGAACTTGAAGCAAAGCCTATAATCGAAGGCATCGAGGAGGAGGGAATGAGAGCAGCAGCAGACCCTGTATTGAAAGAAAGAAAAAAGAAAGAGTTCGAGGAAGAGTTTCAAAGACAGTCTGCCTTGATGATGGAGAGGGAGGAGTTGAGAAGGGATGAGGAGTATATAAAAAATATTAATGCTGACATGAGTCAGTATTTAGGACAGACTCCTGAAAATGCTCTAAAGGATTTAAAATCCAAGTATTCAAAGTATGGGTTTATATTTGAAAAAGGTGCTACAGAGGATTATATAAAAGCCACTGCAAAGAATGGGCAATCTTTAAACATCCCTATTAACCCTTTATATGTCAATGCAGATACGATGCCACAGGATTTAAAGGCATTCATTGACATTAATGCACGAAAGCCAAAGACATACTTGACTGAGGTTGAGAGGATGGGTATGGACTTCTTTGCAGGTAAAGATATGGATTATATTACATATCGAGATATGCAAAACAGGTATGAAGGTAATAAAAAAAGACTCTATACAGACCTTCCTTTAAGAAAGCCTGATGATCTAAGAGCATACCTAGTTGAAAAAGGCTTGGAAATATCTAAAGAAGAACTTGATTGGTTTGAAAACATGTATACCGACAATGTTAAGCGTGCAGATGCTAGTGACATATATGACGAACTAAGGGAAGATAACAAAAACATAAGGAACATTCTATTCGATAAAGAGTATGAAAACCTTAGAACTCAGTTTGATGTTATAAAAAGAAGAGAATATGATGCAATCAATGAGAAGTTTTTAGAGTTTGATGCTAAGTTTGCAAAAGATATAAACCAACTACAGAATCTATCTATGGAGTTTTTAGGTGTGGAGTTAGATGAAGTCCTAGACTTTGAGACTGACAATCCTGTACTTAAAGAAACTCGTGATGTAATAACGCAAACAGTAGCAAGCCTGCTGTATCAGAAAGACCAAATGTCAAAGCTATACGACATAGAGGCTCTACCGTTTTTAGATGAAATGTACGACAAACAAACAAAGGGCGATATAGTGTATGGGCGTGATGCATGGAAGAACTCATGGAACACAGGATTAGCTAGGGGTAATGCCATAGTATCCATCCTCCCTGCTGCTGTAGGTATGGTTGACCTTAATACTTTAAATCTTACAGAGCCTGAGTTGGCAAAAGAAATAGCAGACCATATTAGGGATGCCAACTCAGGAAAGTTTAGCGTTGGGGATGTAACTAATAGAAGGGCGCAAGGTCAGTGGGAATACTTCAGATCGTTAAGAAATAGACCTGTTGAATTTATAGGAGCATTGGTTGGCAACTCACTTGCACAGATGCTACCTATAGCATCTGAACTTGCACCCATAATAGCAGGTCCTACGATAGCGAGGCAGATCGCCAAAGATGCTAAAAAACTTACTCCGTTACCTCCTCAAGGAAAGGTGGTAGGTGGTCTATTATCAATAGGGAAAGGTTCTTTAAAGAGCATTAATACTATTTCTAACGCAACACAGTTTGCTGTTGAATACGGAAATGCTATGTTAGAGACTATGGAGAAACTTCATGGCGATCAATCTGACCCTCTGAATGTAGAGAAGGCTTTATTAGACCCTAAAGTTTGGCAAGAAGGTTCAGAGAGGGGTATAAAAAGAGGTCTACCTATTACATTGGTGGAGTATTTTGGTAATAAGTATGCAGGTAGAATATTTGGTCAGGCTAAGTATGCCACAAAAGCGCAGCGTGTACTTGGGGATATTGCTGAAACAGCAATACTTGACCCAATAATAGAGGGTCTTGGCGAAGCATCAGCACAGTTGGTTGCTGATGGAGAGTTTACTATCAAAGAGATAGAGAACGAGATGTTAGCATCATTGGGTCAAAAACTTCCAAATTTGGTTGCCAATAGGGTTCTTGACATGACCAACATAAAAGAGCAAAAACTTATTAAGAGATTAAAGAACCTAGACTTTGTTTTAACAGAGAATGCTTCGGGTTCTAGGATGTCTAATTGGGTTAACGAGCAAGAGAAAAAAGGCAAGATAACAAAAGAGGATGCCGAGATTATTAAAAACAATATATCGGCAAGAACCGAAGCAAGGGAGATACTGAATGTAGATGAGTACAACAAAGATAAGCCAACTAAAGACTCGGAGGTTGAGGCTAGGTTGGCTGAACTTATTGCAGCGGATAAGAAGCTAGGTGCTACTGATGCTTTGAAAGTAGCATACTCTGAGGTTCGCAGGGAGATAACAAAGGAGATAAAAGAAATATCTACTACAAGAAAACTAAGGGAGGCTGATCAGCAGACAGACTTGTCTGTCATCAAGAAGGAGACTGAGGCTGCTCCTACTGAGGCTGCTCCAACTGAAGCAGCACCAACAGAGGCTGCTCCTACAGAGGCTGCTCCTACAGAGGCTGCTCTTACGCCAAAGAGAAAGTTAGACACTACAGGGTTTATTGAATTGGGTAGAAACTTTTTCCGAAGTGAGGGAACGACTGAAGCACCTAGAGACCAAAAAAACATAGACAGGGTAGCCGATGTAACAGACAGAGCATCAAAAGCTATATCTGCGATTGCAAATATATTGCCTAACACTAAGATTATATTACATGATACGCAGGACAGCTATCAGAACGCTACAGGAAAGACAGGTAGAGGTGGGTTTGACTCTAGTACAAACACCATACATATAAACTTAGACAAGGCAGTCAACACAACTGTTCCTCATGAAGTTTTCCACGCTGTGTTATTTAACAAGGTGGGCACAGATGTTGAGTTGCAGGGTAGCTTAAAGCAGATGGTTACATCTGTTGCAAAGGTGGTCAACAAGCGTTCTGAGTTAGGTAGATACCTTGATGAGTTTGTAAAGGGATATGAGTCTCAAGTAGAGGGTATGTCTCAAGAATCAGCAGAGGCTTATCTAAACGAAGAGAGGCTGTCGGAACTTGTGGGTACATTATCTGCCAATTACGATCAGCTTAAAAAGCCACAGAAGAATGTAGTAGTTAACTTCATAAAAAAGGTTGCTGCTAAGTTTGGTATAGATTTAGGCACTGACTTTGGTAAGACTGATGAGTCTGTTATAGACTTCCTTAATGTATTGTCCGATAAGATTACATTCGGGGAAGAAATTGCAGAGGCAGATATCGAGTTGTTAGATAATGGAACAAATCCTATTGGCACTCCTACGCAAATAGAACTTCCTATAAGGGAACAGGGAGATGCATTACCTACTATCAACTTCAAAGATAACTATAAGTATTCTTTGATTGATTCATCTAAGTCTATGGACATAGAGGCTTTGATAGAGGATATACATAATAAGAAAGAGAAGGTGTGGTTTTGGGTTGCTGACCAATTAGGCTTAGATGCTGAGTTGGGTATTGATGCAGGTCCAAGTTTTGCGTTCCAAACAGAAGGAGATGTATGGGCAAGTGGTATACCATTGAAAAAAATATTAAGCAATATTGAAGAAGCTGATTATATATTTATCATTAGTGGTTCTCCACAGAGGAGTCATATGTTTAACAAAGCTGTTCTTGATAAGTATGCCGAGTCTTTAGGAGATTACCAAACATATAAGGATGCTGTTATTGGTGTAGCTACAAAAAAAGTTAGAGAGGTTTTAGAGGCACATGATAGTTGGGAGTCGTTAAGAAATGATTCATCAATGGATTCTGCACCTAGCAAAAAAGATGCTATAGAAAAACTAAAGAATCAAGGTATCGAGAGCCCTACTCAAGAACAAGTGACATCTTATATAAAAGATAAAACTAAAATCGGTACAGGTAGGAAAAAGTTTTTGTTGGAGCATAATTTTTCAGGTACTAAGCCAAATAGTAAATACACTAAAGCAGTTTTAGCTTTAGGTAAAGAATTTATAAACCCCGACTCTATGAGGGATGGCTTCTTCCTTGAGAATGATTTCCAACAGAACGACATCATGGTAGTGATAAAGCCAACAGGGGCAAGAGAAGGTTCTATTCACTCTACATACTCAAATACCGTAGAGGGAGAGGTAATAGGTATACCCGACAAGAAAATTAATGCTGCCGAAATCATGCCTAAAGAATTGAGGGATGTAATTAAAGGTAGATCAAGAGCAATGCAATCTCAATCCATTACGCCTTTTGGAGATAGGGGTATAAGAGAGGTTGCACCTAGAGACATCAAGGAGCAGATAGATAGTGAACTATCTAAAGCATCGGGAGGAACGCAGGTAACTAACACAGAGGGTAGCTATGTGAAGGTTGCTGATATGCTGAAACTTAGAGGCATAACAGGCAATGTACTAGACTTTGGAGCAGGTTTAGGTTTAGGAACTGATGCCATGTCTGATATATTAGGAGGAACGGTTGATTCTTTTGAGATTAACACTGAAGGTTGGCGAGGTAAAAACCCTCCAACATACACTAGCTTATCAGAGATAGACCCTGACAAAAAGTATGATGCAATAGTATCTTTAAATGTATTAAATGTAGTACCGAAGGATATTAGGGATGGCATAGTAAAAGAGATATATGATAGACTAGAAGATGGAGGTGTTGCTTATATAAGTGCTAGAGGATTTAGTGGGGATGTAAATCAAGGAACTCCTATTGCTCCTTCAATTGAGCCTAAATCAATATTTGTTCGGAAGAATGGTAAAAAAACATTTCAGAAGGGGTTCGATTCTGATGAACTTACTGAATATGTTCAAGATATATTAGGCGATAAGGTAACTATTGTAAAAGCTACTAGCAGCCTTAAAAACAAAAACCCAAAATTTGATAGGATAAAGTTTGGTAATAGGAGTATCATCATCACTAAAGAGGCTAGTGGTATTCGTGAGCAGAAAGATGTAGAGTCTAGAGCAGAGGATTTTGGTAAGTTCAAGGATGAATACAAGAAGGTTATGGCTAGAATACAGCAAGCTGTAGCTAAGATGAAGGAAGAGGGCAAGACTAAGCAAGAGATGGAAAAGAAAGTTCTTTCTTCACTGAAGAGAACAAAAATATACAAGGGTCTTGATGATGTACTAAGAGAGGAGTTGATAAGAGATGCCAAGAAAAAAGTTGGCGTAAGAATAAAGTCTGCTCCATCTGTGGCTAAGTTGTTTGGAAACATAAACGATGTTAAAAAAATAACGCTAACAGAAAAACAGCTTCTATTAAATAGACTTACTGCCTTGTCTCAAGGAGCAAAGGGTGCTGTTAAGGAACTGAATAAGATAAGAAAAGAGATTGCCGACTCAATAAAAGAATTGAAGGGTAAGGGCAAGATATCTGCAAGGCAGCTAACAAGTGTTATTAGTAGATTAAGTAAGCTGAACCTTGAGAACGAAGCAAAAGTTGAAGAGTTTATTGAATACATGGCTAAAGTTTTTGCCAAGTCTGAATATCAAGCAACCCTTACAGATGCAAACAAAATGCTACCTAAAGCTAAAGCAAATATTAGGCGAGGCAAACTCGGTGTGCTTGATGGAGGGTTATTTGAAGATTTAATCAAGCTATTGAACATAAATTCAAGGCTTATACCTGCTAAAGTTCTTGATAGTTACACAGGCGTGCTAAATCAACTATCAAAGGGTGCAGTGCTAGAAGCTGAAGCTAGAACTACACTTTCACTTAGGGTTACAGAGATATTGGATGCTATCAAAGAGGAACGAGAACTTATTCCTGAGTTGACATTTAGGTTTTTTAGTTCTAAAAACTTGGTTATGAAGGATGGCAAAATAGACTTTGCTGCCTCAATAAACAAGATGCTAAAACAGAAGGAGATTACAGAAGAAGAGGCAGACTTGATGAGAAAATATAAGAAGGAAATCATGCCTCCTGATTCTAAGGAGGGGATGAGTGAAGAAGACATCTTCAGACAAAAGAAAAGTTTTACTCAAAGTGCCCTTAGTACAAAGGCTGAACTATTAAGTGGCAGTATAGGCTTGCCAAGTAGACTTGAAAGGGATGCTGCAAGAAAGCTATTGAAGTTACTGACTGAGGATAGATTGATGAATATGGAGTTGAATGAGTTGAAGAATGTAGTTAAACTATTAAACAACATAGAGAACGGATACTTCCCCCACTATGGTCAATTATTATTAGAGAAACTTCAGTCTATGGAAGATGTTGATGCCCCATTTAGTGTGGTAATGGCTTCTAAAACACTTCCTATCTCTAAATTCTTTGCAAAGATAGAGCAGTTTGCTACTGATATATTTAACAAGGGTGGAAGCTATGTTGATAAGATGATCAAAAACAACCCTAGCTTCTACGTTGACCAACTCTTTGGCGATTTCAAAACTAAGAGGTTATTTGATTCTTTGTTTAAAAAAATTGCTCAAGGTGTGTCTAATGTAAAGACAGAACTTAGTAGTGTAGGGGAGCAGATTCAAAAGGCACAGGCAAAGGTGGAGGAAAGTTTCGGTAGAAACCCTAACAAGATTATGATGTCTAAGTTCAAGCAGATGTTTTATCTGCTACAGCTTGAATACAATAACAATCCCGAATATCAAGACAGTAATCAGGTGGTTCAGGCATCAGAGGTTTTGAAGGCTACAATAGCAGCCATCAAGCAGAAAAACACAGTGTATGGTAGTACCGACAAGGAGGTAAATCGTATAGTAAAAATGCTTGAAGAGATACAGGAAAAATTCTCTGATGATACAGGCGAGATAGATGTGAATAAATTGATGAGGTCTTTCAATAGTGATGAGAAAGCATCAATAAAGGCTATAGCAAAAATAAATAGAGGTCTAACAAAGGTAGCATCGTTTACAGCTACGGTTTTACGAGGAAGGAGAGTGCCTACATTCGCAAGCTATGTACACCACAGGGTACTTGCAGGTAGAAATAAGAATACTTACAAAGACGAAAGTGCAGCTTTAAAAGGATACAGCGAAAGCATACAGCCTAGCACAAAGGCGAAGACCTTGATAGAGAGGGAGGGGATGGTAGAGCCATTATTACTTGACCCATATAGTACCACATATAGGGGTGCTAAGATGACCTTAATGGACTTCCATTTAACATCCCCAATAAGGGTGGCAAGAGGAACTATGGCTGCTTTAGCTAAGAAGTTGGAGGATGTGGATATGAATGGCACTCAGATAAATGTATTTAATGCATTAGATGAAGCTGTAGAGACCGTTACAAAACAGGTCATTGCTGACACAGCTAACCTAACAAGCCAAACAGATAATATTCTAAACGCTATAAGCAGGACAGGGTATAGAGCGATGTTAGCTAGGGTTAGTAAGTTAGTTATTGAGTCTGCCTCTAACCTACTAAATGCTATGGTTGTTGACCCTGTTGCTTTTACTATAGGTTTGGGTAGTTGGAGTACAAAGCAGATGGCTCAACTTCCTCAAGTTATGAGGAATCTAAATTCTACGCAAACAAGCACCCTGTTTAGTGGTAACACACTATCGGGGAGGATGGTAGATATAAGTATAAATGCAGACAAGGCACAGCGAGGTAGGGTTACTCCGTATTCTCAGGTAGGCAATGCTGTGGCTCAGTTATACAATCAGACAGTCAAGAGGGGTAAGAATGTTACAGAAAAGACAGCAGACCTTATGATATCGAGTCCTGATAAAATATCTACAATACCTATGTGGCAGGGTTCTTTTATAAAGAAATTTTATGAACTCACTAAAACAAAACCTGACCTTGAAAAGATTGCAGCAAATGATGAGGCATACATGAACAAGTATGAGGAGCAATTGAAAGAGGCTACAGCATTTGCAGACAGCAATTCAGCATTTGTAGGGGCGAGTGGTAATGTGGCACTTAATGCCATGAAGTTAAATAAAGATATAGGGGAAGGTGGTGTTAGCAATCTATACAAACTGTACAACAACTTTTTATCAAGATTCTTGATATGGGAATGGACTGCTGCTCGAACAGGCATTGGTCTTGCGATGCAGGGAGGCAAGATAGAAAGGAGGAGGGGTGCTGCATTGCTTGCTGCTACCGTTTTAAGAATGACTACATACAACCTTTTAATGAGAAGGTTTGGAAATTTAATAGCAGAGTTGTTGTTCGGGGATGAAGAGGAAGAAAAGAAATCATTCCCTAAAGCTCTTGGGCAAGCTGTTGTTCAGACAGCCAATGATATGATCTTCGGAAGAAACTTTGGTAATATGGCAAGAAGCCTTATAAATGTTGGCGTAGAGAAGTTTAATCAAAATACACTAGACTTCTTGAGAGATGGAGAGTATGACGCATATGAGGATGCTGTAGCTTACAGTGTATTCCTTCAAGACCCTAATGATTACGAGAGGGAGGGTATAGGAGATTTCATGGTTAAGATGGCAGGTCCTTTTACCCCCCTAATTAAGACATTAGACTTAGGTATCAAGGTAGCAACAGCCGAACCTAAGAAAGACCCTGCTGCTATTAGAAGACAGGAGTTGGAGAAAAAACTTAGGCTGCCTGTAGAGATTGCAGGTCATTTAGGTGTGTTACCTTTCTATTCTGATATTAGGAAAACTGTATTAGAATATATCTATGCAGACATGGGCAAGGGAAGTAGTTCATCAAGTTGGATGAATTTTGTAAAGTCTCTAGAAGATGCAGGAGACAAGGAAGGTGCTAAAAATGCTTATGACTTTGGTGTAGATTCAGGACTTATTAAAACAAAAAAGAAAAATAAATAGTATGCCTTTTAAAAGTAAGAAGCAACGAGCATGGATGTTTATCAATATGCCTGAACTCGCAAAGAAATGGGAACGCAAGTACGGTGGTAAGATCAAGACTACAAAGAAGAAGAACAAGAAAGTAAAGAAGCGACCATACTAAAAAAAAAGAAGCACCCCTTCCCCCTGAAGTACGGTGCTTCTTCTGACTAATAAACCATTAAATTCCTAAATTCTCTTTTAATAAAAAAAGCCAAAAAGCTTGAGAGGAACTCAAACAAATTCACTTTGTAATGTGATAATCAAAGTTATATTTTTTTATTTTAAAACGCAAGTTTTTAATAGTATTTAATATACTTTATACTTCTTTGCTTCGGAAAATACATCATCAACTCCATATCATTATTGTACGGAGAATCTTCTCTTGGGATTCTTCCTCCCCACCTCACTTCTCCTCTCAACTCTTTTACCTTTGCATATAGTATTCCATCCTCACACGCCCACACTATCGTTGGGTTTAATCTTTTATCGCACAACTTGGTAACCTTCTTTGCTGCTATAGGTAGTGGATATGCATCTACAATATTCTTAACCCTTCCCTTCACTTCTACATAGGCAATCAGGTTTTTACTTTTGTCAAAAACCCTGTAGTCTATATCATCGGGTGCTAACTTTTGATAGCTTCCTTTGAACCTACTAACAAATAAATCTATTGCCTTCTTTTCTCTTTGTAAATCTTGACTAGTTTCAAACCTCATAAGTCCATTAGAACATTTATAGCTGTATGTCCACCAATAACCACACCACATCCAATGGCAGGCTTCTTTCCTCTCTTGGCATATGCCATAGCATAGCTGTCGTGGTCTATCCCACAGCCAACCTGCATACCAAACACCTTGAAGTTTGCACCGACATACCACTCGGTATATGCCTGCGTGTGTAGGTGTCCTTGAACCGTACTCATTAGGTCTGCCCTGCATTTTGTTCTTGCTGTTCCTGCTTCTCCATGAATGTATTGAACATCATCATATACAACTCTGTCTACCCAATTCCAATCCACCCCCAACACCTCGTTGTAGGATTTAATCCACTCTTTTGGTATGGCTGAACTAAATGCCTTACGCATGATCATTCGGTCATGGTTTCCTATTGTAACATCTGCCTTTGGGAAAGCCTCATACCACATCTGAATCTGCTCTATTGCTAATTCAAGTTCTTCTCCACCACCCATACCATTTGGGTCTGCCTCATGGTATGAAGCGTAGTGGTTATCAATTATATCTCCAATGAATATTGTTTGATTGCAGTTGTATGCTGCATATGTGTCTTTACAAAACTCAAGATACTCTTCCAATGCAAATGGTGCGTGTATGTCTCCAATAATTAATATCCTGCGTTCATCTTTAGTGATATTCTCAAAGGCTTTCCTGCGATTGCCATGTAGTCTTGGTCTTATTTGGTTGTAGCTATACTTCATCTTTTATAGATTCTTGAAGTTTTCTTAATTCCTTAACCAACTTAGACACACTCTTATGGCACTCATCTAACTCCATATCAACAAGACCCTCATATATTTCTGCACACAATGTATACAGTTCATCCATTAACATATTAATAGACCTTAGTCTTTCTATATCTGAGCCTTTTAGTCTTGGCACTTAGTGTTTTGTTGGGTTAATAGTTCTAATTTAAGAACTTTTACTTGGTTTTCCAAACTTTTTATCTTATATGTAAGGTCTTCTAGGTCTTTAAATTTTTGCCTCCCCATCAATATCTGTCCAAGATCCTTGTATTGAATTCTGAAATCATAGTCTTGAGGAGACATTACATCAAAGTAATTGTTTAAGTATATGATACTTGAATGGTGCATATCTAAAAATTTAGCAATATGAGGGTATGAGTACGAATACAATCTCATTAACCTTATAAAAATCATTCTTGGGTATACATACTTTCTTTCCTGACTTCTTTTTTTTATGTCAACTCCACAGGCTTCGCATACTAAATTATATATTCTCCTGTCTACCATAATTAAAGTTTTTCTTTTTGATGATATGGTCTAAGAATGTATCAGAGTCCACCTGCTCTATATTTAGTAGATAGTTGGTTTCATTCTTAGTCTTCATGTATTGAATTAAAAAATAAAATGGTTCTATATGTGTGTGAGACACACCACACACTTTTTGAATAATAAAATCTTTCATAGGCAACTTGGAAAAGTTACTCCCAATCTGTTGAATTATGTCGGGAACAACATCAAAGGGAAACGATTGAAGACTCTCTTCAAATTCATCTTGAATGATGTATTCGTTATTCTCCTCTGTATATCTCTGTAATAAATCCATACTTGCTTAGTTCTTTTATTCTGTATTCTTGTAGTTTAGATAACTTTCCTTTCTCAGTCTTACACTCTATAAACAAAACCTCGTCATACTTAATCGCAATCAAGTCGGGTATTCCGTTCTTGTTTGTCTTGATTAGCTTGATGACATACCAACCCTCAGATTCTAACTGCTTAATCCTCTTGGATTGTATCTTACTTTCTGTCATTACGATTAGAATAAAGTATTTTGTTTTGACTTTTCATTTAACACATCCCTTTTAAAGTGTGCGAGTGTGTAGTCTTTCTTTTTAGACACTGCCTTATAAATATCATGCTCTATTCCATCCTTTGCAAATATCCAATAGACTTTATTTTTTAATCTATCGGATGTTACCATTCTGTCCTTGCTTTGCCAATAAGATGTAGCTGAGAAATCTATGTTGTAATATACCAAAAAATCTGCTTCCTTTAAACTAACTCCCTCCCTTCCACTCACAATTTGCAGTGCTATATTTTTATTGGTATCTGAAAACTCATCTAACTCTGTGGTTAAGCTATCCCCGAAAACATCCTTCAATGCGTTAAGTTCCTGCTTAAATTTATAGAATATTCCAATCTTCTTACCCAAGAAGTGAGAGTATATAAACTCTGCCTTACTATAGTCAAACACCATAGAGTTCCCACCCTCAAATTTTACTGTTCCACTATACATCTGATGTAGCTTTTGCATCAGCTTTACAGGTGTGTCTGCCAATATAACCTCTTCCTTACCCTCTATCACTCTATGCTTGGTTAATGTGTTTACCATTTTGTATGTCTTTGGCTGCATATCTACCTCTAATATATTCTCTTCTGTTACCACCTTGAAGCCTGCTTGCCTCTGTGTAAATGATATAGTGTATGGCTTCATCTCCTCAAGGATTTTATCCATGCCTCTGCTATAGTCATTGACCATCATTGAATTAATCTTTCGCTGCCTTACATCCACATAGTCTTTTGCAAACTTATAGAAGTTTGCGTAACTCCTGAATGGATTATCAGCTATGCCGTACACTTGATGATACATCTGTGAATATGATTCAGGTGTTGGTGTTCCACTTAGAAATATAACTTTTGAGTTACACTTAGCAACCATGTCCTTCACTTGCTTGGCTCTCTTGTTTGGTTTTGGGAAAGCACCCAATGTGTGTGCTTCGTCTACTATGATTACATCCCACTTGATGTCGGGTAGCTTGTGCATACTCTCGTAGTTCATAACCCAAATACTAAATCCATTCGGACACATCAAGTCGTAGTCCTTGCTAATTGAATCCATAGCTTTCTTCTTGGTAAGAAACAACACATGAGATGCGTTTATATTTTCGCATATCCCCATAGCAGTTAGTGTCTTTCCTGTGCGTACCTCCATAGCGAGATATAAAAAGCTATTGGTGGATAGCTTCCTTGAGCCTTCGCTTATTATTTCTTTTTGGTATGGTCGAAACTCCATCATATTTTCTTTTTTTTATGTCGTGATAAATCTCTGTCTTTGACAGATATAATTCTCTTTTGTTGGTTAGGTAGTAGTACCTCATGTATAATTCTTGATCATCCTCTTTGTGGTATATGAATAAACAGTTTGGTGTTTCATTTATAGGTGGCTTCATAAAGTAAAGTGTTTCACTATGCTGCGAATATTCTGATTTACTATAAACCATAAATTGCCCACGCTGCTCTATAGCTACCTTGTTTTTAAAAAAGTATAACCTTATATTCAGCGTATCATCATATCTATGCACACCATTCTCTGTATTAACATACATAGTTCTGCCACCTGTTGATGTAACCATAATAAAGTAATAGCTGAATGTAGTAAATAGTGCCAAGAAAATGAGTCTCATAATATCATAAAGATACTACGATTATATGACTACTATTTTTTGTGTTTGTTCATCAAAAAACTAAACTTAAAATCTCTTGGTGCTTTCTGATTGCCACCAAAGTATGGGAATATCATCCTTAAAAATACTTTAGGTAATGCTATTGTATAACTTGCTATCGACCTCATGTAGCTATTATTCTTTGTGCTTACCATGAGTTCCACCTTGTCGTATGTAAAGTTTATTACGACCAATCCATACACATCATTATCTATTGCTAATAGATGCTTCTTATCTACACCATAGGGGTTGCTCTCTGACCTCAGTTGAGGATGATGAGAGTATAGGTAGAAATTAATAATGTCATTCTTTGGGTCGTATGACCATCCAACCATCCTGCTATCATATCTTGGCTCTCGATAACCAACAGATACACCAATTAATTTATTGATGTCTGCTTGGTCTGATTGTTGATCTAAGACATAGTCCAATGATAGGTTAGTGAATACAAACTCTTGTGGTCTAAATCTAAATGGTCTCCAAAATGGCTTGGAGAAGTGCCTTCCTTTTTTAATTCTTTGGGTAAAGTGCATGATAAAATTTAATTTAAAGTGAAATAAAAGCTATTCTTCATCATACTGAACTATCGTCATCCATTTTCCTTGTGCATCCCTGCCTTCAGTAATATTCTTACCTGAAATAAATTTACCATATGACAAAACCCATTTGTTAAATTTAGTCCTGCTTATGGTCATCTTAGACTTCGGTGCATAGTCGGGATATTCCGATATAAAATCGTAATAGCAATCTTGAAGTCTTATCCTTCTGTTGGGTTTAAGTTTATGGTTTGTTGTTCCACCATTTAATAATCCACACCACTCAACAAAATCGTGCGATGTCTCTGCCGATAGTTGTCTTATTGGTAGGTTTACAAACTTGCTTTTTATTAAACCCTTTGTTAGATATATTTGAAGACATTCAATCATATAGTTGTCAAACTCACACCATTCATCATCATCCCAATCCCCAAACATTAGTTTACCAAACTCATCCAATGGGGTATAGTCTTTGTGATAATGTTGAAAGAACTCCAACTCCCACTTCCTCCTTGCGAATGAATTACCTGCACCCTTTATTGCGTAGTTGGTAGTGATTGCAATCTTTGGAGACTTACTAAATGGTATTTTAATAGCATCCTTATTCTTTTTCTCCAATGTTAAACCTTCCGTAACAACGGAGAATAATCTCTCAAAGTCAAAATACTTTTTCACATCATCAAATACAAGTATTTGTGTATCTGCTGAGACAAGCTGATAAGCAAACGACCTCTCAAACGCAAAAGATTTTCCATCAATGGTTACCACCTTCTTCATATGACCTAAAGCATTCATAAAGATTCCTTTTCCTGTTCCACCTTCGGGAGAGTCAGATATCACTTCGTCATTTAGAATTACAGCAGGGCAGAAAGATAAGTTCTTGTGACCATGCATCAAAAATCCAACGGTAGACTTCATTGACAATACTCTTTGATCGTTTCCATTGCATATATTTTTGACAAATTGATTGTAACTACAAGCCTCAGAGTAGCCACACATTGTAAAGTTCCTATCAATAACATGGTTCTTCCATACATATCCACCTAAGTCTAGGTAGTCTATGGTTTCTATGTTGTTCTTTGTTATTTTTACTGCACAATTTTTGTAGTAAAGGTAGCTTGTATCTTTGCTATCTTCTATAAAGTATATTTCAATTGTAGATAACATAGTTAGAAACTCCTCCCTAAAGAATCTAACATTGTCAGCAAAGTAGTTATAGATGCTAATGTCATCTAACTCAATTAGATGCGATAGTATAAAGTCTTTAATTTGTTTTTCATCGGTATGGTCAATTAGATTATTTGTCACCTTAACAAACACATAGTTCTTACTACCTTCGGGAGAAAATTTATAAAAGCCATTGTCCTCTAAAAATTGCTTAAATAGGATGTGATTTATTTTTATTACTCCCTTATCGCTTTTACTCCAAAAAGATATCTGCTTATTCTCCTCCTCCAATTTATTAATAACACAATCAATAAGGTCTTCATCGAGATCAGATTGATTTAGTTGGTGTTTTATTTCTTTTCTCGATGCACCTCTTTTCATTTTAACTCGTAAGTTATTTATTCTGTCCTCATCCTCGTAATACTTTGTTCCAAACTTAGCAGTATTGGAATAAGCAGAATTGATGGTAGTATAAATTTCTTTCTCTGTAAAGTCTCCTGTTGCATATTGGTTTAAAACATATGATGCCAAAGACCTATTCACTCCAAAGTCGTTCATTGCTGCTGCAAGTATGAAGCAGTTTTGATTTCTTTGACCCTCTGACATTGGGTATTTTTTCTGCCACCAAGTAGTAAGTATGCTTACTATTTTATTCTCATCAGTTATGGGTATTGTGGGCATATCCCTAAACCTGTTTACTTCCTTATATTCTACCTCTTCTATTTTGTCAAATATAGAAGACTTTTCATTTATATATATCAATGCATCATAGGACTCATAGCACACCCTTGATATGTTTTTTGATGTAACATCAAAATATTCATTCTTGAAGTGAGTCTTTAATGAATTAAAATAGTTCACATGATTGTCGGGGTCTTGTGGAATTTTCACAATAACCTTCAATCCATTCCCACTTGGAGATATAAAAACAGAGTATACATACTTGTCTTTTGTGAATTTCTCCTTGTCCTGTAACATATCCTTCTTCTTCTCATACCCATCAAAATCTAAACATATTAATCCACTATGTTCTTTGATGGATGAATCGTTACGCTTTGTGAATACACCACTAAAACATATTGCAGGTAGTTGCTGCTTTAATTCCTGTCTTACCTTTTTATTCTTCTCGGCTCTTATGTTTTTTATTAACTCCTTCGATGTTCCCGATTTGATCCTTGATAATACAACACTTACATCCCTGTAAAATGGTGTGTTGGTGGTCTTGATGTTTCTAAAAATAGTAATATTTGATTCCATTTTGTACATTTTGTGTTAATCTTGTGTTGATTTTGTGTTGAAAAAATCCTTATTCTATAAGGGTTTGTGTCGGAATGTTAATTTTTCTTCTCTATATACGGAAGAAAAAAAAATAAATAGTAATATATATATACCTAGTAGTAGCATTGAAAGTGTACATTTATGGGAGAAAAAGAATGCCCAACTTGTGTTAGGCATTCAAAAACCCTCTTATAAAATGAAACTATCAAAATGGTAAATCTTCTACCTCTTTTTTAGGTGCAGAAGAATCCATCTTTTCTTTTGGCTTCCAAGTATCTAATTCGGTGTAATACTTTCCACCTTGAGACTGCTTTATATTTAGGTTAACCCACCCTTTGCTTTGGTGTTCCTTCAAAAACGCAATCGCATCATCTACTTTTACGCTTACATTACCAACTACAAAGTCGGGAGCATTCTCGCTTCTCTTAAATATGAAGCCATCTGCAAATACTTTTTCATTTGCCATAATAAATAAAATTTATAGTTTTAAAATAATTCCTCTTTATGAAACCAAGTCCTTACATCTTCGGTAGCGTTACTACCAAAGAATTTATTGTATTGGTTTATTGCTTTTATAACTTTATCCTTGCCACTCTCATAAAATGATTCAGCACAAGGGAACTCTGCAAGTCTATTAGAGCTCTTCTCTGCCACTAAAAATATCATTGGCTTACCAAAGAACTCTCTGTATAGATATGCCTGTGAATCGTAATTATACTTCTTTGCGTTCCATTTGAAGTCCTTGATACTCGATGTAGTCTTTAAATCAACAACAGAATCGCTTCTCAATATATCTGTTTTACCTTTCCAAAACAACCCACCTACCTCTTTTATGGCAGGTACTTCATATTGGTTGCCCATTTCATATATAATTGAAGAAAAATAATCACTCTCCTTCATTGTGTTTGCGAGTAATTTTATCTGATTAATCTCCTTTTCTAGCAATAAAAAAGGTTCGCTAGATTTCATTAATGCATTTGTATATTTATTTGTTCTTCTTGAGGATGCATTAATGCCCTTGATAAGTTCTATCTTGTCGGGTTCAATTAAGCAGTAATGGAACAACCTACCTAATGCAAAGTTTGGTGTGTCCTCTCTTGGCAACCCATATTGAGATGGATCGGTAAGCAATGTTCCTATGTCTGAATTAGACAGGTACTTCTTTCCGATACCCCTGTAGTATTGCTCATCATCTTTAAGCAACTCTAAATCTTTTTGTAAGTTCATTTGATTAAATTGTAGGGGAGCATATGCTCCCCTTGTGAATTAAGAAAGGATGTTGTTGATCTCTTGCAGGGTTTCTTTTGGTAGTGTGTATTTAGTTTTAATTTGTGCAACAAGAAGTTCAGCACCTGTACCCTTGTTTGATTTCAAGTAATCCGACACCTTATCCCAATATTTATCTCCTACCTTTAGTTGTGGCTTTGTTTTTCTGACTGCTGCCCTTTCCTTTACCTGCTCTGTAGCTGTATGCTCACTTGATTGTGGCAAGTCCTCCCCTGCATAGATGTATAACCCAAGACCATGCCTTGCAATAGCTTTAGTTAATGACCTTTGGATACTTGAGTTTACATGGAATGATGTGATTGATTCACGAGGAATGCTTTTATTCCTATAATCCATAATAGGAAGATACTCAATGTGTTCGATGTCATCTATCATAACACCTGTTTTTACCCATCCTGTCATTCCATCGTGATGGTAGTTTAATCCATCTTCATTTTCATAAACTTTGTAGGTTGCATTTGGGAAATGTTCTTTAACAATACCCCATGCCCATGCCCAAGACAGGTATGACAATCCGTTCTTCTTTTCCACCCTGTCGTTTACATTAATTTTGGACAGAACTGCCCAAGTCGATTTCTTTTGTGACATAATTTCTTTCTTTAAATTGTTTTGTTTGATGATGAAATAATTTAATCAGTCTTTCTCTGTAATTTTTTAGGGTTTGTATTTTTCGGAAGTTATTCTTACCATTCACTTCCGACCTAATTTTTTTATTAACCCCTTCAATCTTGCGTAGGATGTTTGTCATCATAAGCCAATACACCCCCTGTTGTAGTCCGTAGAGTTTAAATATATCAAGTTCTTCTTCAGAAAGTTTGACATAATAATCTCCTAATCTTGCAGTATTAAATAACTCTATCTCTCCACTATATCTATCTTTAACTATTTTGCAGCCAAACAAAATCTTTGATTCATACAAATGGCTTTCCATATCAAAAGCTAATGAATCCTCTTCTGCTTGTTTCCAAAGTTCTTGTAAGTTATACATCGCTAATTATTTTATCAAACACCTTCCTCTGTTCTTCAAAGTATGGCTGATTGATATCAGACCTTGCCTTAAAAACACCTTGCTGAATATTAGATACCGTAGTTTCGTATCCATTCTTTTTCATAAAACCTACGATATCCTTGTACCTAACAAGAGGAGATTTGCTTTTATAGATCAACCAAAGAATTTGTCTTTTTGAACAGACTGCCTTGTCTTTGGTCTTTGAGAAAAGTTCTTTCTTCGTACCCTTAATTTCCTTTAAATACTGATTTAAAATCTCGTTGTAATCTATCATTGTTTGTCTATGATTTGATTTAATTTAATAATTTCTTCCTCGTGGTAGTCCTCATCCTGTCGCATAGTGTAATGCTCCTCCATGACAGACTCCCACCTTAATTTTACTCTACTCATAATCTTTTATGTCTTTTGAAAAATATTTAATTGAAATGATGACTGCCAATGCTCCCAAACCCCACCCTAATGTTATTGCAACATAAGACAGAAACCCCAAAAGGGATTCCTGTTTAAATGTCTCTTGTATACAGAGACCTGTGAATAACAAAAGGATGATTGCTAAAAAAACTTGACAAGATAATATTACTCTTTTCATTGTAAATATACTTTATTTAATTTATAAAATCAAATTTCTTGCTCAATAAAACACAATTCTACCAACTGAGATGCTATGTCTTGAACCATCTCATTGTATAGTTTTTTGCCTGTCATTTTTAATTTTGGATCATCTGTAAACAAAAGTAATGTTTGCTTGATCATAGATGCTGATTGTACTGCAACATGAAGATTATGGTTGTGCATATCTGTTGTCTCTTCTATGAGCATCTTAAATTGGTTTTCTTTGTCCTTCATTATTTATTAAATTTAATTTGAGAAATTGTTTTGTGTCTTACCTCCATAAGCATCTGCTCTAGGTTAAAGATGTACTCTTCTAGAGTCTCGGCATTCTCATTCTCAAAAGGATACCATACAATTACATCTTCAGGGATTGCTGCCTGATTGTCGGCAGCCTCACATAATTTGTGTAGGTCTTCGCTAATGTTGTCGCCACATAAAAAAAATGATGCAGCCATACGCTTTAAATCCATTATTTTAATTTTAATTGTTCTAATAATTTTTCTGACTTTTCATTCTGCTCTACATATCCAATACAGAAATGGATGCAGTAAGATAAACGCTCACGCATTTCGTTTAACTGCCACTCCTTCTGTTCGATAAGCTCCATTAACTTCTTAGCTTCCTGAAGTTTATCGTGTAGGCTCTGATGTTTTAAATCTTCTTTACTAATTGTCTTAAATTCAGTAACTAAGATGTCATCCTCTTTTACATTCTGCAAGAGCGAGACCATATATTTATTTGGATGCAAATAATTTATCAATTCTTCTACTTGTGCGACATCATCACACGCTTCCCAATCTTTACCCCATAATTGATTTGCTTCCTTTTCTAAGTTATTCGTTTCTACGAATCCGTATGTACTGTTATATCTTCCTATCATTTTAATTTATATTTTAATTTTAAATTATAATATACTTCGCTTTATCCAATTAGAAAATTCGTTTAGTTTATACTCCTTTATTATCCTTAATAGATTCTTCGTGTAGTTTGTATCTGTGGCATAGCCACGAACCTGTAACTCTATCGCAAATTCTTCGTAGTTTAGATCGTGAAAGTCTAAATCTTCGTACCTACAATTAGCTAAAAACCATTCACTACGGTCTATAAAGCATTCTTGTGGTGTATCATAGGTTCTGAATTTACTCTTTCGAGAAACCCTTTTCCCCTTCACAATCTCATCTGAATGATAGTAAGCCCCCTCCATATCCTTTCGATACTCTTTGATGCCAAAGTAATTGTTGTAATCTTTAGCCAACCTTGACCTACCCCAACCACTCTCAAGAATAGCTTGGGCAGTCATCACTTCCATTGGCAACCCCCACTTCAACTCTTCGGCTAATGATGGCACTAACACTTTGTTTAAAAACTCTCGTTGATATGGCTCTATATCAGTTAGATTGCCTTGTAACCAATCTCTCGTGCCTTTTCGCAGCACTTTATCTAAATCGGCATCATAAGACCTTAGCTGCCTAAAAGTATCGTGAGACACCTCTAATGGCTCTCTCGCACAAGACGAGAGAATAACCATTAGGATGATTGACACTATGAATCTTTTCTTTCTCATAAATGACCTCCTGTTTTTAGTTTATCGCAATCATACCTCCATTCTGATGTATCCTCCTTGTCTGTCCAATCGCCATCATCCATACCAAGACCATATCCAAAGTTAGCTTCGGACATAGCTTGGTCAATCTTTTCAGTGTACAGATGGTCATTTTCCAACAGGTACTCATCTAATTTATCGTGCGTAATGTGGTTAGGCACTTCAACTTCGGCTTGTGCAACCTTGTAATACACAGACCTTAAACTTATTTTTACTTTCATAATGTTATTTTTTTTCCGTTTTTGTTAAACTCATACTTTTCCTGTTGACATAACTCAAACAACCCTTCATCTGAATACGCATATTCAGTTTCATCGTGAAGATTGTCCAAAACCTTTCTCGGATTGCCTTCTATCAATCCTTCAATCAGGTTGCAATCCCAATACATACCCGTCAAGGGATCGGATTCAGCGTCCAAGCTATCAAGAATGGTTTGGTCATAACCTTTAAAGGTAATATGCTCCCCTCTACAGGGTACTTGAGAGATGGAATAGTCATATGTTCCACCAATCACTTCGGACAATGCCTTGATGCTGTCTTCTAGTTCATGTAAGCTATGTTGATTCAGGTCATGCCAATTAGAACGAATCCATTCATAGCATTTTTCTCGGTTTGGATGTTCCTCGATTTGAAACACCTGTGTTACAATTAGTCTCATTTTAATTAGATTTTTAAACCCTGTTCATTAAGGATTATGTATTCCTTGTTAGGGTTCTGTTTTGAAATATATTCAAGTTCCATTCTTGCTGCTGCAAGATTGTCGATTGCAATTATAGATTTAAAATCATTGTTGGTTACTTCTACTATCTCGTACATATACTTGAAATTTATCTTCTAAGAAAATGAATGTCCAAATTGCATTATCAATATTGTCTATTGTGGGTTCTAGTTCCATAGTCGATAGAACTTCGTTAATGAATACTCTTAACGGTTCGTTACCTACATTTATATTCGTAGCATCCAAAAAATATTGGTATATACTTTCTTTTTGCAATTCACCAACCAACCATTCCAAACCTTGCCAATAGTTTATAGACTTGATGTAATCATCCTCCATTTCTACATATATATATCTATCGCTAGGTTTACTAGAGTATAGTTGTTTAGTAGTTGTTTGGTTTGTTATCTCTTCGTATAATTCATTTTTCATTTCTAAATGTTTTATGAGGGCTAGGATCAACCTAGCCCCTTAGTTAATTAATATTATTCATCCTCATCCTCATATCCAAGTTCATTTGCAATCGGTTCAATCCATTCTTCTAGATTGTCTAGGTATATTGTTGCTCCCCCTCTATCTTCTATCTCTTCACGAATAATCCCATATAGATAATCCTCATCTTGAATAATACTTTCTTCCACACCATACTCTAATCTAAACTTATCGTTTACGATAAGGTATAAGTCGTACCCGTCCTTTGATGAGCCTTCTGTGAATCCTATGTCAAACATATGTGGACTATCTGTTAGTGTAACATTGTACTCTTCTTGAATCCAATCAATAAAATTTTTCATAATAAATAGTTTTAACAGGGATGCATATAAACATCCCTGTGGTTATTAAATTATTTACTTGATAAGATATAGTCTGTAGCTTTAGAAGATTGCGTTAACGCACTTACAATGGCTTTTGAGGGCGATTGGTCAATTGCTTTAATCCATCCGTTCACATACGCCTGTGAGTTTTTATTACAGGTATCCAATCCAACAAATGATGATAGCATCATTGCACCTGATTCAGCAATCAGTTCTTCAAAGGCATACATATTTTTAGTTTTACCTGTCATTGTAGCTACACCTTTCCTGTTCAATCTATCTGAATGACCTGTAGAGTGCACCAATTCGTGGAATAGGGTTTTGTAGAAGTTATCTACCTTATCAAATTGATTTTTCTTTGGCATTACCACCAAGTCTTTTACAGGCGAATAATAGGCTTTGCTTTGTTCTACTTCTTGGATTTGTGGTCTGTCTATAAATCCCTGTACAATCATTTCAGCTGATTCAATCGGTTCTACATCATCTACAGGTTTTATCTGTCTTACAGGATCTATTCCTTCGCATTGTGCGATATTAAAAACTTTGTATGTTCTTAACTTATAGAAGTCATATGCCTCATCAGATGCACCATATTTTTTAGCATCAATCCAATTATTAAAGGATTTCTTTTTGATTGGACAATAAACACCGATGTGCCAATAAAAAATCTCGGTGGACTTACTACCTTTTTTTACTTTTCCATTCTGTTGAGAGCATTGTTTGAAAGTTAGCCATTCGTTATGCTCATACCCATTGTCATTCATTTCAGCATTCAGAATGAATACATTAAATCCCCTGTATACCTTTTTAGATATGTGATTCATAGGCATAGATTCTGTACCTATACCCCAAGTTTTAAACCAAGATAAACCTTGCTTTTTAAGACCATTCAAAAGGATTTCTTTTACCTTTTCTTCTATTGCTTGTTTCATTTTAAATAGATTTTATCAACAATAAATAGTTCTTCTACTACCAATGCCCCAATCCCAAAAGAGGAATCGAGGCATAAGGCAATAATAATGAATATTACAATAAAAGTCAAATATTTTTCCAATTTAATTACAGACCTTCATTTTTATATGCATCCTTTCGGTATTTGTACTTGCTATTATTATGGTAGCAGTCATCACAATGGTATCCTGTAGAGTATCCGTAGTAATCAAATCGTTCCTCTCCTTCATTTTCGTAACAGGTTAAACATTCAATTACTCTTTTGACATACACATCAGATGATTCTAGTTTGTCCATAAAAAGAAATTCTTCAATGTAGTCATTCGCCTGTTCATCACAGGGAAATTTTGCAATAATCGAGCTGACCTTATATTCGCCTTTGTTTACTCTTGATATAATTTGATATTCCATAATTTAAGATTTAATACTTTTTAGTTGTTTTTGAATGTGAATGAAAATTAATCTAATCCGTATATATCCGTAAAGACTATAGAATTGTTATCAGAAGAGTCGTATTGTACGGTCAAAATATCCGCTACTATTTCATCGTTGTATATGACAAAATAGCTTTCACCTTCGCAGTCTTCATCATCGTACTCTTGATGCATTAAGTAATATCCGTTACCCAATTCTACCGAATCCCCTACAGATAATTTTTTTAATAATTCGTAGGTAACCTGTGATGTAGCTGATTCTAATTTTTTAAAATCCATTTTAAATAGGTTTTATTAACAATAAATAGTTATACTACCAATGCCCGACATCAATTACGATGTCAGGCATTAGTTCTTTTGTTGGTCATCTTAACCCATTTTGACTTTTCCTCCGTATGAGGAATAGATTACTATAAATAGATTGTCTAAAAAACCCTTCCAACCTTTTTCATTAGCCAATACAGATTTTACATAGTTTACATCTGTATCATTATCTCCTGAAGGTGACCATTTGTCATCAAGCTCAAGCTCGAAAACTTTTGTGTGTGTAGCTACTAAATCTATTATTGTAGCTGAATATCCTTTTTTCATTTTAAATAGATTTTATTAACAATAAATACGAAGTTAAATAATTGTTTAATAATAATCAAGTTTTAATACAGATTCTTGTTACAAGTATTTGATCACTTGTTAAAATTTTGGACATAAAAAAAGGGAAGCATTTCTGCTTCCCCAATTTGGATTATACTCTGTAGAATAAATCCATAATTTAGATAGTACAATTAATTTCATCAATCTCATAATTCATAATGTAAATTCTTTCTAAATGGTATTTAGCAAATGAGAATAAATTTTGGTTTACGCAATCTATAATTGCTTCTTTCGATTTCTCAATTTCAGACCGAAGAAATTTTATTCTTTGTGTTTTTCGCTCGGTCTCTACCTTTGCTTTTTGGTCAGCTAACAAATCATCAAAGTTCTTTTCGTTTCTTGCATCCGATAACATAACAATAGATTTTAGATTAAAAAAAAGGGAAGCATTTGCTTCCCCAATGATTTACTTTTCAGAATACAATTCCAATGCAACATATTCCAAGTATTCTAAAACTTCCCAAAGAGATTTGTTTAAGGATAACTTCTTATCCATTAGTCTTTTCATATGGTCAATGTCTGTAGAATTTCTTCCATGAAACATTTGCATCTTACACAATGACTCTGAAGCATTTCTGACTAGTTTTGCAGTTTCGCAAATCTCATCTATAATGGTTTTTTTATCATTACCATTTAGATTGATGTAAGGAATAGGATTCTGTATAAACAGCTTCCATTCTTTTAGCTTTAAATCCCGTATTTGCTCCAAGTCATCATAAGTCATTTTAAATAACTCATCAAAAGACTTGCGATTAGAATTGTTCATCTTTTCATCCATTTGTTGAATGGTTGAAATGATTGATTGTTTTAGGTAATCAATTTCCTGTATCATAATGTCAAATTTAAAATAGACTCATTCGTCTATAGTTATATAATAAACCCAATTTAACCTTTTATCCAATAACATTCAAGTTTCGTTACAGATTAGTGTATTTTTTTACTCTATGGATCAGGTTTAAAATCTTATTTTTGGACATAAAAAAAGGGAAGCATTTCTGCTTCCCTGTTGTTTACTGATTTGCTTTCCTTAATTCCTTTCGGAATGTTCTGTAGATGACTGATAAGTCATATTTTAACCTCTCAAAACTACCATCTTCATTCACATTGTATCTCCTATCAAATCCCCAATTCCATCTACCTTTTTGTTCTTGGATGTATACAAATTGATTCTTAATAAGGATATTTCCTGTTAGTTGAATGTAAGACGGAAATGTACTACCTGCATATGTACAAGGTATTTCGTCTAACTGATTTACTCTGTCAATCATTGAGTTAATCTCGGTAATCCTTTTGCGGATTCCTGTTGGAAATTTTTTCATAATGTCAAGTTTTAATAGACTCTTTTGTCTGTTATTTAATGACTGCAAGTTAGTTCATTTTGATTTAATATTCAAGTTTCGTTACAGAATGATTATAGATTCTGGTAATGAATGTAACCATATCAATCGTTTACATTATTACTGCTGCAATTAATCTGTTCTTATTCCCTATGGTTTATTAATCGGAATTTGTATTCGGAATGTGGTTGACCAAATGCTCGGTGTACCTGTCAAGGGATCAGGAAACAGGACTGCAAAATCCCTGATCCACAGAATGGTGAGAAGGTAAGTCAAATCAAGAGGCTAAATTAAAAAGTCAAAAAAATCATATAAAAATTATTAAAATGCATACCCCCCTGTCAAAATATTTTTGGTTTCCGTTGGAGGGTGCAGGTCGCCAAAAGCCTATATAACCCAAATACTCCATGTATCTCGATTTGATTATTACCTTATAAATGCGTATATTGTGTATTATTCACAAAAGCATATGCTATGAACGAACAGAATAAATCATTGGTTAGACACCTACTAACAGCATCAGGTGTACTGATGGCAGCGTTGGGTTTAGGTAACGCATCGGGTTTAATTGAAGAGTTGTTATCTAACCTTGACACTATTTGGGATGCCATCCTTGTAGTATCGGGTACTGTGGTTAGTATTGTAGGATTCTTTAAAAACAAAGAAAGGTTTTCTAATCCGTAATTTTGGTAATTATACATTTTGTCAAGTTGGGGTACTTTTTAGTACCCCTTTTTTTATCTTGATTTTTAGTTTTGTGTTGATTTTAAGGTTTTAAATGTTGGTTTTGTGTTGATTTTGTGTTGAAAATTTCTAAGTATACTTAAGTTAGTGTCGAAATGTTGATTTCAAAAATGATTCAGCCACAGATTTTTTTATAAAAAAGGAGGTAAATATATATAGGTAATAGGGAGGGGTAAAAATGTACATTTTAACACACTTGTTTTTCTGCTTTATATACCCTATATTTACCGAATAATTTATTTCAATGAATAACAAGACAATTTATTTTGACGAGATAGGCAGACGAAAGCTGCTTAATGGCATTAAGAAGATGTCAGGTGCTGTAAAGAGCACATTAGGACCTATGGGTAATACGGTTCTAATCGAAAGCGAAAACCACACAAGAGGAATTACTGTTACGAAGGATGGTGTTACGGTTGCTAAGTCGATTGCATTTGCAGACTCTGTGGAGGACTTGGCTGTACGCATCATGCGTGAGGCTTCCGAAAGAACTGCGACACAAGCAGGCGATGGAACGACTACTGCGATAGTATTGGCAGAGGGGTTAGTTCAGCATGGCTACGATGAGTTGGCAAGAGATATCAAGGTTAACCGAACAGAGGTGTTAAGGCATATGGTTGAGTTAACGAAAGAGGCAGTGAAGGTTATTAAGTCGAAGGCGAAAAAAGTTACAGACAAAACCTTGAGGGATGTGGCTATTATTAGTGCGAATAATGACGAGGAGATAGGTGGCTTGATAGCTAATGCGTTCATGGAGGTAGGCGATAGTGGCATCGTTACGGTGGAGTTGGCACAGGGAAGTGAGACCACCTATAGTGCTACGAATGGTATCAAGGTGGACAGAGGGTATACCTCTCCGTTGTTTGTAAACAATCGTAAGAAGGATGAGTGTATCTTTGAGGATGTGTATATCTTGGTCTCAGATGCAGAGATAAGTAACATCCTACAGATAGAAACCATATTAAAGCCAATCATACAGGAGCAGAAGAAGCTATTGATAATTGCTCCATGCAGTGCTAATGTGACCAACACATTGGCAGCGAATGTCATGAAGAATGGGTTGAAGATATGCAACATACAGCCACCGAGTTTTGGGTATAAGCAGCACGAGTTGATGGAGGACATCGCCCTGAGTGTGGGTGCTACCTACTTCTCGGAGAAGACAGGAGACGACCTGAGCCTTATATCGTTCAATGACTTGGGTATGGCATCTAAGGTAATTGTTGGCAGAGACAATACCATCATCATCAAGGAGGACATCGAGGACAATGCAGAGATTACGGAGAGGGTTGCTCAATTGAGGGAGGCTTTGGCTGACACAGTTAATGTAGCTGAACGCAGGCACATCGAAAACAGGATAGCATCGCTATGTGGTGGTATTGGTGTGATCAGTGTGGGGGGTGCTACTGACATTGAGCAGAAGGAGTTGTATGACAGGGTTGACGATGCAGTATGTGCAGTCAAGTCAGCTATGGAGGAGGGCATCCTCGCAGGGGGTGGTCTGATACTACATAGGATAGGGGAGACTCTACACCTTGAGGGATGTGGCGCAGCAGAGAACCTCCACG
>Ga0222715_10000820_pt1 | contig 30785 bp, 15 predicted proteins | sample C33_9DmetaG_FD_165056 | JGI IMG/M metagenome (GOLD analysis project Ga0222715, IMG submission 165056) | Estuarine water microbial communities from San Francisco Bay, California, United States - C33_9D | ecosystem: Environmental > Aquatic > Marine > Unclassified | place: USA: California...
TTGGAACTTCCGGAACGTCGTCGTCGTCGTCGTCGTCGTCGCCGTGAGCGGCTTGCGCCGCTCGAGCCGCCGCGGCGTCGTCTCTAAAGATTTGTACTTGCGCGCGTACATCCTCATCTTCCTCCAATTCTTGATAGAATAATTCTTCGTCTTGCGCCATGCGATCGCCGGCGGATCTATTTCTAGCGCTTTCTTCAGCTTCCTCGATTTGCATGCGTTGAAGCTTCCAATTTCTTTCGACACCCTTTTCGCGTCGACGGCGACGCTTTTCGGCGTATGACTTCTTGACGAGAATGACTTCAGGCACTGTACCTTGATGTTTACCCGAATACTTTTCAAGTTCAGGGTCGACGATTTGAATGTTCGTCATATCGTACCCTAAAACCGTATCGCCGGGTTGAAGAATAAATCCCAAGTGCGTCTTTGCGAAAAACGTCGTGTCGTTGGCGCCGAAATCGCTCGTACGGGCGACTTCTACTTCAGCCATACACAACTTCCCTTGTCGCGTGCTGTGATCGACATCGACGTCAAGCACGGTGTATTCAATCATACCCTTGGATGACATGATCGCGCGGAACGGTTGGCGCCAATATTTTTCCGCATCAATCCAGATTTGTCGCATCGTCACCGGGTCGGTAAATTGCAACGAATTCGATACTCGCGTACACAGCATCACCGGACCTACTAATCCAAACTCTTTGGATAACTTGAACGGAATCACTGCCACGTCATCTTTACACACCGGCACGATATCCACCATGAACGTAAACCGATAATTGTATGTGTTGCTATTCGCGTCGTGCGACACCAGTTGCTTGTCGTTTCTCGCTCGAATAGCCACGACGTTATTCAAAAAATCCACAAACCTCAACCCATGCGATCGATGTCCGTAATAAAAGTCCAACCCATCCGGTTGACTCTTAATCCCAATCGTGTTCTGTTCCATCCCATGTTTCAAGATTAACTGCTCCAAGAATAAAAACGTACGCTTGTGCTCCACCTTTTGTCGCACCTGCACGCACGCGTTCCATTGATCACTATTCGCCGCCGTACGCGCACACGCATCGCACATTTGCCACGCAACAACAAACTCCGTCACAAACGTTTGCTGTAAAATCGCCCCATTCAACACCTCCTTTTGAATCGTCAACTTTGTCTTTAACCGCTTCGAGTGCGGCTCCGTCCAAATGAACCCCGCGTCCACCAACTTGACCTTTTGCAATCCCTTAATACGCTTAATGCAAAACGTCAGCAACTCCTTGGACTCTAAATCCGCTCGTATCCAATGTTTCGGCGGTTGCAAATATCGCTCGCACGTTGAGCAGTACTGCACCGTCGCTTCTTTGGAGATGCCTTCGGTGATGTCGATCTGGGTTCGAATGCACTCCACGCACATCCCAGCCGGGTTGGGGCACATCGGGACCGCGCACAGGCAGCATAGTACGCTCGCGACTTGCGGTTGCGCGCCGCCCTGGGCGTGGGCGGACGTGAAGTCGTGCGACATGCCGGCGGCGGCGCGGTGTGATGGGCCGACCGGCGCCGCCGGCGGCGGTCACGAAAGCGCGTACGTATTGTGTGGATTTTATTGGTATTAAATTTCTAACATGTACCATGGTGCGACGCGTTTGGGGGTTGATAGCGTGAAATTGTGTAGAATACACAACGAGCCCGTCAGAGTGCGACGCCGATGGCCCCGCCGGCGTTGAATGCGATCGACGCCGACCTCGCCGCGCTCGAAGCGAAGCTCCGCGCGCTCGAGGAGGACGAGGATAGCTTTAGCAATGCGTCAGAGGCGAGTTCGAGCGCGTCCGATGAATCGCGCGCGCGTAAACGTGCAAAGAAGGAGGCGAAAAGTGCAAAAAAGGAGAAGAAGCGCGCAAAGAAAAAGCATAAAAAGTCCACGCGGGACGCCGACGGCGACGACGAGCCGATGATTATCGTCGGTGGGGAAGATTTAGAACGCATAGCGCCTCTGCCGAAGAGTTTACTTCCGGAAGGGAACGATTATCGTGGGAAAGGTGCGAGTTTCTTGGGCAAGCGCGGGACGGGCGCGAGCGGCGCGAGCGCGAGCGCGAAGGCGAACGCGACGTCTTCTGCACCCACGCTAGGATCCAATCCACCGTCTGCACTTCCAGAGACAGAATTAGCTCGTCGTCTGGCGGCGCGCGCGGCGCGACCGAGGTGCGATGCGTGTGATATGGATTTTACGAGCGACGCGCAGTACGTCGAACACTGTCGAGGCAAAAAGCACGCGAAAGCCATTCGAGGACCGGTGGATGCGGCACCGCGCGCGCCGCGGGCTGTGAAACCCCCTCCTGGCCCGCACTGCGCGCTGTGTCGAAAGATATTTACCAGCGATGCGCAACGAGTTGAGCATGAAGGTGGGAAATGGCATCGACAACGCGTCGCGGGAACGTTGCCTCCGTCCAACAAACCGTACGCGTGAAACTCGCGAATCGCGCATAAAGTGTATATCAAACTACAAACATTTTAGCTAGCTACTATAGTACTGTTCATTCATCAAAAGTGAGTCAATCCTCATCACTGGCGTGCATGGTGCGCGATCGTCTTCGGGTTGCGGGCTCGGGAGTCCCCCACATCGACGTCGCCGCGCCGTTCGCGCAGTCAGAGTGCGTGCGATGCAACGCGAAGCCTCCAACGCGTTTCGGACGCACTGCCTCGTCGTCTTCAAAGTCACTCAATAAGGCATTTTCTGTCAACGCCAGCAATGGGTCTCCGCGACCGATGCCCACGGTATGGTCGTCGTCGTCGTCGTCGACGACGTTCGCCAAGTCATCCAAATCGGATTCGCGTGAATGCGTCGCGCTCGGTAAATTTGCTTTTCGCGCCCGGTGCGCGCTCGCTCCGAGTAACCCTTTACGAATCTGCGAACCCTGCTCGAGCAATAATGCTACGTCAGGATTTTGCGACTTCCATTCCCGCGCGAGTTTTATCCCAGCCGTATACCCGGCGGCGACGATGTGCGAGTACTTGTTAAACTCTAAAATCCCGTACGTCGCGACATCCGGCCGAACGTACACGTCGACGTCTCGCAGCCGCGTTTGACTCTTAACCGTATCCGTCACGAATGGTAATTGCCCTTGCATATCTGCCATGGTCGGAATCGAGTGCCCACCGCCGAGCCACCGCGGTAATAACGATCTCAATAACAACATCGTGCCACTGATGCCGTCGCCCCACGGCTTGAACGCTCGTCCTGGTAATCCTTCGCCCGCAACGTCGACGGCGATGACGTACCGCGCGCCGAGTGCGCGCATGACATCCGTGGGTAAATTATTTACGTATCCACCATCGACTAAAACGTGAAGTTTCGAATCGTCTCCTGGTTCGGTGTCGCACACGGGTGGGAGAAAGCCAACCAACGCCATGCTCGCTCGCACGTATCGCCACAGCGTACCGTTCCGATGCACCATGGGCACGCACGAGATTAAATCCATGGTGCAGCAAAAGAACGGCAACCAACAGTCTTCAATCTTTGTCGCGCCGAACGTCGAGCGTAAGCCGATATTCATGGCGGTGCCCGTGAAGTAACTCACGATTGGAATCGTAATATCCATCAACCGACGCCATAGGCTGGACATGTCCTTTGCAAACCTGCCCGTGGTCGCTCGCACGAGCAATGCGCTCGGGTCGCGCGCGTATGCGCCGCCAACCATGGCACCGATAGACGTTCCACCGATGGCATCGATTGGTACGCCTTCTTCTTCCAAAGCTGCGAGCACGCCGACGTGGGCGAGACCGCGCGCGCCGCCGCCGCCGAGCACGACGCCCACGGAGATTTGCCGCAATGAACGCGCCAGACGCGCTGCGTGCGCGGGCGCGAGACCACTTGGCGCTCGCATAGCCACGTGATGGTGTCGACGCACGCTGAACGCTTCGAGCCAGAGCTTGGTATTCGTCGGCGTGTGCTCGGCGTCTTGATGAAGAATGACCAACTCACGCTGAGCGAGGAGCGTACGTTGGAGCTTGGTCGCGCCTTGACCGTGCAAGAGGCGTTCTTGAAGCGCGCGTCCTTCGTTCGGGAGCGGTGCAAAGTCTTCTGCGCTTGCAACGAGGAGCACGAGGTCGCTATGTCGCGCACATTGCGTGCACCAAGGTGACGGGAATGGGTCGCCTTTGAGGACCACGACGTCGTACGCTGATTCGAGCTGTGATAGCCAATTCGCCGCGGCTTCTTCGGCGAGCGGACCGATAGCGGCTTGACCGAGTTCGGTGAGTCGAGATGCAGAGTCTACCGCACGAACACGGCAAATCTTACGCAACGCATACGTCAACGAGTGACAGAACTCATCCAAGTTTAACGCCGCGCCTTCCGTGACGGGAATGATGGATACGGTTTTTGGCGCCGTCGAGCGCGTCGACGTCGTTTGCGGCTGACTGATACCTGGGATGTTGTGCGACGCTTGCGCATTCGTGGAACTAAGAGCTGCGCTTCGGTTGGCTTCGCGCAAGCCCAAGCCGCGCGCGAGACGGACGAACGCCGCCGGCGCAGCGAGTGCGAGCGTGTCCAGACCGGCGCTGGAAATCCACAGCACTTGAGAATCGCGCACGGCGCGAGCGACGATGCGCGATGGCGTACCGCTTGATGCGCGACGAAGTTTAGGCGACGTAAAGTCTATCGCCGAGGACTCAGTGAGCACGGAATCTTCACCCGTGGCTTCCCCAGGGCCGACAATGTATCCGGCCGCCATCAACGGATTTGCCGCGCTCATCTTTACATCGCCCGACGACGTTCGATGCTTTAGTAAATTCCCCGACGAACCCGCACGCGCGAGCGCGATGGATTCTTCCAGTTGTTCGCGAAGGCACCCCGTGACAACGATGTGCACGCCGCCATTGAGTTGCCGCAAACTCTCGCCCGCTTGGAGCATGTCCATCTCTGCACCGCAGCGGTCCCACACGAGCGAGCTTGGAGCGCGGCGAACACGTCGCGCTAAATCTGCAGCGGACGTTCGATGGATATCTGGAAGAGCGCGTGCAAGACGCGCATACGCACTGAGCGGCAACGCCACGACGACGGCGCCGTTTCTGCCGGCGCGGATCGTCAATCCGCTTCTTTGACCGGTGAGCATGAGATGGCCACCGACAATGTCACCAGTTGTGGCCGTGAAAATCGGCGCGTCAATAGTCATCGTTTTACGCTGTGCCAACGCAGTAGGTGACACTGGAGCGGTCGGCCGTGGCGGCTTTTCTACACCGTGCGGTACGGCGCCCAAAAATGCCTCGACCGAGCCGTGTTCGATGATTAACGCCGCAGCCGACGCGCCTTGTTCTAGCACCGTCGCCCCGGGTGGATACACCTTGGCTTCGAGGACGATTGACGAGTCGGGAAGACACGTAGCAGTCGCCTTTGCGTTAGATTTCCGGCTGCTGAAAAATCCACCGCCAGACGTCTTTGTCGGTTTTGAGCGCCGACGATACCCGCCGCGTTCCAGCGCCTCTTGAACCTTTGAAGTATCAATCATCTGCGCTGTATCTTCGCCTAAAAATCGAACCAACGATGAAGTGCACGCTAGTGGCGCGTTCTCATCCATGGAATTCGTCGGTAGCGCGTCGGTTTTGGCGCCGGCGTCTTCGAATTGCGGATTCACCCATAACGCCTTGATGTCGCCCACCATGCACAAATACTTACAAATCGTCGTAAATCCGGACGCCAGCTTCAACGCCACACCCTGTGTGCCGATAATGTATCCCGCACACTCGTGATAGTCGGCCATGCTCACGACGGCAAGCACGCAGCCGCGGTCGCCAGCGCGCGCGGAGACGCGAGACGGTTCACGCGTCTTTGTGCGGTTGTCTCCAACTGTCAGAGACACGCGCACGCGCTCTGCGGATGATGATCGCGGCGATGTCGGCGCCTTAGCGTCTCTCGCTCTGTTCGACACGACTGTTGCTTCTACTGCTCCTGCCACGCTTTCTGGTTTTGCGTTTTCATCGGCGCGCGCACCGTCGACGCGCTCTGGAATGTGCTCTAAAATATCCATGAGCGAATTTAATATCATCCCAGGCCGCGAACACGTCGTGGACATCGCGCGCGCTTCGCCTCCGCCGCGTTCGCTCACGTCCAATTCCACCGAACCTCGTAATTCTATGTCGCCTTCAACTAAAATGGTCAACTCGTCGCGTGTCACCGTGGCGCCGACGCGTTCTCTCGCGCGCACCGACGTCGTCCGCGTCTTGGCGAGCAGCGCGCGCAACTGCGTTTGTGACATCCCCCGGCACACCGATGCCGCTTTCAACGCCTCCATGGCGTAATCAACATTTGTATCGCTCTCGTTCGCTTTGGCTCCAGACAATCCAGACATCGCATCGAGCCATTCTTCATCGGCTTGGTGCAACGCGCTCAACCCGTCGCCGCGAATATCCTTCAGTTTCGCCTTCAATTTCGTCTGCTCGCGCCACGTGCGCCAAATGCGCATCGCCTGCCGCATCCGTCGCGGTTGGTGTGGTAAATCAAACAACCGCAACGATACGCTCTGAAACGCCTTGACCTTATATTCTTCTAAAAGCATCCCACGAAGCTCGTTTGACCGCTTCAACGCCGCCGCGCGAAGCTCCTTTAATCGTCTAATCGCGCGTATCGCGCGTTTGAGCAAGAAAAACCTACGCACACACAGAAAACACATCGCCAATCAGTATCACATCGACAACCGATACTATATCGCGCACGAAACGTCGCATCGAGAGAGAATAATACGCAGCGCGCGCAATCGCAAACGCGCCTCGTCGCGTAATACGCCGCCGCGAGCCACACCATCGCGGTCAACCCACGGTCGATGCCGTACGCGCCAATCAACACCGCGGCTAAAAACATCAACTGCTCGCGTTTGAGTAACATCGTCGCCCGTCACGCGACGTCGCGCCGCGCACAATCCACCGCAAAGACGCTCGTAATTGTTAACCACTTCCGAGAGACAATCTTGAATCAAATGCACCCCGTCGTCGTCGTCGCCGCCGTCGCCCGTCGCGCGAACCCGACGCGGTGTCACGCCTCGCACGCGCGTCTCTCGCGCCACGCGTCTCGCGCGCCCGATGCGCGTCGCGGTATCGCCGTCGAGCGTCGCGTAATCACGCCCTTCTGAAGCCCCATTCCTCACCTCGCGTAGCGCCCTCTCGTCGCGCGCGCGGCGCGCCATGCCGCCGCCGGCGTGGCGTCCGCACTACCTCGGCGTCTTTCTCACCGAACGCTCGCGCGTCTCCGCGCTCGCGATCGCCCGCGACGCGCGCGGGAGCGAAGAAACGCCGCCTGGATGTAAGCTCTCGGGCGACCACGTGACGTGCGTGTACGCGCCCACGAGCCGCGATCTCGCCGCGTTCCCGCTCGATGCCTTACGCGATAAGACGGTGACGTTCCCCGCCACCACGGTGGCGAGCGGCGAGGGCGAGGCGGACGCGCAGGCGTTCGTTATAGGCGTTGATTTCACCGACGCGCAGTTTCTGTTTGGGCTCTCGGTGGCGCACGCGACGCCGCACGTGTCGGTTTTTGTCGCGGAACACGCGTCGTGGTCGGTGTGTGGGGACGTGTTGGCGCGCGCGGTGGCGAATGGGACGGCGTTGCCGCTGGCGGCGATCGGGGCGGAGCGTGTGCTTGAAGGAACGTTGGGGGTGATGATGTGCGACGCGAGCGACGCTTCGGTGCGTTGGGTCGCGAGGTCGATGGATGAAGTGCGCGAGGCGATGCGCGTGGGGCCGTACGGCGCGAGCGTGAGCGGTGTTCGATACGTCAAGTCGTCGGCGATCGATGATGCGTGCGCGGATTTAGATGAGACGTACGATTCGGATGATTTAGATGAGACGTACGATTCGGATGATACGTACGGTTCGGATGGGTATAGTTTGGATAAGGATGGTTCGGATTTGGAATCGTACGACGACTCTGACGATTCCGATTCCGACGACGACTCTCATTTCTACGACGAAAGCTCTCCAGCGTCGACGTCAAAGTCCACATCCTTGGACGTGCACGAGTTGTTTCGCGCCGCGAGTTACGGCTCGAATGCTCAAGCGGCGAGTCAAGAGCAAGAGTATATTGAATTGTGCGAAATGTTTGAAGGCCAAGACACGGAGTGGATTCACGAACGATACGTCGAAAGCGGATGCTCGAAAGAAATCGCCGCATACATGATTGAAAGTACCCTTCTCTCGCAAAATCTAAACATTATTCCGACGACGAAGAAGCCGTCGACGCCGCCGACAAAGGATGTGGACGAGCCGTCGACGCCGGCGATTGAGCTCGGGTTTCACTGCGCGGGCATGTCGCGGGGCAACTACGGCTACGGTCACGTCGGTGTCGGGGCGTACTTTAAATCCGACGGTCCCGCCATTCGTGTTCGTCCACACGTCGAGCACGCGGTGCGTCAGTGGACATCGTTACAGGGTGATCGCGCGAGTGCCATGCTCGCCGCGCGACGGGCGGCGAACATCTTGGTGAAGCAAGAGTGGGTGGACGACCTCAACGAAGACATGGAGAAGTTGCGTCTGCTTCGTAAAAAAGGCGGCGACGCCGAGCTCGAAAAACGCATTCGCGACAAACTCGGCAAGCGCGTGGCGTTAGAACGCATGGCCATGTCGAAAGCCATGCCGAGATTTGACGACGACACCGAGTTCAACGTCGTGATTGATTTTCACGGGTACTCGCGCGTCGACGCGGTGCGGGAATTGGAACGCGAAATGGTTCGCGTCAGCCCGCTCGTGACGTCGACTTGGACCATGAAGCTCATCACCGGCCGTGGTATTCACTCCAAAGGAGGGCCCGTGGTGTATAAGACTATTAAAGCTTGGCTCGATCAGTTTGGCTTGGCGTACGAGGAGAATCAAGACGCCGGGCACATCGTCGTCCGCGCGACGGCGCCCGTGTATGGGACGAAGACGCGACGCGACTGATGGATTGATATGAATATTGATTGATGATTGATTTGTAATGATAACATGTATACACTGCTGCTCTACACTCTACACTCTACGCTCTACACTCGTCAATGTATTTTTATTATTTTTCATAAACCGTCAACGTAAACGCCTTGGTGACGTCGCGCGGCTCCGCCCTGGCGCGCACCTTTTCAATCGCCTCTGCATCGTTATGATACCCCGACGGTCCCATAATGATTAAATTAGCCACAGCATCACCATCGAGAGACATTGTGCCGCGAATCGAGCGACGACTTGCGACTTTAAACCCGGCTTGCGACATGCCTTCGTCGACGCGTTCGGCTTTTCCCGGCTCTACGGCGACCACCGTCGCGCCGATATCCTTATCTTCCCGAAGCTCACTCATGTGCTCGGGCTCAGGGCTGACGACGACGACGCGACCATTTCCTCTCAACACGCGCGCGAGCTCTTTGGGCACGCGAGGGGCGAATACGCTCAAAACCACGTCGATCGTCCCGTCGTAGAATGGCAACGTCGCCGTAGCATCCGCGACGCACGTAAACGCTTCCGGAACCATCTTCGCGCACATCTCACACGCCTCTTTCGACGCATCCACGCACACGAGCTCTATCGCACACGCGTGTTCCTTTGCGTAATCGCGCACGCGCGCGGCGTAATACCCTTCGCCGCATCCCAAATCGAGCACGCGAAGCGCGCTTTTTCTCAGCGGCGGCTGCGCGGGACGCCTCTCGCGCTCCCTCTCTCTTTCTTCCCGCTTCTTCGCCAGCTTCTTCGCGCGCGGTGAATTATGAATACTCACCGACGTATCCTCCTTTGCGATATCATCCGAATCACCCACAGCATCGCGCAGCGCGGGTTCGAGCGCGCTCGCCGCCGCCGCCTCGGCGAGCTCCGCGTACGCCCCGCTCGACAAAAACTCTCGCCTCGCCCTGAGCTGCCCAACCCCGTCCCCGCTCGCCTTTGACTTGGTCGGCAATAAATTCACGTATCCAGTCTTGTGCGCGTCGAACGCGTGCGACGCGCGCGAGCATTGCAACGTTTTCCCATTGTCACTGCGCCGCAACGGTGATTGCGCATCGGCATCGGTGGTACATAAAGGGCACCGCCACGGCGTCTCCGTCGCGTTCGAGCTCGCGTGCGCGCGCGTGCGCGTGGCGCGTGCGTTGCGGCGCGTGCGCGTGGCGCGGCGCGGCGGCGACGACGCCGGGCGCGGCGCGAATGTGCGCGCGAGCGTCATGATGTGCGGTGCGCGTGCACCCTTTTCGTCATTCTTCCGCGCGCGACCGTCGCGCGAGGTCGTCGTCGTCGTCGTCGCGCGGCGTCGAACGACGCGCGAGCGTCATGTTGTGCGCGTCGTCGCGCGCGTCGGCGCCGCTCGCGTCCCGCGCGCGATGCGGGCGCCGCGTTTGTGTTGGTGGTTATACAACGCGTGGACATCATCATCAGCATCATGATGCGTCTCTTCGTCGTCGTGGACGGCGCGTGTGCGCGTCTACGAGGGACGAAACCGACGACGCCACCGCCTCGACCGCGCGACGCCGCTCGAACATGTCGCTCTCGAGCGCGTTCGACAAGTCGGTGCCGGACGATGTCAAGGCGAAGATTGCGTCGGAGAGCGACGTCGAGGCGTTGCGCGCGACCCGGGACGCCGCGCGCCGCGCCCTCGCGAGCGCCGAGCTCGCGTACGCCACCGCGGCGCTGTCGATACGAGAGATGGAGAAGAACGCGGCGAGCGAGGCGAACGCTGGGGCGTTTGGTTCGACGGATGAGATCGGGTGCGAGCGGTCGTATTACGGTGGGACGTACATCGACGTCGAGGCGCAAGGGGTGCCGAAGGGATTGGGTGCCATGGCGAGCGATAATTTCGTAAAAGAACTTCGAGCAATGATGACGGAAATTCGTGCACCGGCGACGGCAAAGCCGGACACGAGTGGGACGACGGTGGAGATGTCGGATTCGTTGCGGGCGAAATTGGACGCGTTGCGTTTGGACGCCGACGCGATTTGGGATCGAGAGGCGAATCGCGAGCAAGTCGCCGCGCCTTGGGTGATTAAGGCACCGTATCTGGCGCTTTGCGTGATGTTGGATAAGATGTTTGACGACACGAGACCGATTCAGCGCTTCTGGTTTTTGGAAACGGTTGCGCGCATGCCGTATTTTTCATACACGTCGATGTTGACGCTGTATGAAATCTTGGGATGGTGGCGGCGCGGCTCCGAACTTCGACGCGTGCACTTTGCGGAGGAGTGGAACGAGTATCACCACTTGCTCATAATGGAATCTCTCGGCGGTGACGCGCTTTGGAGGGATCGATTTTTGGGTCAACACGCGGCGCTCGCGTATTACATCATTCTGATTACGATGTGGCTGGTGAGCCCGGCGTTGGCGTACAATTTCAGCGAGCTCATCGAAGCGCACGCCGTGGACACGTACGCGCAATTCGTGGACCAAAACGAAGAGATTTTGAAATCCATGCCTCCGGCGCGCATCGCGCGCGAGTACTACCAAGGCGCGGATTTATTCCTGTTTGATGAATTCCAAACGAGTCGAGAGGCGCGCTCGCGCCGACCAGAAATCAAATCCATGTACGACGTCTTTAGCAATATTCGTGACGACGAGGGCGAGCACGTGAGCACGATGCACGCATGCCAAATCCCAGACGCCATCATCAGCTCTCCGAATGCAGTGAATGCGAAAACAGCAGCCATCGGCGCTTTGGTCGCGGCGCAAATTTGGTTTTCACGCGTCGCAGAAACTGGCGCCCTCGGCGACGCGGCGTTAGACGACGAGCTGATGTCGCGCGCTGATTGGGGCGCCGCCGATGGAATCTTCGACGCCTTGTTCAACCTTCTTCATTTCTTCTAGCATCCGTCGCCAAATTTTAGGCGTACGCCTTGTAACACTGAACCAAAGCGCGCGCTTTACCCCCGCCGCACTTTCGGCCGCGCGCCCACGCCACCCACCTCGCGCGCGTTCGCTCACACGCGCCGCCAACGCAGCAGTAGTTCTCGTCGACACCGCGCGCGATCGATCGACGACCATGGGATGCGTGAGCTCTAGTCCCGCGCGCGACAAGGAGCGTCGCTACGCCAGGCTCGCGTCGCGCACCCACTTTCGTCCCGCGCAGGTTGGCGTCCTGCACAAAATATACGAAAACGTGTCCAATTCCATCGACCGCGATGACGTGATTTCGTTGCACGAGTTCCAGCTCGCGTTGTTCGGAAAGCGCGCGCAAGAGGACGGAGAAAGTGGAGGTGACTTGTTTAGCGAGCGCATCTTTGAATGCTTTGACACCACGAACGACGGCACGCTATCGTTCGAAGAGTTCGTCAATGGGTTGTCTATATTTCACCCACAGGCGAGTAAGGAGGAGAAGACGGCGTTTGCGTTCAAGGTGTATGATTTGCAGGGCACGAATGCCATCGAGCGGGACGACGTCCGGAAAATGCTGGAGTCTGTGATGAATCAAAACAAAGACATGACGCTGAGCGACGAAGCGTTGGAGATGGCGGTGGATCAAACATTTAAAGATTGTGATTTAACCAAGGATGGTGCGATTTCCTTGGATGAGTTTAAGGTTTTAGTGGAGAAGAATGAAAAAGTCATCGCCAATATGACGTTGCCGATGTTGGCGAGGCTGACTAAAGAATTTCCCGAGTTCTTATTTACAGAAGACAACTAGTACCAACTCTGCGCGTTTGCACATCGTCATCCTAGTCGCGTGCATTATAGCATACTTGTATCATCATCCAGCACATATGGGTTACAACTTACACGACGCGAAGCCGAGCGCCCGAACATCCATTTGCGGCTTTGTGCGTCTCAAATAACGTCGTCATCGCATCAATAAACTCCTCCAACTTTGCCGCCACTTCAGCGTTGGTCGGATTATCGTTTTGTTTCACCGGAATCGCCTTGCCCACGACTGTATGTAAGGGTGTCGCGTATGGAATTGGCGAACAAAACTTTCCCCAGAACACCATCGGCGCAAACGCAAACGTCTCGCTCAACCAATTCACCACGCGTTTCGGCACGAACGGCGGGCCTAATCGCCAGTACCCATACGCCTCGCTCTGCCCAAACGTAAACGCCGGTACTAAGTGCGCACCAGTCTGTATCGCCACTTTAATAAATCCAAATCGCTTGCGTAAATACAACGTCTCCACGCCGCGCTCCATCGCCATGCACTCCGCCACGCCTCCAGGAATCATCACCACCGTCCGCCCAGCGCGCAACATATCCATCATACGCCGCTTCGATATCGGATCTAAACCTAACCACGTCCACAAGTGCCGAACGAACGGTACGTTGAATATCGCCGCCGACGCGAGCGCTCTCGCGCTTCGCATCGTCGGCGTGAATCCACCCTTCAACGCATACACCTCCTCATCCCCGTGCGCATAGTACGCCGCAAACGATATAATCGACAGCGGCAACACCCCATGCGGTTCTAGTCCAACCACGAACGCCTGACCGTCGCGCGCGGCGTCGAGATGCGCGCGTTCGTCTTCAAACGTCAACGTCGCTGGAAAGTACCCACACGCCGCGCGCGCGATGCTCCGCGCCAACGCCACGCCAAACCGCGGAAACGGCGGCGCGCGAGGGAGCACGGCGACGGTGACGAGCGCGGCGACGACGGCGACGGCGCCCGGGTGCGGGTACGCCACCGCGGCGCACAGCAGGATGACGATGTTGACGTGGATGAGGCCGAGCCAGAGAAAGAGCACGGCATTCGTGCGCGCGCGGTGCGCGAACGATCGCGCGGCGTGCGGCGTCGTCGCGCCGGGCGCGTGCGTCGTCATCGTCGGCGGCGGCGCGAGCGCGTCGGACGCGCGAGACGGGTCGGGAGCGCGGCGACGAGTGCGGGGGGCTAACAACAAACATGAACTGTCGTCACGCGCTGTGGCTATTTTTGGTGGATTCAAACCGTCGCCATACTTTCGCGCGTTAAGCGCCGCGCACGCGCCGACGCTCGCGTGCGCGCGCGCTCGCGAGTGCGACACGATGTCTTCGATCGCGCCGAGGCGTTTCGCGCGCGTCACGGCGGCGGAGCGCGATGGCATGGCGCGTCGCGCGCGCGGGGCGTGGATGGAGGAGGAGGCGATTCCGCGTCGAGCCGAGCGCGAGGAACCGCGCGAGCGCGCGCGACGCGCGAGGATGCGCGCGCACGACGACTCGCGACGACGCATCGATATGAAACTTTCGTCGGGCGCGGCGAATGCAAAGGCGCCGGGGATGACGGTGCGAGAGGAAATGGATGGGGCGACGCGCGCTCGGGCGGCTCGAGCGCTCGAAGAGACGCTCGCCGACGTCCGGGAAATGAATTCGATGGTTTTATTCGGCACGTGCATGACGATTCGCGACGCGCAGTTGGAAGAAAAACGTACGATGGCGTGTGCGGAGCGCGCGGAGGAACGGGCGCTGGATGCGGCGATGGAACGCGATCGCGTGGAGGCGATTCGCGCGATGGAGGCGCGGGAAGCCGAACGGACGCGGTTGATGAAGCTCGGCGCCGAAACGTTGCGACATCAAATCTCTGAGCGCGAAGAAGCCCGCGCACATGAAGCAGTCGTGCGCGATATTGAATCTAAAACGCGTATCGAAGATTTTGAGCGCGCCAAGGCGCGGGAAATTGCGGAGCGGGAAGCCAAACGCGAACGCGCCAAGGCGTTGCTTGAGGAAGTCAACGCTGAAAACGCGGCGCAAATCGAACGTAAAGCCGAAGTCGAACGAGCGATTCGCGAAGAAGACGAACGAGCAATGGAGTATTTACGCTTGAAAGATGCGCGAGATGCAGCCAAGGCGCAGGAGGAAGAAAATCAGCGTCGATTGCGTGAGATTGAAACCGCTCGGCTGCGTTCGCAACAAGAGCGGTACAACGACGGCAGGGCAGAACAAGATGCCATACGTGCGCGCAAGCTTCAAGACGCATACGAACGGAAAATGCGCGCAAAAGAAGAAGCTGAGAAGAAAAAGCGTCAAGAAATGCTCGAAGATTTGGCTGCGGCACGCGTGGCTCAGCATGATGAAAAGATGCGCATTCGAGAGCACGAACGCGATAAAGCGCGGCGAGACGCTGAGCGTTTGCGTGAGGAACATCTCGCGCAAGCAGAAGCCGAAAAACGTCGCGAAAATGAGCGTAAAATGCAAGCCATTGCGCACGAGCGCGAGCTTCGTCGACAAATCGATGCGAACGCAGAGATGAAAGCACATGAGAACGCTCGATTGGCTGCCGAGGCAAAGGCGAGCCGAGCCGAAGCTGAACGCGCAAAAGCTGTCATCGAAAGCATCAAGGCTCGTAAATTGAAAGAAATGGAACTCGCCGCGATTCCAAAAAAGTACACCGTTGAACTCGAGCGTAAACGTGCGTGTGCGGCGTAATAATTCAACACCATTATAATCATCATCATTAAAAAACAGCAACAACACAAAAGTCTAGGCGAGCCGCGCTTCGCGAGACTTGATCAATTGATCCGCCGTGCGAATCATCCATAACGCGTTCGGTAGCGATTTGTTATAAGAATTTCTCCCGACACTCTTTGCATTCGCAGCCAAGGTTTCGGGAGACGCGCTGACGCGAAGCCATTGATACCCGAAGACGCAGCGCATAGTATCCAACACGCCGGTTTCGTATTGCGCTTGCAACTCTTCGCGCGACAGTAATTCTTCGCTCGTCTTCTCTGCGCTCGACACCGCACCGAATTCGGCAGCCGCTGCACAAAACGCGGCGTAATATGCGTCAATCAATTCTCGTTCGGCGCTGCCATCGGCGCTTAATCCTTCGGGAGCTACCGACGCGCAAACAAAGTGACCGACATCCGTTCCACCCAAGCCGAATCCAGTCCATTGGAAATCAATCAATCCTACATCCCAGGACTCGCCCTTGCGCTGAACGAAAATGTTTCCAGATTTTGGGTCACCATGAATAACGGTATGTAGCGCCGCGAGTCGCGCGCCGCCGGATTTTAAAATGTCGTCTGCGCCGGGGCACGCGCTGAACGGATGCGCTTCGGCGCCGATGGCGACGGCGTGCGCTTGCAATCTCGCACCCACGCTCGCGACGTCCGCGGTGGACATTGATGGGTCCCTCGAGATAGCATCACCAAAGTTTTTCATGTGCGTCTCCCACGCGTCGGCAAGGATGCGCATTTGTTCTTCGGGTTGCATGTTGGGTTGCCAGTAGCCGCCCGAGTTCCACACCGTCGCCCGGAGCTCAGCGTCCGCGTCTGTGGATGACCGTCGGTAGCGACTCCCAGGAAGGAAAAACGCGTGCATGCGCGCTAAAGCTTCAAGAGCGCACTTTGCCTGGTCGGGCTTGAGCATGCGCTCTTGTACCCAGCCGTCATTGGGGTGGAAATCTTCGAGAAGCAATGAAAATTTGCTTTCAATGGGATCGTCGTCGCGCGGTCGCAAATCCGCCGCATAGCACAACGGAACGCCGATGCCCGACGACTCCAACGCCTTGGCGGCATCAGAGGCAAGAAAGGAAGACTCCACGCGGTAGCTCTTGCTATCTCGCGCAATCTTTAACGGTTGCGTGATTTGCTTTAAGCGCATATACTCCAGATTTCCCATGTCAACCTTTTTGTAAAACGCCGAACGCGGCAACGCCGGGTCGGCGTCGTCGGACCATTTGAGGTTTAGTCGGCACGCATCACTCATCAACCCGCGCACGGCGTCATGTTCAGGGGCGGAGTAACCAAGCAACGCTGTCTGCGCATCGCTGATGCCGAGTGCGTGCATAATTTTATCGCCGACGTCGGCGGTGGACATCGGCGCTCCGTCTAGGCAGCGCGCGACGTCGCTCGCTTGTCCGACATCTCCCCCAACCGCGAGCGATGCATTTCCCGCGGTGAATCGATCGATGAGCTTTTTCAAGTCTGCGTTCTCGCGCATGCGCGCGCACACGGCGTCGTGCGCCATGGCTCCCGTACATGTTGGACCAGAGCCGATGACGCCGAGTTGGTTCACCAATCCGCCGGGCGCGTCGGCGGCGTGCATCAATGGCGCGCCGTATAAATCTGTCACTTTACCCCCAGCTGCACGAACGATGGCTTCTGGCGCACACGTGTCCCAGAGTGACGTGCCAAAGTGCATGAGTGCGAATTCGGCGCGGCCTTCGGCGACGGCGAGCAATTTATTCCCGGCTCCGCCGATGACGCCGTGTGAATACGTCGCCCCGCTCTCCAAAGCCGCAGTCTTTACGATATCCTTTGCCGCGATGAGGGCGGCGTTTTTGGAATCTCCGCTCACCGACCGCACATCTGCGCTTGGATTGTCGTATTTAATCGGCCATGGCACGCCTCGAGCGCCGTGGACGCCGATGACGCCTCGTTTGGCGCCCGGAGCGACAATGCCAAACACCGCGCACGCCTCCGCACGCTCCACATCACCTTCTGGAAATGGCAATCCAATCACGCCCGCCACCGCGCGACCTCGCACGGCGATGCCAATTAAGCATTGCACGGCGTGTAATCTCGACTCTACAAATTCTCGCGTGCCGTCTACTGGGTCGATGAACAACGTCACGTCCGCCGCGTCGCACGTCAACAAAGACAAAGGCGCAAACTCTTCACCGCTCTTTGCGATCGCTTCGGCGCATAAATCCTCGCGCAAAGCATCACCTGTATAACTCTTTGGACTCTGCGGCGCCGCGTCGTCGTTCTCGTCCTCTTCGCCGACTATATTGATGGCTGGAAACTGCGCCCGTAGAGCGCTCACGATAGCCTTTTGCGCCGCGACATCCGCCTCCGTCAACGCCGACCGCGGATCGCTCGCCACTTTACGCGTCACCACGAACGCTCCCTCATCATCGCTCCCAGCAGCCTCTCGCGCGCGTTGCACGCGACGAATCTCCTCGCATCCTCGAAGCGCCGCGTCCACGCACGCGCTCAACAGTGTCTCCAAACGCGCGAGCTCACCGCTCGGTGCGCCGCTGTGCGCCGCCATCGCGCGCGCCGGTGCCGGCGACGCACAGCGCGACGTGCGACGCGCGCGTGCGGGCGTTCCAAGGCGCTCACTCGATGCGCTCGTTCGCAGGCGCGGGCCGAGACGCATCAATCGAAGACGCTGGAGCTCTGCCTGAGGATGACCCGAGGACGGACAAATTCACGGCGCTATCACCCGTGATGGCGCGGCGTTCGTCGTCGGAGAGCGCGGAGACGTTGTATTGCAGCGCTGCGGCCCAGAGGATGATTGCGCCGGCGATGATTGGTCGCGTACTTGGTTGCATGCGCGTCGCTGTGTGGGGGCTACGCGCTGAGCGACGTGTGTTGACAACCTACGCGCGTAATCGAGCAAGATTTTCGCCAACGAGGAGAGCGTTCGTGGCCGCGGCCGACCGCGCGTGATCGAACGACGCGACGTCCTCCCCGAAGGCGGCGTCGGCGACGACGAGACGGGCGCGGCGAAATGCCCAGCTCGCCTCGAGGAGCAAATGGTTTGTAAAGTCTAAATGCGCGTCTCTTTCGTTGGATTCCGCGCGCACGGCGAACGCCTTGAGCGCGCGATCGACCGTGCCGTCAACTTTTTCAACGACGACGGTGGTGATATCGTCTACATCGACGTCGGCGTTCCAGTCGTTGATGGCGTTGAGCAAGAACTCGCGAACTCTGCCGCCGAGCTCGATGCGCTCGCGTACGCGTTCGACGTCGTCGATGTCCTTCGTGGACAAGTCCACTCCCGTCACGTCGTACGTTCGCAGAAACTCCCGTAATGATTTCTTCATTTTCATCGCGAGTTCGCCCTCAATATCTCGCATGTCTCGCGCGTAAGTTTGCACCAACCGATTCCATCGTTCTAAAGCGAGCGTCAATCCAATCGTCGCGCGCTTTTGCATGTGCGTCAGCGTCAGATCAATCGCCGCTCGATCATCCTCTGGTGCGCGCGACAATTCTAGCGACGCGCCCTTTATCCAACTCTGCCCGCGCACGGCGCTTAAAAACGCCTCGCCCTCGCACTGCGCCGCACGGAAGGCGCTCGCGCACCGACGCCATTCCACTCGAGCGCTCTCCATCGACGTCCCGGGCTTCAACGCAACTAAATCTACATCATCAAATAGCGTCCTCGCGCGCGTCGACGCCTGCAGCAACGCATTCGCGTATTGACATCTCGCGTACAATTCGCCAAAAATCGGACCAGCGTCCGCGCGACCGCCGCAGTCGAGGTCTCGAGACGTCGCGCTCGTCCCGACTGAAGACGCGTCGTCCTCCTCCTTTGGTACTTCATCGTCTTTTCCCGCGCCTTCGCGCCCGTTCGACGCCACGGTGGCGCGCAACCACGACGCTAAGGTGTCGTCCTGTCCTGGTAAAACGACGCTCGACGTGCTCGCGCCGTCATCGCGCGAGGTTTCGACGCCGACGACGCGCTCGAGCAACTGACGCCGTCCCGCGTCTTCGACGTCTGGACACGCGTACCTCGCCATGGCGCCCGTAAAGTCGCGAAAAGCAATCTCAAGCGCTAAAAGAACGCGGTTCACACGCGTCGCGGACGCATCGCACGCGCGTTCGAGCGCGCATCGACACGCATCGAGCGTCACCGCGCGCGCTCGGGCACTCGTCGAGAGAAACTTTATGACAACTTCGACGCCGTGCTTTTCGGCGACGCGCGCGAGCGGCGACCTAAGCGCCGGGTCAGCATCTGCACCGCGCGAAGATTTCGGTGGTTTGTGATTTCCAGCGCGCCGCGCGCGACGAGACGCGGCGGTGGAGGTTGAGCTCGCCGTCGAGCGAGGCATGCTATGCGGCGACCAAACACGGCGTCTCACCGTCGTCTGCATTTCGCACAGCACCGTTCGGGCGGTGTCAGCTGCACTATTTAATGACGCTAGTTATCACATGTGTCGCCCGCTCGAGTCTTTTGACATCGAGCGCGCGACGTTGAGCTAAAGTTTCTACAAACAAACAATTCGTTCTCGCGCGGAGGAACGACGCCTCAAAGGCGCCGCTCCGCGCACGCGCGCGCGCGCGCGAACGCATCATCGCCGCACGCGTGTACGCACACACACGCACAAGTCACCAAGTCACCCCTCTTATACATCCGCTGTCCGCTACGGTTAGCGTTCCTGCGAGCCGCTCACGCCGTGTCGCCGTTGGAGTTCCTGTATCTCTCTCTCTTTCGCCTCTAAATCCTTCTTCGCCGCCTTCGCGGGCTGATAGTACAGCACAATGAGATACCTATTCGCTACATTGAACCCTGAGAGGTGTTCGCACGCGTGCTTAGCGTCGAAGATGTCCTCGTAGGTGACGTACGCGGTGCCTTTGGTGGCTTTGGCGTCGCCCAATCTCACTTGTCTTAAAGCGCCGTATTTGCCGAAAATGTCGTACAACTCTTCGGGGGAGATGTTGAAAGGGAGGTTGCGCACGTAGAGCGTGCGATTGACCTCGGGTGGGAGCCTGACGTTGGTGCGCGAGGCCATGGTGGCGGACCGCGTGGCGAATTGTGAGGCAAACGAGGTTTGCGGCGGCTGTCAAGTTTGGGACGTCGAGCGCGGCGCGTCGTGTGAATTCATGTCAACAAAGGATGCAGTTTAAAATGGTAAATAACAACAAAGAATCAGCCACGCGTGTAGGCGGTGCTGGTGATGAATGTGAGACGCTCGCGTCTGTATCTAATCTTTATTAACGACGTATTGCACGCCGTCAGCGGTACACATCACGCCCTCGCGCTCTTGCCGCATGATTTCCAGCGCCACCTCGCACGATTGTGAAATAATTGGTTCGCTGTCATGGGCAAACTTGTTCAAATAATCCTCCGTGCTCGGGTCCGCGATGCTCCCGAGCGCTTCGGCGGCTTCGTGTCGAACCATGGGATGTTCGTTCGTATCTTCTAAGCATGCGACCAACGAAGCGCGCGCTTGCTCGCTCGATGACTGCAGTTGTCCTAACACGTAGCACACCTCGTGTTTCAGCAGCGCGCTCGCTGAGTTGGCGAGAGCTGCGCCCAAAACGTCGGCGCACGCCGTCGTCGCTTCGGCGCTCGCGTACGATTTATTCCTTAAAGCAAACATCGCTCCATACCTCGACCACATATCTGCGTCATCATTCAATACTAACGCACGTAATTCATCCATGGGCGTCGCCGAATCCATCGCAGGAACGGGATCGACGCTTAAAAATGGCGTCGCGCCGTCGGCGCTCGCGCTCGCTCGCTCCTTCGCGCTCCCTACGACGCTCCCACTCGCCACGGCGTTGCGATGTTCGAGCTTCTTCAGCGCCAATTCCGCGGTTTCGCGAACTTCGCGCTTGTTGTCGCCGACCGCGCGCATCAGGGCGTCACGGCAAGACTCGAGTCCGATGGCGCCCAGCGCTTCGGCGCACTCGTGACGCACCATGCCATCCTCGAGCTCATCTCCTAAAACCTCCGTCAACCGCGGGATCGCGCGCGCAGTTTGCATCTGCCCGAGCGCAAACGCGACTTCGTGACGCATCAACGCGCTCGGCTCTCGTTCGGCGTCGAGACGGGTGAGCAGGGCATCGATAGCGTCGTCAGTGGCGAGGGAGCGCAACGCGAAGAGCGCGTTAAAACGTTCGTGCATCGGCGCCGCGCCGTCGCACAGCGTCGATATACGATCGGTGATCATATTTTCTCTCGCGTTTTACTCGTGTACGGGTCGCGTGGGTGAACCCGTAAGTCGCGCGCGGGTGAAGCTTTGAGGTTTTCGTCGCGACGGCTGGGACTTTTTGTCAACACGAAAACATTTGATACAAAACGAAATAGCAAATCAGATTTCTCTAACGATGCCTACACCAGCGGAGGATTCAGCATATTTGCGCTTTTTTGCGACGACATCGCCGACGGCGCGAAGATCGGCACAGCCGGCGATGTCGGCGGGCGATAACGACGTAAAGCGTTCTTCGGCGTTTATCAAGCCGACGAGCACGGGAAGTCCGACGGATACGAGACCGATTTCGTCGAACGAGTCGTCCAAGGAGACGTTATCTTCGACGCCTGTTAACGCGGCGACGGCTTTTAAGACTGATTGCTCCGGCGACGCTTCGACGGCACCGGTGGCGGACTTTGCGGATGCGTCTACGGCGCGTCCAAAGAGCCGAGCGAAGCATTGGCCGCCTTTGATCCAAAGCACCGTCAATCGCGCATTTAGCGCCTTGTCCACGAACGCCGAGAACGCGGTGACTAGTGCAACGACAAAGAAGAACTCATACCACGCCACGGGAAGCGGTTGCGGTGAAAACCAGTAATATTCCTTCGGATACGCCCACCACGACCAATCGTGCTTGCGCCCGACGTCGACGTTGCTTCGCGTGATCCACCAGTACCATTGACCGATGATTTGATGAAACAAAAAGCACCCGTACGACGTTGGTGCGAGCGTTCGAGTCAATATGTTTGATTCCAGAAGCCGTGTCGTGACCGAACCTTGCGGCATGGAGAGTAACGCAATCCAAACTGCGATGAGCGGCGAATACAAGCGCGTAATCATCACCGACCATACGTAGCGCTTAATGCCCGTATCCCACGCGTGATGTTCGTCCGCCGTGACTTGCCACATTTTCCCAGTGACATGCGTTGGGTACGGCCAGTCGATGTCGCAAAAGTGTGCGATGTGAAACGCTATGAACGCCAGTGTTAATCCATCAGCGACGGCGCCGTAAAGCTTTTTACGATGCGTCTGGTACGGCCGCACGGCGTCGTACCAAAAGTACGCCGCCATGCCTGTGCCGACGCACGGCACCCAGTATGGTGGAAACATCATCGTAGACAACGCATAAATATTTTGCATGTTTTCCTTCCAACTCTTGGCTTTGCCGAGTTCGTCGTGTTCTTCCCACGCCGGAAAGGCGTAGTAGACGCCGAGCAGCGCGCCCGTGACGAGCACGCCAAACGTGTACACGGCGAACCACTTTGTAATCGCGCGTACGTCCCCTTTCACGCGCGCCAAAGCGTTTTGCATGAAAGGAAAAACGAGAATGATAAAGTAATACACCCCGTTGAACCAGGTGTAGTACATGAACCATGAACTTAAAAGCCACGCCGGGAACCACGTTTGTAAGCCCAAGCCAAAGACGACGAGCGTCATAAATAGCCAAGCACCGTAAGGCATCTCCACGGGACTCGTTTGACATTGCGCCATGGCACCAGATGCGAGCGTGATCGTATCGTTATGCGGCTGCCAACTGAATTCGCTGCTGAAGGTTTCTGGACGACACACGGCGAGGACGTTGGCAAAGCCGCAAATCAACGACACGAGGTACAACGGGAACAACGTTTGCAATCGAGAGTTATAAAAGGATAACCACGTGCCCTTCTTGACTTCTTTGCCGTACAGCGCCGCGCTTAACGTGAATCCACCGAGCACAAAGAACGTCGTCGCTGGAAAGTAAAACGTCGTGGCTTTCGCAGACCACCACGCGGGGCCGTACGTGAGCGGATTGATCTCGTCGGCGCCTTGCCACACGGCGCCGATGTGATTAAACATGACACCGACCGCCATGCAGTATCGCAAACCTCCAAGCCCGGCTGTCGTCGTCGCGGGCTTTCCCGAGTTTTTCATCGAACACGCGAGGCGAGTATTCGCGCTCTTGGTCATGTCGAGAATATCCGCGAGACCCGCGCGCTTGTACTTTTTCGTCGACGTCTTGGGCAAGTCTTCGTCGGCGACTATTTTCCAATACGCTGGCACTTCAAATCGCGACAACTCTTTCGATGACGTCGCTAAACCCTTAATGGACTTTAATATCGCGTCGTCATCGGATTTAATGCCGTCGACGAGCACGATGGCGACACCGACTTCTTCGCCCCATAACGGCGAAGGCACGCCAAAGACGACGGCGACGCGCACCGCGGGATGTTGCGCGAGCACGGCTTCAACCTTCAATGGACTCACCTGCTCACCGCCGCGCTTGATGAGCTCCTTACTGCGACCTGTGAGATAAATGAACCCATCGGCGTCGACTTTCGCAATGTCGCCCGTGCGCAAGTATCGCTTGTCGCCAATGTACAGGTACGTTTTGTTGTTTGCTTCTTCAGCGTTTGCGTACCCGCGCATGACGTTGTCGCCGCTGACGACGAGCTCGCCTTGTTGCCCGAACGGTGCCGTGGGGAGACACGTCCCGTCGGACACGAGCGCGACGGAGCAGATTAGAGGTTGACCAACCGTGTCGGCGCGCTCGTGGAGCGGAAGGTTGATGCTCTTCCCGGAAATTGGCATTTGCTCGCTCATGCTGTACGTGGGCACGACGGGCGCGCGCCAGAAATCGTGCAGCTTTTCAGCATCGGCGTGACTCAGCGCGGCGGCGCCAGAGCGGATGAATCGCAGCGAATGCGACGGGAGCGAGCCGCCGGACACAGCCTTACCGTATTGGAGCACGGTAATGTGAATGGTGGGGATGGCGGAGTACCACGTCGGCGGGGCGCGCGACGTCGAAGACGTGATGGCGTCGTAGAACGCCTTGGCGTCAAACTTCATACAGCAAATCACGCTCGCCTTGGCTGCGATCGTGGCTAGTATGGAGCACGATAGACCACCGATGTGGAAGAGCGGCATGGCGTTGATGCACACGTCTTTGTGGGTGAGTTCCAAAGATTTGGCCAGAGCGGCGCCGTTGGATGTGAGCGCGCCGACGAGTAAAGGCACGACTTTCGCCTTTGATGTCGTACCGGAAGTGCGTAAAAGTAATCCGATGGAGTCACACCTGAGCTCGAGACGTTGTGCGCTGGAAGAATCTTCTTCAGATACTTCAGGCGCGTACGTCCCGGCGGGTCGCGAGGCGTCTTCAGACACGGCGAACCACGTGATGGAAATGTTGGCTCGCCTCGCAGCCTTTTCGGCTGCGTCCGATCCCGTTCCTCGGAAAATAATCACGCGCGTCACGCCGCATGAAGTGAGCGCTTCGTATGCGTCATCTTCAGCGATGCCAGGATCGAGGGGCACGGCGGTACATTGAGAAGCAATGGAGAGAAAAGCCGCCGCGCCGACTGGGCCTGGTGGAACGTTATACGCCACGACGTCGTTTGGCTTGGCAGAAATTTTACGCAAATCCCCGTCGCCGTTCGTGATAAAGTCAAGCAATGCACCGTACGTCATCGGTGGTTGCGTTTCGTCCAGGCTTCGAAGCAACGGCGACTCTCGAGGAGCTTGACGGAGGGCTTCAAGAATGGTAACGCTCGTCGTCGACGTCTCGGCGACGCACGTCGCGACTGACGCGTAGTTGGTATCAAACGACAGCGCACTCCCACTTGGCGTGCATATCGTTCGTACGGTAGGCGGTTTCTTGAACATCAGCGCGTTCGCCGTATCGTACGCGGTCACGATGGTGGTTGGCGCCGGCTCGCCTTCCCCGCGCTCGGCGGCGTCCGCGTCCGTCGTCTTTTGCATGGTATCCGACGCGCGTTGCCCTTTCGGTAGCTTCTCAGATCGGTAATTCAAATCCTGAACGACGTCCCAACTTGCATTTTCACTGATGATTTCATCGCGCTCGCACACGGTCGGCGTCGATTGAATCTCCATCCACGCGTCGATTTCCCGATGAAACGCGTCGTCATCCTTGAGCGCGGCGGGTACGCCGTGTCCGCCGTCAAAATACACGCAATGTCGAATGAGCTCGCTTTTATCCATCGACGCCGTGGCGAATAACTTCATGAGTTCTTCACCTTGCGGCTTGAATGCGTCTTGAAATCCAAACACGTGCAACGACGGCACGAGCGACGTCGTCTTCGCCTCGCTCGACAAATCCAACCCGAGCGCGCGTTCGGTGAGCGTAATCAACGCGCTCGACCCGCCACACACGATAATGGCGCGTTTCCACAACGCGCAACCGACGGGCACGCCGAGCGCTTGGAGCACATCTGGATGCGACAGCAACGTCGCCACGGCACCGCCTTGCGAAAATCCCACCACGCACTCGTACGGCTCGCGCTGCGACGTAAACTTGACCACCGCTCGCAACGAACGCACCAATTCCTCCTCCAAAGCGCGCGTGTCCCCGTCCAAATCGCCATCACGCACGGCGTCGACCCAAGAAAACCAAGGCCCATCGAACAACGCCGCGGTGGCGTCATCCGCGGCGGCGTTCGCCGCCACGGCGCCATCCGCGCAGTGCGCGCGCTCAAATCGAGCCAACAACCGCAACCGCGAGACGTGCGTCGCGCTCACCGACGCGTTCGAGCGCCATCCGTGCAACACCAGCGCCACCCGTCGGGATGGATCATCAGTACCATCACCATTACCGCGCCGTCGCGCGATCGTCGTCGCGCGCCGTCGAAACGTCTTAAATACAGACTTGGTTCTCGCCAACGTCCTCGAGCGCTTCACCAAAGACGAACCCCCGCCGTCGACCGCGGCCGCGGGCGGAAACGACGACGACGACAGCGTCGACGACACAGGCGGAGATAGATCGCCGCCATCGCGCGCGGCGTCGCTGACGTCCGTCGTCGTCATTGGATATGAATTTCGAACGCAGAGCACAATTTCAGTGCCCTCTCGCTTCTCAAGACGTCACGCGCCGCGTCCCCGTCGACGCGCGCGACGCGGTGCGACACAGAGAAAAACGCGTGTTCGTCGCCGTCTCGGCTCGATGCGAGCTCTTCGCGACGGCGCGTCTGACGGTAACGCGCAAAGGTAATGTAAACGAAATTACCGTTACGCTGCGACGTCACACGACGATGCGCCACGTGCGCGGCGCGCGCTCGCAATCGCGCGCGGCGCACGCGAGCGCGTACGAATGCGACGATTACGCGCTCGATCGCTCGCGGTGCGTCGATTGCACCGCGCCGTCGACGTCGGCGTCGGCGTTTGAGGCGCACGCGCTGGCGAGAGGATGTGTTTTCGTCGTCGTCGCTGGGTGCGCCAACGGCGGCGACGACGCGCGCGATGGCGTCGTGCGATGGTGCGCGATGCGTGGCATCGTGAGGCGCGCGGTGTGGTGCGCGATCGAGGCGTGCGGTGGCGTCACGAGCGCGTGTTACGTCGATGACGACGACGCGCGCGCGAAAGATGATGAACTTTTCGCGTTTGGCTGCGCCAATGGCGACGTGTACGTGTACACCGCGCGCGTCGTCGACGCGGCGGCGTCTGTTGATATTCATTGTGTCCACAGGTTGGCGTCGAGCGAGCGATTGGCGCCGGTGACGCGCATAGGCGTCGTTCGCGACGCCGCGAGCCGTCGGACGTTGGCGTGCGCGCGCGGAGGCTCCGTGGGCGACTGGCTCAGCGCGTGGCACGTGCCCACGAGATGCCCGGCGCGAGACGCACTGTTTGTGCCGTGTGGCGAGCGCGGACGCATCGAAGGGTGGGCCAAGGCGTCGCCGTTGTTTCGCGGCGTCTCCCGGGCGACGTCGCTCGGGCGCGGGACGTGGGACGTCGTCGGTTCTCGAATCTACGCCGTCGCGGCGGATGCGAAAAGCGTCGTGTGTGTGAATATATTGAGTAGCGGCGATCGAGGTGGGGAGATGGTGTGGCAATCGCGGCGAGAGCCCGGGCGGCAGACGTTTTTAGCCGGCGTCGCGTCGCTTCGACGAAATCGAGTGGCGACGTGCTCGTGCGCCGAGCTCGTGAGCGGCACGACGTACGCCGCGCCGGATTCGCCGATCAAAATAGTCATATTAGACGCCGACGATGGGTTAGAAATCAACCGTTTCGTCGTCGAAGGGCTGGGGGCGACGAATGTATTCATAGACTGCGGGTCGATGCGCGCGTCGGGTGAAAACATTTTCCTGGCGCATCGAGACGGCACGGTTTGGGTTATTAATTCCGGAAACGGCGCCATCGTCACCACATTGCACCCTCCGCTGGGGTATGCTGATACGAGTGGTCACCGTCGCACGCTACCAAGCTTGCTCGCGCTGTCACCGAGTGGTGAAGAAATGCACGGCGTGACGTGCGACGGAGGCGTGGCGCATTGCTGGCGCGTCGACGCGCCTCGCGCGTGGTCCCGGCGCTCGCATCGATTCTTCCCGCGCGCCTTCAAGCGCGTCGTGCGTGAAATATTGCTGTGCGTGCACGCAGTCGCGGCGGCGCCGGCGCTCGCGATGTCGCGATTGGATTTGTATGCCGACGTCGACGCCGTGGATGAAATCGACCGAGCGGCGTCGACGCCTTGGATTCGAGGCTTTGTCGACGTCGCCGCGCACGAGCCCGCGTTGTTGGAAATGATTCTTGCGCGTCTCGCGAGCGCGGAGTATGGATGTGACGTCACGGATGGCGATTATGGCGATAGTATCTAGTATCTAGTATCATTACAGTCGACGGTTAAGACTTGTTGTCCAAATAATCTCTCAATCGCGCGACGTTTTGCGCTTGATCTGGGGCGACTAAATTCACCACCCACATCGGCAGCGCCCCGCGCGGATCGGCTTGGACGGCGTAGTACACCGTTGACCCTCCAGTGTCGGCATTCGGCACGACGTAGTACCCAGAGACGAGAATCGTCCCGCGCACGTGCCCGTCGGCGACGGGCGCCAACGCGTTCACCATGCCGCTCTCGACCGATTGCGCCGCGACGAGCACCGCACCATCAGGCATACGCATCGTGATTTGCTCCCAGACGAAATCGCGATCCTTGATGATGGATGGGAGCTTGAACGTGCCCCGGAGCACCGCGTGCCCGGGACGACAGGCGAGCGGATTTTCGCTCGAGCGCTCCGTCGCGACTGGTTCGGCGCGAGGCAACGCCGCGATAGCGCTCGCATTCGACGACGACGACGACGCATTCGACGAATTCATCTTGCGCGCATCGACCAGAGCGTTGCTTTTAGACGCCCTCGCGCGCTCCAGACGATCAAACAACTCCCCAAACGCCGCCGTCTTTGTTCGATGAAACAGTCCCAAACCGCGCCCGCGCTCCGCGAAACGCCTCCGCCCGTCGTCATTCGCATCCTTAGCGCTCGCGCCCGCCCCATCATCTTCACCGCGCGGCGACATGTCGTCATATAACCGATAACTCAGCACATCCCCACCCTTAAACATGGCATCCAACACCTTAAAATGCGCGTCAAACTTGTCCGCGGCGCTGAAAAAGTTGAAAATCTCCCCCGCCGACGCCCGCGTCTCCGTCACCCCCAGCACCTGATGCGCCGCGCTCTCCTTGGACGAACTCGCGCGTAAAAACACCGACGCGCCGTTCCTATCGCCGCTGTATCGCCACCGCTCGCCGTCGCGCGCGCATAATACCGAAAGAAACTTGGAAATCAAATCAACATCACGTCGCTCGAGCGTCACGTCGTGACACTTGCCGTACTCCTCCAACGCCGTCGACGCGTCGTCGGGGTGGTGGAAATCGCGCAACACGCGCTCGGCGTCTCGCGCGCCTCGCGCGAGCGCGTCCGTGGCGTCGCGTTCGGGCATGCGCGCGCCGAATTGTGGGCGCATTAATGACATTGACATCACATCACGACGCATGGATGCGCACGTGCGCGAGGCGTACGTCGCGCGTGACGCGCGCGAGGACGGCGACGACGCGCGCGAGGACGGCGACGACGACGACGACGCGCGCGCGCGCGCGAATCGCACCGAGGATGACGTCGCGCTGGAATGCGCGTCGGCGTTTCGAGTGGTTCAATGCGTGAGCGCGGATGACGTGCTCCCGCGCGCGTCGTCGTCGACGTCGTCGTCGAGCGCGGCGACGGCGAAGACGCTGGATAAGTCATTCAGCATCGCGGCGATGTTTGGGTTCGGCGCGAGCGAGGATGCGGGTGCGAGTGGGGTGAGCGCGAGCGGCGCGGCGAAACGTCGCGCGATTGAATTCGCGTGCGCGAGCGCCGTCGCGCGACGCACGCGCTCGACGACGACGACGGCGTGTGGCGTGGTGGTTCACGATGGGTTTTCTATCGCCACGAGCGCGAGTGGGTCGTCGCGCGCTGGGTCGAGTGCGAATGGAGATGCAAAGGCGCAGTTGGAAAATTTCGTCGCGGCTCGGGACGGACGCGCGTCAAATGCCGTGCGAACTGCGCCGTGGTACGAAGGTTCGCGGGCAAAAATAATCGCCATGGCGCATGCGTCATCGGGGGAGTATTTAGCGTGCTGTACGACCGCGGGTGGGGTGTATGTGGTGCCGATTTTGGAATTGGTGCGAGACGCGGCGGCGTCTCCGGCGATTCGGGTGTTGGCGAGTCGAGGCCCCAAGCCCGTGAGCGCGTTGTGGTGGTATCGCGCCCTAGAGCGCGATAGACAAGACGTAGAGGTTCTGATATGCGTCGGTGCAGATGGAGAGGTGCGGTTGTGGGATGGCGCCACGGGGTCGCCGCTCGGCGCGTGCGTGGTGGGCGCGAAATGTTTGAGCGCCGAACTCGCGCGTGGAGCAAAGAAGCAATTTTTAGTCATCAGTGGCGTCGATGGTGAAGTGTGGACGTTGACGCTTGAATGTGAGAAGAGCGTGATGAAGGTGGCGTCGGGAGAACGCGGCAAGGTGGAGAAGGCGGTGCGTGTGGAATCGTTGCCGGACGCCGCGGGTTCGCCCGGATTTGCGGCGCATTTAGTCAAGGATGAATACGGCGTGCGCGATGGTCGCTCCGTCGCGCTGAGCGTGCAAGACGATTGCGCGCATGGCGGTGGCGATGAATCAGTACCGAGTGTGTCCCTCATCGCGGCGTTGGTGGATAAGTGCCTATTAGAGCTATACGACGTCGACGCGCCGGGGACGCCAAAATCCACGCACGCCTTGCCAAAGGACACCGTGTCGGTATACGTCACGGACGATTTGATATTCGCCTTGGTGCGCGAACCCGTGTTTGGGGAAGAAGACCTCACGGATGTGTCTTCATTTACCGCGTGTGTCCACGTTTTGGCGCGCAATACCGATAAGAATATGTTGACGTTGCAAACGTTTTACGTCCCGCGAAGCGCGGGCGTGCCTCGAAAACTCTTCGCAGGACCTATTCCGTGCGACGATAAAAACGTGCGCGTGGTTTTGCGTGGATGC
>Ga0222715_10000821_pt1 | contig 30783 bp, 43 predicted proteins | sample C33_9DmetaG_FD_165056 | JGI IMG/M metagenome (GOLD analysis project Ga0222715, IMG submission 165056) | Estuarine water microbial communities from San Francisco Bay, California, United States - C33_9D | ecosystem: Environmental > Aquatic > Marine > Unclassified | place: USA: California...
ACAAAAAGGGTAATGATGCAGCACCCGATTACTCTGGGCCAGTTGGTGAGGAGAAACGTATTGCTGGGTGGAGGCGCATGAAAGATGGTAAACCTTATATGTCCTTTCAGATAAGCGACAAACAACAAGGTCAACAAACTGCATCTTCCCCCTTGTCAGAAGATAGCATTCCGTTCTAAGCTAAATTAGTTCTCCAGAACTCGAGGGGCGTCCTGCCCTCCTCACAACTGCCTCACTTAACTCACCGCTTAAGTGGGGCTTTTTTTTACCCAAAGGAAATAGCATGGAAACATGGAAACAAATAGAAGCTCGGCATCGCCGTGAAAAAATAGAGCTAGTAAAAGCACTAGCAAAATCTCGTTGCACTCAAACACAAGCAGCAAAAATCCTTGACGTAAAGCTAACTGGATTAAATAATTTTATTCACCGCAACAACATATTCTGGCCTGTCGTAGAGCAAGGGAGAAAACAATTATGAATGAGAAGTTACTAGCTGCAATGCTTGAAGACGCAAAGCAAGTTAATAAAAGAGCCAAAGAAAGAGACGGCCAAAGCAGATTCTTAAAACAAAACAATACTAATTATTATATGGGCGGCAAAGATGCCAAGCCAGAAACAAAAGAAATAATCAGACTAGCCTTAGAAGGCAAAAGCAGAGAACATATATGTAGACGCATGTCCTTTATGGGATACAGTCGCACCCTAACTTTAAAAACTTTATCTCGTCACGCAGATAAAATTAATAGCCTAAAGCATTAACTCAAAATGAGGGCCATCAATGAATGGCCTTCTACCCTGCTCCCTACGCCTATCAACGTAAGCATTCATAGCATCTTCCATTGTGCCTTCCCACTTACGAATGTCAGGTACATGCCAAGCTGCTCCCCAACGCACAGCCACACCAGCAGCTTCAGCACCTTCCTTCATAGCGTCAGCCAAATCGTCATAGAGATTAAGCTCCCAAGAACCACGGCCCTCAATGTAAGCCATCAAATCAACAGCTAATCCATCTAAATGTTTTGACTTCATAGTCTGACTAGCGCCCTTAGCCACTAACGCCTTCTGCATTTCAAGAGTACGCATACCTTGGATAACGCCAAAGTCTGTTTTCGTTGCAGTAATTGCAAACTTAACTACAGAAATCATGCGATCATCTATGCCTTGCATTCGATCAAGACTGCGCTGCGATAATTTAAAACTCATTTCTTTAACCCCTTCATTGTACGGATTCCAAAGCTGGCTGCTATTGAAGCATACATTCCCCACTGCACCCAGAGCGGTGTAGTTTCTAAATTAGCAAACCCAACTGCCATTACATCCTGCATAGAAGGAATAAAATTCATACAAAGGATAGCTACAAAAACTATAGTCCATAGCTCATCCTTCCAAGAATCCTTTGACGCCTCTATTGCTGACTGCTCCCAGTCCATTTCACCAGTAGCTTGCTTGAGTTTGATCTCCGCATTAGCCTTCTGAACAGCAGTCTTACCGTCTATGTAACTACTAGCAAGACCACCTAATGCGCCTACAATCTGACCAATCATTTCTCAGATCCTACCCATACTGCAAAAGCACCTGTCAGAGCGCCTGTAACCGTTGCTGTAAGCGCAGTAGCTTGAGTGCTGACCACATCCTGCGGCAAAGACATAAACCATTCTATAACGCGAATATACATAACGGTCATAACAAGCATCATAATCCGTGGCATTATCTTCCATGCCAATATCTTTTCCATAGCTATTGTCATCTCATTCCTTTCAGAAATTCAGTTAAGAAATACAGAACAGCAAAACCACCAATACTTAATGAAGCAATTACACCCCAAGAAATATATTTAATTGTAGCAGCTATTTGCTTCTGTCTTTGCTCAGCTTCCTTCTTTCGCTGAACGCGCATCTTAGCCTCAAAAGCTAAGAAAGAATCCCAAGTGCCAGGCTTGCCATACAATCGACAAATAGATTCTAATTCTTTTCGTTGTTCTTGTATCTGTTGCAGTGCAATAAACTCATCAAAGTCATCAGCAGATTTGCCCATAACTTTAGAAAACAAACCGTCCTTCTTGCGGTTGCCTCTAGCTTTTAGATCTTCTTCTGCACCAACAAGATTCTTAAGAGGCGAAAGAAAATCACTAACCTCTTTGCCATTAGATACAAACTTTTTAATTGTAGAATAAGCTGCATTAGCTGCGGCTAACTCAGCTAACATGACTTAGCTCATCATGTTCATTCGTAAAAGCAAAGCAATAATGAATGCACTCGTTGCAATCATAATAGCTTCAAGCCGCTTTACACGATTAAACAAATCTTTGAATTGGATATCCATCTCAGTCTTCATAGCTATTAACTGTTTCTCAACAGCATCAATTCTATTATGTGCAGAGGCAACAGTTTGCTTAGTCATGCTATGTCATCCACAATTTCTATTTCTATGTATCTACTATTGGGATAAGTCTGCACACCGCCACCAGCAAAGGTAACTTGAATCTCGCCTTCATAACTTCCAACAGTATCTGTGTTAGCTGCAATCCAAGTGTACTGAACATCGCCTGTTGTTGCCCCAGTTACAGCAGCAGCCGCATCTACCTTAGCTGAAGAATCACCTAACTTTCTCATCTTAAACACAACAGTAGAGCCAGTTAAATCTGGAACACTACCATCACTATTAACTAGAGTGGCTGACAAGATGGGTCTTGTATCATTTTGCTTTATGTAAAATGTCATAACCTCAGTCCTTTTTCCTTAACTACAATAGTTTAAGCTACATTTGCAAACACTATATCATCGTGAATAATAACATCATTGAAACTTGTTGTTATTAAAACCTGAGAAGTAGAGCTGTAAATTATTGCTTCAGTAGCAACATCTATATCTGGATTGGCGACAATAGCCTTAATATAAACTAAAGAAGAATCTTGTCCTGTTAAAGCAAAACTGCCAGCGTTTGCAACAATTAACTTGCCATTTCTAAAGACAACGCTTTGACCAGTTAGAGCAAATGAACCATGATCTGCTGTAAAGTTATAATTTCTAGCTTGAACTAAATCAGCATTCTGACCAGTTAAAACAAACGAACCCGCGCCAAAGCTTTCAGTTATAGATCTGTTAAAAGATACGTCTTGGCCGGTAAGAGCAAACGAACCGACATCAGCAACAAGCTTTACGTTAACAGCAATCGAAACATTTTGCCCTGTTAGGGTAAACGAACCAGTGCCAGCCGACAACTTTACAGCTTTGTTTAAACCAACAGTCTGCCCTGATAATGCAAACGCGCCTGTTTCAAATATTTCCCCAATCAGGATACCAGCATCTTGACCTGTAAGAGTAAACGATCCTGTATTGCCAGATATCTTTGCGGCTTTATTTAACTCAACAGTTTGACCAGTAAGAGCAAAACTTCCAGCATCTGCTGTTAAGTTATATGCAACACCAACAGCCCCAGTATCCGCTAGTGGGGCAGACGCTAGTGGGCTGAAACCTAGCATGTATTACTCCTTAAACGGCAGTAGATCCTGACATATCATCCTGAGCCATAACCCAAGCATAACACTTGTCCATAAACGTAGAGCCTGATGCTGCTTCAATATCTGTTAGGTTTGCGTTGTACCGCTTGAAGTCTACCTCACGGGTGTCATCGTCGGGTGTTGCTGTAGCATATGCCGACAAGTCAATCATGACGGAGAACTTTGGGTCAGTTCCACGCTGACGTGACACAGCCGCTGTCACGATGCGGTAGTAAGCGTTGTTAAATGCGATGCCGTACTGACTTGCACCTTGTTCGATGTTGTGTTGAATAGCCATTTGGTATCTCCTTTTAGGCGTAAGTTAGTTCTGATGTGGTAATACTAGTAGTCCACCTGATATTGGTTGATGCTGCACCAGTTGCTTGAACCTTGAGACAGCCATTAGTCGTGTCAGCGGATAACGCCAGACCCCATGACGGGGTGTTACTAATTGCTGTAACCGTTGAAGCAACAAGAGTAGTTGTGCCAGCATTAGCTTCTCTGCGTATCAAACCCTCAATCTTCCATGCTGCACAAGCTGTACCATCACCTGCTTTTTGACGTGCTACGATAGTGCCGTGAAAAGCATAAGCACTGTTGTTGGGTAGAACGATTTGATTAGCAGTACCTGCACCTGGCCCGGCTTGGTGATTTGTAACCATTGCAGTAGCAGTGGCATCAGTTGTATCAGCCATTAATGGATATAAGCCAATCTGAGCATCACCCTGATTGGCATGCTGACTGCCAGAAAACTTAATAGATGACTGGATATTGTTCTGACCAGAGTTCCCAATACAGATTGCATACGTTGCATTAGCTAAAGAGTTACGACCAAGAGAAACAGAAGAGTTTCCACTGGCGAATGTTTGAGCGCCAAGGGCATAAGCTCCCCAATTAGTAGCATTTGCCCCAAAACCAAATGCACCACTGCTAGAACCACTTGCTTTTGCGTAGTTCCCTATGGCAACGGCTCCAGAACCAGTAGCTCCATAGGATGATGAGTTAGTTGCTATAGCGGATGCGAAACTATCAGCCCCTGATGCTCTGGAATTTGCAAGGCCAACAGCATAATTTCCTGCTGAACGAGCATTTTGACCAAGTGCTACTCCACCGCTTGCCCCACTACTTACTTCTGCTGAATAACCTACACCTATCGACGTTGAGCCATAGGCTCTGGAATATGAACCCATACTGATCGATTGTGAACCGCTGGCAATTGCAGCATTTGAGCCGCTTGAGCCAAAGGCAAAACTAAAAGTACCGCTTGCTACTGCCCCTGAGCCGATAGCTACTGCATTTGTACCACTCGCCGTCGGCGTTACAGCACTTGAAGCGTTGTCTCTATAAAGATCAGGATCTCCACCACCGCCTCCACCAATAGCTGTTCCGTCTAAAAGTAAACTCGTGCCATCGGAGCTAAGTGTAATACCGCTGCCTGAGCCTGTGTGATCTAATTCAATCTTACCCATTATGCGTATGTAACCTCGCTTGTATTGACCGTGGCAACCCACCTAATGTTTGTGCTTGCTGCGCCAGTAACCTCAATCTTTAAGCCGCCATTTGTAGTGTCTGCCGACAAAGCAATTGCCCATGCTGATGCACCTGATGTAGCGTAGAGTTTATTCTGAATGCCATTGCCCAACACAGTCGATGCAGCGTTAGCATCACGCAGCAATGCACCCTTGATTTCCCATGAGGCATAGTCTGATCCAGCCGCTGCGCTTTCACGGGCAATGATTGTACCTGAAAAGCTGTAGGCGCTGTTGTTGGGTAGGACGACTTGGTTTGATATGTCAGGGGAACTACCTGCGTATCCAGATGCTAACTGCAAAGCTGTGGCGTCAGTAGTAGCTCCTTTCAAAACTGTTGTACCAGTTTGGCAGTCTCCGTTTGAACTAAACTTACGTCCCCCAAGCACCATTTTTGAACCTACGGCAACATATGCATCAATGCCAAAAGCAGCAGAGCCATAGCCATAGCTGGTTATTTTTGTTCTAAAACCCATCGAAACAGCGGCTTGTGCTTTAGCTTCTGCCTCATAACCCATCGCTACTGAAGGGTTGCTAGAGGCTTGTGCGTTTTGTCCAAAAGCAAAAGAATTATTTGCAGATGCATAACCGTTGTTTTGGGTGCAAGCTGCAAAAGCGTAACTTGCTGTTGCAGTTCCAAAACCCATAGCAATTGACGAATAACCTGTTGCTTTACTTCTTTCGCCTAAGGCGACTGAATGATAGCCTTGTGCGCCATAGCTAGCACTATTTGAACTAAGTGCCGCCGCAAAACTTTGTTGTCCAGAAGCTAAACTTTTTGAAAGAGCAACGCTGTCTTGCCCACTAGCTACAGCACTATCCCCAATCGCCACAGCATTTACACCAGTTGCACTTGGTTGTGCAGTAGGGCTACTTTCATTTGCAGCGTATAGGTCAGCACCACCGCCACCAATAGCTGTGCCATCAAGTAAAAGGTTAGTTCCATCACTAGAGAGTGTTACGTCTGCGCCTGATCCTGTGTTGTCTAAATTAACTGATCCCATTAGTAAGTAACCTCCGTAGTGTTGACCGTTGCCACCCACCTAATAGAGTGTAAAGCCTCACCTGTTACTGTGATTGCTACAGCGCCGTTTGTTGTGTCTGCTGACAAAGCTATACTCCAGTTAGCTGCACCTGTGCTTTCACTAATCTTGTTTATGTTGTACGAGCCAAGGGTTGTTGAGGCTGCATTAGCCCCTCTAACTGCACCACCTTTGATTTCCCAGACTGCGAAGTCATCCGTTTGTGATGAGTTTTCACGGGCAATAACTGTGCCTGTAAAACCAAAAACTGAATCATTGGGTAAAACAACCTGATTCGTAGATCCGACTGACTGTGAGCCAGCCGTTGTCTGTAACTTTTCAGGAGTAGCATCAGTTGTGTCACAACGTAAAACAAAAAGACCAGCTTGGCTGTCACCTGTTAAACCGAACCGTTCATTAGAATAAGATAGTTTACCTTGTATGTCGGACTTTGCATATGTGCCAAGCGCTACAGAACTCTGGGCCGTAGCTGTTGACCTGTTACCTAAAACAGTTGCATAGGTTCCGTTAGAAACAGTTTCATAGCCTAGTGAAATAGCTCCAAAAGACCCAGCTATGGGCGTAAAGCCGCCAATAGCCACTGAGTAACTACCACTGCTCTGCGCTCTTCGGCCTATCGCTATTGAATAAGACGCAGTAGCCCCGTAAAAACTTGGGCCTTCTGTCTGAATAGCGAGAGAATTTGTACCAGTAGAACGACTAGCTTGTATTGCAACAGACTGAGTATTACTAGCAAGTGCTTCATAGCCAAGAGCTAATGTCTGTTGTGCTGTGCTGTTGGTTCCTCTGCCCAAACTAATACTGTCAACACCAGTCGAATTAGCATAACGGCCTATTGCTACACCACCTGAATTGGATGCGCCAGTAAAACTACTATTTGACGAAATGCCAATAGCCACACTTTCAGCTCCAGTAGCCCTAGAATTTGGGCCACTAAAACTGTTTGTTCCACTACTTAGCGAACTGTCACCAATAGCAATTGCATTACTTCCAGTAGCTGATGGTTGTGCGGATGGACTACTTTCATTAGCAGCATAAAGCTTAGGAATATCCTCAGCCGTAGCCCCGATAAATACAGTCGCTGAACCGCTAAGATTAATCGCTGCGTCTGAGTTGCTGCTTTCGCTTACCGTGCGTGACAGTGTGGTGCCAGTGGCTGTATAAGTACCTGTGCCTATCTCCCAGTTATTACCATCCTCAATGACATAACGGACTACATCTGCGTTTGCCACCCCAGCATCAGCAAAGGTTTGATAGCCGCTTTCAGCACTGCCAAGCGTAATGGTTCCAGTACCCGTTGTACTGGTGGACATCTTTGCCCGATTTTTAAGAACGGCCATAAACTACTCCTTACTAGGTAAGCTGAATAACACCGTTTGATGGACTAAAGTCGATGGTAAACGTATCACCATCATTGAGAGTTAAGCTTGAGCCATAGTCATAATAACCAATTAACGGATCGGCTGGCGATGTTACAGTGTCATTATAAATGTAGATGTAACGGAACGCAGCAACACTACCGCCTGATGCAGTAAGCGTTAAATCAGCAAGAATAAGTTTGTAAACACCACCCGTTTGTCCAGATGAAGTTGTTGTTAAATTTCTAGGATTAGATCCAGAAATATTGCTGTAGCTTATTTGGGTTACATTACCTAGAATACCATTGCCATCAGCAGTTGGATTAGAACTTTCAGATGATGGTGCTGTATTAGACAAAGCAATTATAAGCTGATCGCTTTCTAAATCCATATTCTCAACGGCGTTTGCAACGAAGTCGTTTATTTTAACAAAGGACGCCATATCTATCTCCTATCTGGCTTAGCTTTCGTTACCATAGTTACTAATTAATTTCAAACTTTACTGTCTGTTAGGTAAATACCCAGTCAGATCTTTTGCTGTATCTTTAATTACATCACCAGTAGCCATAGTCTCTATAAGAGGCGTCATGCGGATAAGACCCTTAGCTCCATCTTGCACATCACCAGAAAGCATCTGCCCTATAGAACTTAATACCTCATAACTCCAATCAGCAGGCGCACCGCCTAAAGAAACTAATGCACCAATCTTATCTGGTGGAGCTTGAAACTTTGGCTGAATAGGAAAGTTGTTTTCAAATCCCATTTCACTAGCCATTGCTATGCCTCGATAAGCTGCATCACTATAAATTGCAGCAAGGCCTGAAAAGTCAAAAGATCTCATAATTTTGTCTTCTAAATCCATGTCCTTCCAAGCCCAATTTTGAGTGCGCGTATTTACAATCATATAGCCAAGACCCATAGCAATAGCTATATGAGACAAACGATTGCGGACTGCACCAGAGGCATGGTTAGCAGTAATTTTGCTTAAAGCACCCATTGTATAACTGTAAAAAGTAAACGGTAAAGCAAGCAATCCACTCTCTACTCTACGATATCCTTTAACTCTTGGATCAACAGATGTTTCAAACGGCAACATTCTAGCTAAATGCTCTGGAATATAAGCAACGCCACTCATTACAATGGGCTTATCTGCTGGCGTACCCATAATAACTCTATTCATAACACCAGATGACAACGCATTTCTAAATGCTTTAACAGCGGCTTCATCAGTCCAAGCCTCTGTATTAGGCAAAAACAAACCACCTTGGCTTTTTTCATAAGGTGAATCAGCTATTTGCTTAGCAAGCTTAGGAGTAATATTATACCTAGCTAAAAACTCTTGTTCAAACTTACTAGCTTTACCAGCACCTAACTTAATTGCTGAGTCAATAATAGTATGGCCTCTAACTAAGCCATCAAAAGTTTTAATTGCTACAGTTATAGGCGCTAAACCATTCATAATATAAAAAGCATTGTTTAACTTATCAGGAATAGTTTTACTAAACACATCGTTAGTAAGGCTCTCCATGTATTTTAAATGCGTTATACCGCGTGTGATTTCTAAACCTTCGCCAGCAAGATTAAGCTCTCTCTTAGAAAGTTTTAAAGATATATCATCCATTGAACCAAGCACTGACATACCAATAGCTTTAAGCTCATGATCCATAAAAATCGAAGCAGTATCACCGATAGCAGCTAAGCCAGAGCCGCCAAGAAATGTCCAACTTGTTGCTGTTCTAAGAAAGTCAGCTATCTTTGTATCTATAGCATCAGGACGTTTAAGTGTTGTACCAACAACTTGATCGTAAATAGCAACAAAGTTTTTAATAAACTTATTTATTGTCTGCTCATTAACGCCATCTTTAATTAACCTAGATCTGTAATAATCTATTCGTGCCTCTAATGGCATTAGTTTACCAGTTTCTGGATCACGAAAACGTTTGTGGTATTCTAGTCGAGGGCCAACACGATTGGTGTAAGCAATCATAACTTCCTTAATGTCAGTCACAATGTAGTCTTTAATTAAGTGATTGGGAATATTAAGGCGACGAGATACAAGCGGGCCGCTGCGACCAAATCCAGTAAAGATTGCATCAACAGCATCTTCGTCTGTTTCTCCAAGAATGTTGTCTATAGTCTCGTTTGCTCTACGCTCAACAGATGCAGGGTCAGTTGCTAACTGTTGTCTTTTAAATAGATTGTCATCGCCTTTAACAATAATCTCAGGATTCTCACGATACCAGTTCATCAAAATGTTTTTTAAACCATCTCGGTCTGATTCAATTTTGCGGCGATTAAAGATACGCATAAGATAATTGCTAGGAGATTTAACCGATGGCATTTCATCAATCATATCCATAGCGTTATTAATTCTAGCTCTTGTGTCATCCATAGCCTTAGCTAAGTCTTGCAAAGCATTACGCATATCTGCTGTAAGATCTAATTCTTTATAAAGCAAAGCTAGTTCATCAATTGATTTTGCGTTTTGTATTTTATCAAATGCATCATCAAACTGAGCTATTAAGTTTTGTTTTCCTACAAGATCTTTTTCCAACTCAGCCTTAAATTTAACTTGTTTATTTGTTAAACCTCTAGTTGTAGCAGTTTTCTGTAAGCTCTTTAACGTATTAGTTATTTTTTCTATATCTGTTGAAAGTCTTTCTTGTTGTGGGCGCATCCAACGTTTGTTTTGCTCAATAATACTTTTAGTAACGCTTTGAAGTTCCATTTGCCGACCAACATTTTTTAAATAGTTGTCTTCAAAAAGATCTTTTGGATTAATAAGTCCAACTTCTTCTAGTTCTTTTCCATATTGTTCAAAGAATCCACGCGCAGCTTGCACCGAAGATGCCTCTTGTGGCGTCATTTTTTCATACGGCACTTCATCAACCATTAAGCGGCCAATGTGATTGTACCACTCATCAGGTGCAAAGCTATCCTTGCCTAACTTACGACGAATACGCTCTACATATTCTCCAACAGGAACATTAAAGAACTCAGCAGAACCACGTGGGCTAACCTCACGGTAGTTTTGATTAATAACATCAAGCGCTTTAAACCAATCACCTTGTCGTCTTGCAGATTCAGTAAATGCAGAACTGCCTACACTTTTGCCAAGTTGATTCATAGCAAAAGGCATTCCATTATCGCCACCAAGCTGAAGCATATCCATCTTAGCCCAGTCTGGTAATAACTTATCTTGTATTGTTGCACGAAGAGGCGTTGGTATTGCTCTCATAAACCAAGAATTAGTAAACCATTCACCAGTAAAAGATAAATCTTCGCCTCTTTTTGCTGGCTCGTCAGACACACTATTAAGATATTCTTTGTATCTACGACCAAAGGTTGCTTGCCTAGCTTGCGCGGAAATAGGTCTATTAAGCGCTGCGCCTATACCATATCCGAGTAAACCCCCAACAGCTGTTGCACCCATTGTATAAAGCGCTGCATCTCCTATTTCAGCTATCGGGTCTTTACCCTCGCTAATTTCAGTAAGCGCCTCAATAAGCGTAATGCTGCCATCTACAACCGCTGCATCCAGAGCGCCGATTTTAGCAAGGTTTTGAGCGGTAAGATTTTCACCTCGCATTAATTGTTTTGCGCGCGCAATTTGCCTAACGCTGCCTTGAAAACCTAAAGCATTAAGGCCCTTGCCAAGATGCAAAGAAGCAGCAACACCGCCGTAAGGAATAGCAATAGACGCATGAAAACTAGGATCAGTAAGAAATAAATTAAGACCAGTAGAGCGATTTAATATGCTTTGATTATCATTACGATTCTTAATAAACTCTAATGCAGATAAAAAGTTATCTTGAGAACCAATCCCAAACAAACGAAGATAACGGGCATCTTCTTCATTAAACCCTTGTTTTTTTATTACTGTTTCAACACGATCAATTGACTCTGGATCGTAAGTAGAAATCCTAGAGTAGAAATTTAACTGATTTTTTATTGGATTAAATATTCTTCCATACTGAGCATTACCTGTTTGCCCAAGTGTAGGCACTGTAGATTGCACTGGTTGCCTACCAACATTAAATGGCCTTGTCTCTGGAACAACTATTCTCATTGAATTGGCTCTGTCATTTCTATTTGCAATGCATTGCTAAGAGCATTGTACTCTTTTCTTTTTTGCTTAAAAATATTTAAAGCCATGTCATTATCGCCAAGTATTTTATTAAACCTTCTTATTCTATTAACATCAGATAAAAACATTTCTTCAGTCATATGCTCTAAAGTTGCTTTATAATTAATTTCAGCAATAACTTTGCTGCCAGCAGGCGCATCTGAATTAAAAGCAACTTGCAAATTATTAAGAGACTGAAATCTCAAATCAGATTTTTGATTAGCTTGAACTCTTGGTTTTTCTAAAGTTAAAACTTCATCATTAATTATAATTGGATCAAATCCACCAAAGTCATTTATATATCCTACTTCATACATAGGTTGACCTTGATTAAATGCAGAAACCACAGGCTTATAACTTAACTCTATATTTAAAGCTTGCAGCCCTCTTCTTAACCTGTCTCTATCACTTAGCTTTTCACTAGCTCCAACGCCGCTAGTAAACTCTTCAACAATAGCTTTTGATGTAAGTAAAAGATTGCCACCAATAATATTTGCAAAACCAGCAGCTGCTGAATCTAATGCAGTGCCACCTTTTAAAAGATCGTTAAACAAACCAGAATCAGCAATAAGATTAGTTACCTCTTCTCTATTGGCGATAATTTCAGAATCAAAGAAAAAATTATTTCTAGCATATACAGTGCTGTCACCAATATAAGATCCAATAACATTAGGATCTGTTTTCATATTTGATGTGTAGCTATCTATTGTAGAAGATATTAAATCTTCAGTAATTACATTGCCCCTTACTCTCTGCATCCGAAGCATTGCTAATATTTCTTTTTTATAATTACCACTCATTGGGTAAGTGTCTAATACTCTATTAATGCTTGCACTCTTAGACAAATCAAGATCTGCCTTAATATCATTATCAACATTTCCATCGTAGTTTCTAAACTCAAGAGCAATAGATAATGGCTCTACTCCTTCTGCTCGAGCAGACTGGTTTATTGCAGAATATACTGCATATGTTTCTGGGCTAAGATTTTTACGCATTATATCTAAGTCAGTGCGTCGACCATCTTCGGTAGTAGCTTCAAGATTAGAGAATTTATCAAATACTTGAATTGCATTATTTAAAACATCTTCACTGTTTGAAGTAAGGGCAGATTGCATAGCTATTTTAGCAGATGGAAGTACAACGCCTTGATTAAGAGCGTCTACAATTTGAGGAAACTCAAGCATATTACCAGCGGTTACAACCTCATCTTTAAATAAATAAGAATCATACTCTGCTAAATCATTAGGGCTAGCAGTAGAAATATTGCTTTGAATAGCATCCATCTTCATGCCAGTAATATATCTATTATTTTGCTCTGTAACTGCTTGTAGTTTTCTATCTAAATAAGCAGAAGTGCTTGAAGCATCAAACTTGTAAGCCTCCCTAAGCAAATCGTAAGCTTCTTTAGCATTACCTTTTAAATCTGTTTTTTCTTGAGTTACAGCATTTTTTAAGTTTTGAATATCTGTCTTGCTTAACTTTATTCTGTCTACTCTTATTCTAGATTGTTCAGCAAAGTTTTGCCTAGCAAGTCCTATTAAAGTTTGCTGCTTTACTTCATCTAAAGTAGAACTCTCTATGTTTGATAAGGCAGACTGAAAGCTTGCATTTAAATCAGTAGCGTTTTGAAAATCAATTAGACTTTGACGTAATCTGTTATCTTCTTGTAAGTCAGCTTTACTCTCCATCCGAGATAAAGTCGCTCGTCTTTCGCTAATCTCAGTTGCAAGATTAGATCTCTGCTCTTGAGTCATTCCTTGTATTTGTTTTGCTACAGACTTACCTTGATTACCGCCAATCAGATCAGCTATTGCTTGATAATCTGGTGAGGATTCATCTAAAAGAGCCTCAGAAATAATGTCTATATCAGATGCTTTTTTTCCAGCTGCGTCTAAGTTTTTTTCTACCCATTTTGCTAGCAACTCTGACATTACTTCTTTTTGAACAGACTCGTCTTCGATTTTTAAACCTATGCCATCTATATCTTTTACCGATGTCGAGGCGCTTATAGTTGGACCTACTTCAGATAGAATACTATTAGTCTCATTCTCTACATATTCATCAGCAATAGAAGCAAAAGAATCTAAGCCAGCAAGCAAAGTGGGTATGCTTGTTGTTGTTTTAGCTTCTAAAGCTAAAGTTTCTAAATTATTACTACCTATCTTATTAGCCAAGCTACTCATAATATTTGGTTTAGTAAGGCCAAGCTTAAACAAAGATTGATCTGAAGGTGACAGCGTAGAGTATATATCTATAAGATTATTGTTAGCATATAACCCTTCAAGCCCATCAATGCGATCATTGGCTGATCTCCATTGTTTAAATGTCATGCTGTCTGTAACTTTTAAATCTAAATATCTAGAGCGAAGAGAGTTCGCTAAGCTTGTTATGTCTTCATTAGATGCACCAGCCCCAATAAGATTAACCAGCTTTTTTTCGTCAAGATAACCAGCCATTAACTGCTGATTTATTAATGCTTTCTTTGCTGCTTCAGCCTGTTTTTTTGCTAAAGACGCATATGTACTAGCTACATATTCTTTCCCAGCTTCCTCAATATATCTACTATAAGGAGTTGCTTCACCTTCTGAGTTATACATTTCTTGTATGTAATTACTTATACGAGATTTATATTGATCTGCACTTGAAGAGCTAGACGCAAACTCTGAACCTTTAGCAGCAAACTCACTAAGAATAGATTCTTCAAACCTGCGATCAATCATGTTTTGATATGATCTAGAAGCAATAGTTCCAAATGAAGCAGGCGGCGTGTAAGCCACAGGCATATTAGTAGTAGGATCAATAGCAATTATTTTATCAGATGGTTGGGATTGAGCAGCTTTTTTACCAGCAGCCTCTGCATTTTGAGCAGCTTCTCTATATGCAAGTTGAGAAATCCTTGAAGCTGCGTTACTAATAGCTTCACCTACTTGAGCGCCACCAGCATCTGCACGAACAACTCCAACGGGCTGATTGAATATCTGTGTCTTTTGTCTAATAACAGCCATTAAGTTTTCACCGTTTTGTATTGATAAATACCCTGAGAAACAGTGCCAACAGCGCTAAACAAAGACGCAGTTAAAGCATTGTCTCCACGCCTTCTTTCAGCCATAGCCCCTGATTTAGACCTCATGTTTTGAAACTGAATTTGTTCATCTATGCGACTAGTGTCTTGAGCAATAATTTCTTTTTGCCTATCTAAGAATGCTTGAACACTTCTATCAGAGCCAACATCACGACCAGCAGCAGCAAATGCAGCTATATTAGCTGACGTTGCTAAGTCATACTCTTCTTTTCTAGCCCTAGACATTTGCATAGCTTGCGTTTTGTTTAAGGCTTGATCTGTTTTGATTTGAAAAGCATTTAGCTTAGATGATTCTTGTTGGGCTTTTCCAGCAGAAATTTGACCAAATACATTTAATGCACTTGATGCAATCATAGCCATTGTCATTGGTTCCATTAAACTATTAACTCCGCTACTATTCCATTAATCTGTAAGCCTAGTGGCTTGTCTTGCTCAATAGTTATCTGTGGATTCCTATTGTACCCCAAAGTCTTTACTTCCTTTTTGCCAGTAAAGCTTGAAGCAATAACATCGTTTGAGTTTACCTTCATTGAATCTGTAGACTTAACGTCAACAATAATGTTGGTAATGCCCCTTGAGGTTCCAGTCGAAGGCCCATTGCCCATGTTTGCATCTATTGGATTGCTTATTAATTGTGTTGTAAACTTTTTACCTACATGAATAATATTATATCCAGAAGAAGAATATGCTGATAAGTCAATTCTATTTGCAACTCCACTAACATCTTGAACAGTAAAATCACCTAAGTTTATAATTTCGAGAGTGCCGCTAACAACAGCATTAACTGTTACTACATCTCCATTTGTATATAAGGGGCCAACTGTTAACGCAGAAGAAAAAGCATATGCTGTAGCAAAATCTAAATTAGGCATAGAAAAATTACAAAGTTGCAGCTTGTTTTCAGAATCATAAACATTTGCATAAAGCTGATCGCCTATAGCAATAACAGATCCAAATCTTCCATTTACAGTCACCCTAGTCCAAGCTGCTTTTTTCTCAGCCCTATTAGATGTAAATAAAGCTAAGTCACCATTGCTTAAAGTAAATGCTGCATAAGAATCAGGAAGGTCAGAAAGGCCATGAGAAACGGTAAGGTACTTAGGATTATCTATAAGATGAGATGCTAATGTAGATATAGTAGAAGCTGTATAGGCATCTTCTGAATCTGAATATAAATACTCCCTAACATTCTTTCCATTTTTTTGAACAAAAACAGTAGCACCATCTATAGAGGCAGGAGTAACAAAGCTAGTACCATATGGTGTTTGCATTCTTATCTGAGCGTTAGTCGGAGTAATCGCTTGGTTTAAGTAAGTGGGAACATATAGCTCACCAGTAGCGGTAAACACTTGAAGATCACGATTAGAAATCATGTATCTTATTTCGTGAGAGTTACCAGTCGCAGCAACCAAGTTAATTGAATCATCATCAGCAGCTTCACCTACATCAAAGTTAAAGAAGCTACCAATCTTACTCATCCATATTGTATCAGGTTCAGATAACGTGCCGCCAAAGCACAGTCTGTTTTCATGAAATACAACAGCAGCAGGGTATCCTCTTACAGCAGAGAATGATTGCTCATCCCATGTTGTTGTTGGAGCATGGCAAGATATAGACACATGCCCACCACCATCCTCACTACTAGATGCAGAACCACCAGCCTGATAGGTGTAGGTATTATCATCTATTATTTCTCTAACCTGATCTGTAACATTTAAATTACCACTATTAATACCGCCTGTTGCAGAAGCATCTTCTACTGTAATTACATCACCTACATTAAGGCCATGATTAATCTGAGTAACCTCAACTGTGCTTGAGCCATCTCTTGTTCTAAGAGGATTTAAAACAGACAAGCGCGCAGAAAGTGTGTCAACAACAGTGCCAGCTATTGTTGCTGCATCTGTTACTGCTGTAATTTCTATTTCCTGTTCATGATATCTAATTATTGTACCAACATGGCCTGATGAGAAATAAGCTGGACTGCCTTTAACTCCAGTATCTATTCTATAACCTCCCGTAGCAGAGGTTGTAGTAATACTGGTAACTGTTTTAAAGTACTTTGTTGAAGTTACTGCTGAGTTGCCAGTTGTATTAATGACCTCACTAATAGATGTTCCGCTTATATTAGTGCCATTGATTGTATGTGTCCTTGAAGCAATTGTAGAAGGCGTAATTACTATTTGCCTTGCTTCTGGAAATATTCCAGTTTTTCCAAACTCTCCAACTGCTGAAGTGCTAGGCGTCCAAGGCGTATATGAAATTCCTGTGTCAAGTACTGCTGCGGTGACATTGTAATAAACAAAGGCTGTAATTGATCCGCTTATTGCGCTTGGGTCAAGCAAAAGGCTAGAGCTTTGGAATCTTGAGTATGGTTGATAAGTAACCTTATTATCTGCACGCGCATCAAATGAATAAGTATCTATTTCAAAAGAAGTAAGGCTTGTTCTAATAAGCATTCTAGGTGCAAACAAAGGATGCGATATAAACATTACATCGCCATACTGAGCAACAGTATATTCTTGCAAATAGTCTTCATCAAAAGGAAGTGCTGCTCCATCAACATCCTGAGTTAATGTTGAGCGAAGTGTTAAGTTATTATTACTCTTCTGAAAACATCTTACTTTTTGATGCTCAACAGAAATAATATATTCTTCATTTGAATCAAAAACAAATTTAAACAAATGTGATTGCTCGTGAGCAGAATCATACGTTAAAGAATAAGTATATTCATGCTCTAAACCTTTACGTTTTATTACAGCGCCCTCAGGTGTAACAAGAAGGTTTTCTAATCGTTGGGCAGACTGATTATAAACAGGTGAATCCGTTCTCATTATTAATGAGTCACTGATTTCTCCATACTGAAAGCTGTTAATTGGAACTCTTACTTTCTGCATTAACTGCGCCTTTCAGCAATAAACCTCGATGTTGTTAGCTTGCGCGTTGTTTGCTGCTGAGAATCAATGTTCCTAGCTTTCATAAACAATGCCGCAGCTTTCTGCTCCATTAACTGAGCAAGCTGTGCATCCCTAGCTAAAGAGATTGCAAAGGAACCAGCAAGAGTAAACTCAATTGCTGTAGTAAAATAAGAAGGCCAGCTAGATTCGGGCGCTCTCTCAACATAATCCAAGACAACAGTATCGCTTGCATCCGCGTCACAGAATATTTTATTGCCGTAGATGTCGTATTTAATTAGTGCATCATTAATCGTTGCACCTATTACCGTAACGCAAGATGCTGGAATGTGATAAGACCCTGAGAACCTACCCTTGGGAGCGGTTGCTAAGCGTGTAAGATCTATTTGAGTTGTGGCAAAGCGCCAACGAAAAGAAGCAAATGAAGTCTGAACAATGTCTTCATATAAAGCATTAGCTACTTTTGCTTCAGATGTACTAGCTGCAAAGTCGGTAATCCCGTCAGCACCAATAAGATATAATGCATTACTTGCAACTTCTAGTGATGAATCAGCTACTCTTGGCATGTTGGTTTGGGGGCCGAAGCCCCCACTCCTTTAGCTGTCAGTTGCGCTAATTGTATTACCATCAACAACGTCAACCGCAGTGGTTGCAACGCCGTTAAAGTAAGTCAATGTAGCTACTGGTGTGCCGCCTGATGCAGAAATAACGAAAATAACATCGTTAATATTTAGCATCGGGTGAGCATCTTCAAAGTAATCTTCTGCACGAACAACAGAAAAAGCATCTGTTGTAGTATAGTGCCACAAAGAAACACCAGAAGCACCACTCAAACGAGTAAGGTTTGCTGAATTATAAGCCATGATTAATCCTCTTAGTTATTATCAAGGACTTCATAGATACCATCGCTATCAATAACGACAGCACCCATAGACATCATTGATGTGGCAAGGTGTGAGACTTTTTCCGCAATATAGTTTACCTCAGTTTGAACATCAGCATTTACGCCAAGCCCTACTGAAGATGTATGGTACGAAAAGTTTTTACCACCAGCTACAGCAGACGTTGAAAAGATCTTGAATCCCAAGAACTCTTTCATTGTCATACCGCCAGCAAACGGCAGGTTCTGAGGGCCAACGTAATCAGAAGAAGCAAACTCGTTAATGTTAAACAAGTCAGCAAAACCAGAAGGAGACATAGCTAAATAGCGTTGCCCGTCCTCTGGAACGTCAGCATTTCCAAGGGTTTCAAACAATGACAACAAGTCAGCTTTGCTTACTGCGCTGCCAGTTGCACCAATCTGAGTTGCATTGGCACCAGCATCCATTGCTGTGATTAAGATTTCATCAGTCTTACGACCGAGTGCAGCAGCAGCAGATTGCGCTACAGCTTGACGCTCGTTGATGTTAATCTTTAATTCATCAAGCTTGTCCATGTACTCTGAGGCATAGAAGTCAGCCATTGTTACTTCGACATTGGTGTGCGCCAACTCCATTGGAGTTACATTACCGTTGCGAGATTTAGTAGTTGCAGTGCCTTTTCCTATTACTTGGAAACGAGCAGTTGAACCTGTGACATTTGTCGTACGCACAGTGTTCCGTAACTTGGAACCCATACGCTGATACGCCATATGTACTTCAGTTTCAAACTGCTTGATAAAGGCTTGATCAATAGTATTAGCCATTTTTACAGTCCTATTAGAAGTTTCAGTTAATCACAGGTATCCGCTTTTCTATCTCAGCGAGGGTATCCTTACGGGCCTCTCAATGTATTACGGGCTGTCGTGGTTCATCATAAACACAATTTTGATCTAAATTGCAACGAACAAATTCAACATACTTATTTCCGTTCTGAGTAGACACACCAACAGGATCAAAGCCTAGCCACGTTGCCCAGCTTACCATGCCTTCATAATCAGCAAGAATTGTCATAGACATATGCGATTGGCTTTGATCAAAAAACTCTACTAGCATTTTTGATCCACGCGCTAGCATAGTAAAGTTTTCCCTTATTTTACTAGAGAACATAGCAAACATTTGAGGCCAGTCCTGATCTTCGCAGAACCAAAGACCGCCAACAAACAAAAGCTCACCCCCATCTTTACGACAGACATAAGCCTCAGATGTTTTGCTCATTACTTCTAGTGCAGTCCTTACATCGCAGTATCCAAGTAATTTTATTTCTCTGCGATTTTCTTTTGAAAGAACTCTTTCAAGCTCATCAATGTGAAAAGATCTAAGGGGAGTCAAATAATAACTCCCCCTTTTTATAATCTTAACTTCTGTGAAGTCGTTGCCAGCCATCGTCTATCTGCTTTATATAGTTTGGATCTCTACTCTTAGGCTCCCAATACCTTGGGTCTTTCATTAATTCCTTTAATCCAGTTTCCGTAAGAGAGGGAGATGGGCTAGTATTCCCAGCAAAATTACCATCTTTCATTTTTTCCATAATGGTTTCTAAAGCTATAATGCCTTCGTGAGATTCGCACATACGCTCAATAGCTGGCAGTGCATCTTCTGGAAAAAACTTATTAGCAAACATAGACGCAGCTTCAATTCTTGTGCTAGCATTATCACCAAGCTTTGCTGACTCAGCTTCTATATCTGGCTGGCTTCCATTAATTGCCTGAGCATACATCTCTATGCCCTTTTGAAACTCTTCCTGACCATAGCCATTTTCAAAAGAATGCTCAGACCACCATTGCAAAAGATCATTGTCAACAGCAAGATCATCGTCAACAATATCTGGGAGTTGATAATCACCAGCAGTTTCTGGTCTATCAGCAAAAGCTTCTGTTTTTATTTCTTCAAGCAAAGCCTCTCGTATTTCCTCATCCTTGCCGCCAAGCTTAGATTCAAGTTCCTTATACGCCTTTGCTAGATCTTCACCTGTTTTATATTTCTCAGGCAACCACTCTGGACGGTCAGGCGCAGCCGCCTGATCTACATCCTCTTGGGTTACAAAGTCACGGCCATCCGCTTCTGCCGCTTCAATTGCTGCTTCATCATTCATTTGTCTTTACTCCTATGTGCATGTGATATGCGCTGCTCAAGAAGGCCAACAATATATCGCTGCCCCTCTATATGCCTTAGCTCTTCTGTAGATACGTTAGGCCCATTAACCATCTCAATAGTTACAGACCTGAGATATTGAAGCACAGCCTTTCCAGTAGGGCTGTTAAATATCTGAGCTATGTTCTTGCTTATTTCAACGTCTCTATCTATGTGACGCTGTATTCCGTCTATGCCAATATTAGCCTTCGTCGCCAACTTGCATTCCTTGTTGCTGTTGAGCCATTTGCTGTTGAGCCATTTGCTGCGCAACCGCAGCTATTTGTCTACGCTGTTCTTCATCACGAATCAAGCTCTCTGGTACACCAAACTTTTTAGATAAGAATATAGCAGTCTTCTCTGAGTCAATTAACATCTGCATCATCTCAGGGCCAAAAGCTCCACCAACAAGCTCTAAGAAACGTGCAACACTTGAAATGTCCTCATTTGCTTGCGCTTGAGCAAGCGGAGATACAGAACGCACTTTAACTTCCCTACCATTTACTGTAGGTACTTCTATGCGGCCCTGCTTCTTTAGGATGTAAATTACACGCTGAAGTACGGGCTGCACGAGTTCTGCTTGCAATCTGCCAAATGAAGAACCCATCCTTCTGGATAAGTCAGCCATTCTTTCAGCAACCTCAGTCGCAGTCGCAGGAGTTTTGTTAGGATCAGCAAGCATATCCATGAACAAAGCTTTGCGAATATTAAGGCGCATATCATTAAGAACAAGCTGCGCTACATCAAAACGACCCGCTGCTTGTATAGGCTGAAGCCCAGCAGAACCCATAGCCTTTGGTATAATAGTCCCTGGGACTAAATTAATCGTATCAACATTAACTACACCATCATCTTCCATCTGATATATACCAGAGATAGACATCTGAGCATTCTCAAGAATAAGCTCAATGGTTAAGTTGGTGGTCTTAATGGCAGATAAAGCATTAAGAATAGGCCCACGACCATACACTTCACCAGAACACTTAGACCATCTAAAACAAATAAAAGGATTAGACCCTACGCCCTTCATTTGTTTTTCGTATAGCGTTGTTTTGGTACTCATGCAGAATGCATAGTGATAGTAAGCTTCTTCGTTTCGCTTACTGTAGTCGCGGCATACAAGTTCAAGAACAGTAGTTTCTCTGTCCTTGCCCATTTGCTGCTCAACTTTTGGATCAAACTTACCATCAGGAAAAAGAATCCGTAGTTCATCAAAGGGAATCTTTTTGCGCTCTCTAAATACATGGTCAATCTTATCGTCTGGCCCAGTATCAAGTACGACATGTGGAAGGGGTATTGCTGTAAAGTTTACTGGATTGATTGAATCCCCCTCTTCAACGCACAAGACACCAGTACCAACAGCCAAGTCCATAAAGGATTCATGAACTTCTTGACTGAAATTAGAGTTCTGCAATACCTCGAATACATATTCAGTAACTTCATCTAGCTCGTTATCAATTGCTTCGCGCTGATCTTTTGGCACTTCGCTGCCAGACACAAGATCAGCCCATCTAGCAAAGTTAGGCACAATGCCAGACTGCAATCTGCTAGCAAACTCTTGAACACCAACTACTGCCGTTTCATCAAAGATCTTTTCATCTCTGCGCTGTCCAGCCTCTTCATAATAAAACGACTCACGTTGAGGCAGAGCGTATTCATAACACTCCTCAAAGAGAGGAACCCAGTTTTCCCGAAAGGCTTTTGCCTTCTGGTACTTCTTTAGTTTTTGCTCTGCCAATGTATTCATGAGTTAAACCGCCCTAAGAATCCAGCGCCACCAGCGCGAAACAAAGATCTGCGACCGCTACCACCGCGCATACCGCCCTGTTGCGTTTTTGCAGATAAAGCTTCGCTAATATCTTCGCGTTTACTTTCTGCTCGTTTTTCTATTTCTTCGCGCTTAGCAATCTCTGCTGCAACCCTTTGATCTGCTGCTGCTTGCTTTTCTTCCCCAGAAGGCCCACTTGGAAAACACATAGCTATCCCCTACATTCTAGACCAAACGCCAGCGGATCTGCGTGCGCGTGGGCCTTTGTTAAACACATCAAAGTTTCTTTTAGCTACTACAGGCTTAGACGGTTTCTGATTATTCATCAAGGCTCGTCCTTCGCCAGCACCTAACAAGAGGTATTGAAGCGCATCATGAATATGCGAATACATGTTTTTATCTGGTTTGTCAGCATATCTTTCACCAGACACTTCCATTCGCTTATACTGATAGCCACCTTCAAAGCCCTTAATAAGCTGTGGGCAGCGCCTATCAATTAAAAATGCTGGCTTACCTTCGGTCATCTTGTTCAGCTGGGAGGAGACTGATTCAAGACGTAGGTCAACAGAGTTGGAGGGCGCTGGAAACGCCTTCAAGCCAGCACCGCGCAGAATATGAAAAGGAGTCGATTCATCAGTCTGCGCTCTAAAGTCTCCCGCTGGATCGCCATAGATATACACATCAGAACATTCTGAAAACCTTGTGGCTATTTCCTGTCGCAGTACCTCGGCAAATCTTACAATGCCCATATCGAATGCAACGACTTCAGCTTGGATTAGCCATCTTCCCCTTACCTTTTGCCCTAGCACGGCGGCGGGGGTTAGGCCAAAGTCTAAGCCGACATAAAGGGGCAACGAAGCGGCAATGGCGATTTCTTCTTTTGCAACATGCGTGTCTGATGCGAACATTGGGTATATAGGTTTGCCATCTTGAATGGTTCCAAGCTGGTTCATTACATAAACATCTATCCAACTTTTTGTCTTACCTTGAATTAAATTAGGGTAATAAGACTTCAACATATGCTTTGTGTTCTCAGCCTTAGCGTTTGGAACGTAACTTTCTACTTCACCTTCTTCATTCTTCTGCGCCACCATCCCAGAGGGCTGCGTATAGAAAGACCAGTTGTCTGGTTTAACCAGCATCTTAGCTTGCTCACGCGGTATATGATCTGGGATTGGAACCTCTCCAGCCATAATGGGCCACCAATGATCTTCTTCAGGGGCGTTGGTATCGGCAATAACGCCAGTCCAACTAGGGCCACCATCACGCATAGAAGGAAACCGCCCAACACGCATCGTACAGGCATCAATAATACTTTTAGGAATCTCTCGGGCCTCGTTAATCCAGATGCCAGTAAGTTCCAAAGATAAGAGTTTCTTAACATCTTCTGGCCTATCAAGTGCAAGGAAAATAACCTCAAGGTCTATGTCTCCTTTTTTAATGCGGTGAGTGTACGGAACAGACCAAGTAAATCTACCCCAGTCGCTTTCGGGAAACCAATCAAGCCAAGTCTTAATAGTGGTAGTTCTTAGCTGTGGATTGGTATTACGAATAATAGCCCAACGGCTTTTGCGTATACCGCCCTCTGATTTCTTTTGAGAAAGCGCGCGGCGAAATACTTCAACACAGCAACCAACAGATTTACCAGAACCAACTGGGCCTCTTACGCCACGAAAGAAAGTATCGTCTTTCATAAAAGCCTTGAGTACGTCACCATCTGGTTTGTACTTAAAGTCAGTCATCTAAGCCCCTTGTTGACTCCAAAACGAATCATGTTTTCCACAACCTCAGGCGCAATGCTGTCTATAAGCTGATCGCATTTATAATCATCAACAAATGATTCGCCCAGCTTATCAACTACATGAGCAAAGTGAACCTTGCGTACTATCTTACGCAGCATACTAATCTCTTCTGGCTTTAGCGTAGAAGTAAAACTCATGTTCTGTACTGCCTTACTTTGCTGGCAATAGCTTTCGGTTGAGCCACATGCTGCTTACCTGCTGCCTTACCCTTTCGTTTAGCTGCGGTTGTAGCTGCATATTCAGAATCACTAAGAGCAGCGATAGCCTTAGAAGGTAAGTAGCGCTCACCAGTATCACTAGACTTCTTGCCAGACTTAGTGCGCCACTTCTGCTTGCCCCAACTTAATAATGATTTCTGCGGAGCCTTCATTAGTTGGTCTTAGGTTTGTACAAGGTACGCTTAGAATATTCTTGAGGCATCATCATTCTGCCACCAGCACCGCCGCTTTTACCAGACATTTTTGAAATCATACGATTAATTGCTTTAAGCCTAACTCGCATGTTCTTTTCTTTTTTTTCTGATGCTTTCTTTTCCGCTGCACTAGGCTCAAAGCTAATAGGATGATCTTCAGGATTAAGCTCCTGAAACATCATTTCATCCGCTATATTAACGTCTAACTTATCGCGCTCTTTTTTTAAGCTAGAAACAGTCACACGATTCTTTGCATTAGTGTTGCGAATAACTTTTGTCTTACGGGCCATTATGTATATCCTCCACCAGCGGCCTTGTACCGCTTTGCTAAAAGTTGCGCTTTCCTTGCCGACCACTTGCCAGCAGCAGTTCCTTGAACATTTGCAGCCTTTATTCTGTTGAACAAAGACTTCCGCATTTTAGGCTTGGTATAATTATTAGCAGCATTAACAGCCATGTTTATTTCCTTAACAAACTAGCTTTTTTCATAGGCTTCTTTTCCCTTAACTTATCAACAGACTTTAAGGGAGAGTGCCACTTTTCTATTAAGCCTTGCGCCGCTTGCATTTCTTGCCTTGAGGAATCTTCGCTCAAAGAATCTTTAACAGAGCCAATACGATTAACGGCCTCCATCGTAGGCTTTAAATTATACTTGCGAAGAAAAGCAGAATACTGGCCTTTCTTGTCTGGGTCTAATGAGTAAACTCCGTATCCCTTGCTAAATTGCCTTTCAACAAGTAAGAGCTTTTTTTTCATTTCAGAAACTGAACTAGCCATTACATATGCTTCCCTTCTTTATCCCACTTAGACTCAATAGACTGAAGCTGCTTTAATAAGCTCTTATATCTAGGGTGCTTATCCCTAATGTACTTAACTGCATTGCCAGTAACATTAACATATCTACGCTTCATCTTGTCTGACATTGAGGCATCAGGTTCGTCACGCTCAACGTCAGGAACCATCTCCTCGAACTTAGCCATCTCCTTAGAAAGCCGATCATAACGTTGCTCTACAGTTTCAGCCACTACTTCTTCTTTCCACTTGGCTTCTGCTTGGGAGGACGCCCAACCTTAGATCCATAAGTTCCTTTACCCTTTGGCATTAGTAACCTCCTGTGTCAGTGGGCATCAGCAAAGAACGAGCCTGATAACCCTTTCGCTTTACATCCTCTAGCTTGGGCTTATCCCTCTTAGTTTTGTCTATAGCCAAAGAAGGTAACTCACCAAACTCAGGCTTCTGCTTATCATATAATTGCTGGGCGCTAGGCCCACTATTCCCAAAACACATTACGCAGAACTCCTATTGTTTCTTACATACCGACGAGCAGCCTCAACAGAACCAAAGCCCCACTTCTTTAATGCTAAAGCCTTGCGAGTCGGCTTACCCTTCTCATCCTTCATCGGCCCCTTCATGCCAGCAAACCGAGCAGCAAAAGAAACCTTCCGCGACTTCTCTCTTTTACTCTTAGGCTTACCCTGAACAGGTGGCCTTAAATTAGCACCCTCAGTTCGCTCAAAATAACGCCGACCAGAAGCAGTCAAACCACCAGTCTTACTTTTGTGCTCTTCGCGCATAACCCTTACTCTTCAATAAAAGCTTCGCCTTGGAATTAGACTTCCGAATAGGCATCTTCTCAGGCTTCTTAGAATATCTCATTTCTCACCCTTAACAGATAAAATATTTTTTGAGAACCTTTTTTAAGAAAAATGTGAGTAGGGGATCAGTAACATAGCGTGAGCATAGAGTTTTTCCCCCCACCCCCTACCCCAGATCAATTGAGACTTTAATGTCCCCCGCCACTTGCACCTGAGAACGATCAATGGGCTTGTACCCAGCACGATCCAACAAATCCTTACTAGCCTCAAGCTGAACATACTCAGACTTAGCACCACTGGACAGCCTACGAACCGTGTTAACAGCTACAGTAGCACTCAATCCAAACTCTTCATTCATCCGTTGCATCATGTACTGCTGCACGTGTGCTGTCTTTAACGCCTTGTAAGCAGAGACATATCCAGACTTGCCCTTAGCATATCCAGCTTCAACAGCGGCTTTAGCTGGTGGTAGTCCTTTTGATACCATTATATCCACCAGCGCAGCCTGTTTATCAGTTAACTTCTTAGCAGGAACCATATCAATCCTTCTTCTATGCAGTGACTAACCTATAGCTAACTGCTGTCCTCTGTGTTTGCTAGAAGCAGTAAGCTATCATAAAGAAGGATTGTATAAACACTTGGGCTTATATCTCATTCACTAGCCCCCCTCTCCCTCTCTCCCCCCCTTACGACACCATTTCTTATAGGGCTGTCAATAGTGACGTAACGTAACTATACTAATTACCCTACGTCACACCTGATTATTACAGTTGACAGGGTGGCAATGACCTTTGCTGCGATACAGTAGTACAACCATCTTAGTCAGTCTCTCCATGTCTTTTCTCAGCTTGCGGTAGGGTCATTGCAAGAAGAGTTGCATGACACTTATTATCTGTCTGTTGAGTCATGCAACAATCGCTTCTGCGGCGTCATTGCAGTCACAGACCCTGCCTATGATTACTTCACAGCTGCCACTTTGCTTTGGCAAAGCTGGCTTGCTGCTTATAATCACAGGAGGCTCTTGTATGTCTGCATGACACCTTATTAGCGATGCATCTCTCCCTCACACACAATCTATGAATTATAACTTCCAGTTGGGCCACCGTATTTCATCTGAGTCAATGATGACATGGACGCTGCATCAGACAAGCTGACGCTGCATCCATATCACCAGCAAAGCTGGCGCTTACGCGTCTTTGACACAGTTGAAATTCTTATGGCGTCTAATCTGTATACATAGAAGACTGTGTATGAACGATAGATATAGGAGAATATAACATGACTATCGCTACTTTGATAAACGAACTAAGCTTTGAATTTGACCGCTTTGATTATGAGACAAAAGACTTCTTGCCGCATGACGAGATGAGCTTTGCCCGCAAGGTACTCATGGAGAAGATGCTCGACGGATTGTTCTTCTTACGATACGGCGGAAAGAACGGCGTTGATTCAGAAGTCAACGCTAATAACAAGAAGAACCGTTACGAAGCAGATCGTAAGTTGTTCGATGGGACTGAGATTAGTACGCAGCGGATACGCGGATCATTTGGAGCCGCACAAGCAGCACAGTACAAACACGAACAACTTGACGATATGTATAAGGATATGCAGATGGCATGGTTTGATGCGAATGGCGAATGGTATACACCATATGGCGCACCTGTTGGATATTCATACGGAACACAGAACGTAACTCAACAGGAGGTAGACATCCCGCAAGAGTTGCTAGACATGGATGCAGAAATGGGCATCAACGTTGAGGTTGCTAACGACCTAATTGAACCGTCGAAGAAGAAGAAAGCTTAACAGAAGGGGGCATTAGCCCCCTTTTTTATTTTGCTAAGGTCACTTCTAGAAGGCACGCTAAGAGGGGTGAGTGTGTGCAACATCAAGCCGCATGTAATCACCAGCAAAATCAAACTTAAAAAAGGAAAACCAAATGTTAAAAACAGTTTGGATTGCATTCGTTGCATTCAGTTCACCAGAAGATTGCGACCAGTTTATAGAAAACAATTCGTCACTTGTTCATGGTGAAATACAATGCGTCATTCATAAACATGAGGTGCCGGCAATAAGACCAAAACGAAAACCAAAGTGACGTAAGGTAACTAATGACTTTAACTATTGTCGCTGCAATAATGCAGTACATAACCCACGGAGAACTAACATGAGACTCAACTACATTGACTACGCAGATCTACCTTTATCTGTAATGTTTACTAAAGGTGACATCGATACGATCCATAAGTTTCTTAAAGATAACACAAGTGCAATTGCTAATTGCACCACACCACATGCAATGGAACAAATTGCAGTTTGCTTTGCAGATATACATGCAAAACTAGAGGAGGTATAACATGAAACATTTCTCAATGAGTGACTTCAACTTTCCAGTTGAACAACAACCAATCCACGATCAGCTTGGCAATATCATTGCAGGTCATCAAGCTGTTGTGCGTACTGACACCGATCAGGTGTTAGGAGTACACGGATCACGCTACAAGATTGTATCACACGATGATGTAGTCAACTCAGTTCTCGACGGAGTAAAGTCAGCAGATCTATCAGCTGATTATGAAGTAAGCGTCGATGTACTTGAGGACGGTCGCAAGCTAAGAGGTGAGATACTATTTAATAATCTTACTGTTGAACCAGCAGTCGGTGACTACGTTAAGTTCCGAGTTAGCTTCTTCAATAGCTACGATGCATCTTGGTCTTTCTCTCAGCAAGCCAATGGCTTACGGCTATGGTGTCTCAATGGTTGCACTACACCTGACACAGTAGCGCGTAGTAGATACAAGCACACTGCATCCATCAACGTCGAAGGTGCAGCAGCCAAGGTAGTCAATGGACTTGAGCACTTTCAATCTCGCAAGGATATCTGGCAAAGCTGGATGCAAACCAAGCTAGAGCAACCACAGATCGAAAACTTCTTTAAGAAGACTGTCTGCAAAGCATTCACACGTCAGCAGTCAGTCACCAAGACCAACGAAAAGCAACTAAACAACTTATTATATATTTGGAGCGACGAGCGCAGCAGCCTCGGCTCCAATAAGTGGGCGCTATACAACTGCCTTACTTACTGGGCTACGCATACACAAGATCTGCGTAAGCCTGAGATTGCCAAGTACAATCGTGAACTACAGATTGCTAGCGCAATGAAGTCAAAACAATGGAACGATATGGTATAAGGAGAATCACCATGAATATCTACAAAAGACCAAATATAAACTATGAACTAACTTTAATCACGCCAGAAAAAGCTAGCAAGTTGCTAGCAATCAACAGTAAAAATCGGCGGATCAATAAAACTAAAGTTGCTCAGTATTCAAGAGACTTAATAAACGGTGACTTTGAATACAATGGTCATACAATATGTACATCTAATACAAATATATTGTTAGATGGTCAGCAAAGATTAACTGCTTGCGTTGAGACTGGCGTTTCCTTTTGGACAATTATTGTTGGGGGATTAGCTGAGCAATGTATGGTTACTATAGATAGTGGTCGAACTAGATCTTACTCTGATAGACTTAAAATAAGAGGCTTTGAAAATTATACTGGTCTTGCTGCAACTATTACTCATTTATGTTTAATAGCAATGAATCATCCAAAGCATGCTGGATTCACGGCATCACAAATGGATGGTGTTTTAGAAAGACACGGAGCAGTAATAGAAAGTGTTAAATATGCTGCATCAACCTTTACAAGATGTGATCCATTGCTAGGTGCAATACATTACATTGCAAAGCAAACAGGTTACGATAATCAAGCTGATGATTTTATTAAAACTTGGAAAGATGGGCAGATAAATTATGAAGATGATCCTATTTACTACATTAGAGAACTAATTAGTCGAGATGCCCTTCGTCAAAAGAAGATGACTACAGTTCACAAGATGCGTTTAGTAATGTTGTCTTGGAATAAATTTAAAAATTACCAGACTCTAAAAAGCGCAAAAGTCAGCAAGCATTCATATGAAATGGATGGTTGGGATTTAAATACATGTAACTTAATTCTGTAAGTAAGCGGAGAACAAGCATGAGACACGGAGAAGTATACAAAAAGAAAAGCTCTTGGTGGTACACCAAGCAAACAGAGGGCAGCCCATTGCGGCTGTCCAGTAAGTTCAAAACAAAAGCTAAAGCCTTTGCTGTAGCAGAACAAGAACTTAATGACGGACGTATCGACAACCTTCACACATGGAAAGGCAACGGGTCATATGAATCTTGTATGGCTATTTGTAAATCAAAGGAGAACCACAATGCGAATGAGTAAACAGCACTATGAATTTATTGCAGACACAATTGGGCCAATGGTAGGTTGGCCCTCTCACCTACATTCAATAGCTGATGAGCTAGAAAAAACTAACCCACGTTTTAATCGTGAGAAGTTTCTGCAACGTGCAACCAAAGCTTGGGAGGACAACCATGACATACCAAATGTTGATGACCACATCCCTTATTGAATGCCCAGAGTGCTACGGTCATGGCACTCTGACTTACACTAGGTTTATTAGGCAAGGTTTCGATGTCGATGTAGGCTACGAAGAAGAATACAAAGACACTTGCTTTAACTGCAATGGTGACTGCGAGATTGAGATG